>Ga0209542_10000188_pt1 | contig 154028 bp, 157 predicted proteins | sample RifCSPhighO2_01_FD_184028 | JGI IMG/M metagenome (GOLD analysis project Ga0209542, IMG submission 184028) | Soil microbial communities from Rifle, Colorado - Rifle CSP2_plank highO2_0.1 (SPAdes) (version 2) | ecosystem: Environmental > Terrestrial > Deep subsurface > Rock core/Sediment ... | reverse complement strand
TAAAAGATATTTGCAATACTACAATTACAAAAGAGTGCATGCTGGGATTAATTACTTAATTCCAATGCAGGTGGTGTGAAGCTATTGGTTAGGATACGGAATAAAATTAAAAAACCAAGCAAATGCCTGGTTTTTGATGAACTTATCTAACTTATTAAACTTATATAACTTATATAACTTACTAACTATTTCCTGCTCTCTATTATTGTTATCGCAACATTTTGAGGAACGATCGCATAATGATCAAATTCCATCGTGGAGCTTCCTCTGCCTTCAGTCATAGAGCGAAGAGATGTTACATATCCAAACATTTCTGATAAAGGAACCATGGCGCGAATTACTTTTAGATCCCCCCTTTCTTCCATGCCTTCAATCTGACCTCTTTTACTCGATAGGTTACCTGTGATATCGCCCATAAATTTTTCTGGCACAACGACTTCGAGTTTCATAATAGGTTCGAGTAGTACTGGACCTGCTTTGCGAGCAGCTTCTTGAAAAGCTTGTGAAGCTGCAATCTTGTATGCAATTTCAGATGAATCAACATCATGGTAACTTCCGTAAGTTAGTTCAACTGAGACGTCTGTGATCTTGTATCCGGCCACTACGCCGCGCTCCATTCCCTCACGTATTCCTTTTTCAACTGCCGGAATAAATTCCTGCGGTATAACTCCTCCTTTAATTGAGTTAATGAATTCAAAACCTGGTTCGCGTGTAGCGTTTTTAGGCACTTTTTCTTCCGGATCATATTGTGGCAGGGGTTTAATATTTATTAGCACGTGACCGTACTGCCCTTTTCCTCCTGACTGTTTAATATATTTACCCTCAACCTCCGCAGTGCCAGTAATAGTTTCTTTGTAAGCAACTTGTGGTTTGCCAACATTGGCTTCAACAGAAAATTCTCGCTTCATTCTGTCAACAATAATTTCTAGATGCAGTTCCCCCATACCCATGATCACTGTTTCTCCGGTTTCCTGATCAGATTTAATTTTAAAAGTTGGATCTTCATCTGAAAGGCGCTTCAAAGCCATTCCCATTTTTTCCTGATCGGCTTTTGTCTTTGGTTCAATACGAAGTGAAATAACTGGTTCGGGAAATTTAATTGCCTCCAGAATAATCGGATTATTTTCATCGCAAAAAGTATGTGAAGTTTTTGCATTTTTGAGACCCACCGCGGCAGCGATCTCACCGGCAAAAACTTTTTTTACCTCTTCGCGATCGTTAGCCTGCAGACGCACTATTCTGCCAAGACGCTCTTTTTCACCAGTTGTTGAATTATATAAATAGCTTCCTGCTTCTATTGTTCCTGAGTACACCCGGAAGAAAGTAAGTTGGCCCACAAATGGGTCAGCTTGAAGCTTAAAAGCGAGGGCAGAAAATGGCTCCTCATCAGAGGCATGGCGCACCACTTCCTCACCATTGCGCGGGTCAATGCCTTTAATTGGCGGGATATCAAGAGGTGAAGGTAGATAATCCACTACTGCATCAAGAATAAGCTGGACTCCTTTATTTTTTAAAGCCGAACCTGTAAGAACAGGAAAAATTTTATTTTCAATCACCGCCGTGCGAAGGGCTTTCTTTAATGTTTCAAGAGGAATTTCTTTACCTTCCAGATATGAGTGGGTTAGCTCCTCATCAGTCTCTGCAATTCTCTCAACTAAATCATGGCGATACTTTTCTGCATCAGCTTTTAAATTTTCGGGGATTTCTTTTACAACTACATCTTTGCCCAATTCTCCTTCAAAGTCATACATCTTCATGGTCAGAAGATCGATCACTCCTTCATGCTTTTCCTCCTCACCGACAGGAATCTGCATGCGGATTGCCTTTTTAGAAAGTCTATCAAGAATTGATTTATATGAGCGCTCAAAAGAAGCACCAATTCGATCTAGTTTATTAATAAAACAAATTCTCGGCACATTAGCTTCTTCTGCATACCTCCAGTTAGTTTCAGATTGCGGTTCCACTCCGGCAACTCCGTCAAAAACAACAACCGCTCCGTCAAGAACTCGTAGCGATCTCTTCACTTCAACTGTAAAATCAATGTGTCCTGGAGTATCAATAATATTAAATCGATATTTTTGGTCTTTCCTCTTTCTCTCTTCTTCTCCAATGTATGTTGGTGACCAAAAACAAGTAATGGCAGCAGCAGTAATAGTAATGCCACGCTCGCGCTCCTGTTCCATCCAGTCAGTTGTTGTATCTCCTTCATGTACTTCACCGATTTTGTGCTGGCTTCCTGTGTAATACAAAACTCTCTCGGAAGTCGTGGTCTTCCCAGCGTCAATATGAGCTATTATTCCGAAGTTACGCACACGCTCAAGTGGATAATCTCTTTCCATGAAATAAATATACTACTATACAAATGATACTAATCTACGAATAATTACGAATAATTTCAAAATTTAGAAAAATAAAAACCTGTAACAGGCACAAAAAGATTAGCATTTGAGCCTATAAAAAACAAGTCCGATTGAATCGGGCTTGTTTTTTATTTTTTCTATTTGTTTTCCACTCGCTTTATAGTATCTAAAAGCTCAACCACATCCTCTTCTTCAATAGTTACTCCACCAACTTCACCGCTCCAAGTTATTGGGTCTGTATTGAAATCCAAGGGAGGGTGTTCTCGAAGTACTACATGATGACCATCAATATCTGCCTCCACGACTGACACGGTCGCATCAGCATCGTCTGGCCTTATTGCTGAAGCTTCCTCGAAACGCTTAACGTTCTCCACAACCTTACCCGCCTTCAATGCCTCTACTAATGCTGCGTGCCCTGACATTCCTTCACTGGAGTTTTCTGGTGACATGGTTTAATTAATTACCTATGTATATATACTACCACGCAAAATGGGCAAAGGCCTTATTCGCTTCCGCCATTTTATGAGTGTTCTCCCTCTTCTTCACTGCTTCCCCCTCGTTTTTGGAAGCAAGAATTATTTCTTCTGCTAGTTTTTCGTGCATTGGTTTGCCTTTTTTGTTGCGAGCAGCCTCAATAACCCATTTCATACCCAGAGCCAGGCGTCGCTCTGGTCTAACCTCGCGTGGAATCTGATAGTTGGCACCACCAACACGGCGTGAGCGAACCTCCATATTTGGAGAAGTGTTCTTCAGTGCGGTTTCAAAAATTTCCAGTGGATCTGTGGCTTTTTCTTTTTCCTTAATATACTCGAAAGCGTTATAGACAATTGTCCTTGCAGTATTTTTCTTACCGCTCTCCATTACATAGTTAATAAACTTCCCAATTTTGGGGGAAGTAAATTTAATATCTGGTTCTGGGATATTTCTATTTTTTACTTTACGTCGCATATAAATATACTAATATTCGGGTGATGCTAATCTACTAATGGCTACGAGTAACTCAGTAATCATTAAAAATTGAAAATTAAGCCTTGGGACGTTTGGCTCCATATTGACTTCGACCTTTCTTGCGATTCTCTACTCCTGTGGCATCAAGCACTCCGCGAACAATTGAATAGCGAAGGCCAACATCCTTTACTCTTCCACCTTTAAGCAATACAACGGAATGTTCCTGAAGATTATGTCCCATTCCGGGAACATATGCAGTAACCTCCATGCCGTTGGTAAGACGAACACGGGCGATTTTTCGGATTGCAGAGTTTGGCTTCTTGGGAGTCTTAGTTGTCACTTTAATGCAAACGCCGCGCTTAAAAGGAGAGTTAAAAAAAACCGGACGGTTTTTGATGTTATTAAATGAGCGCGTTAAAGCCACCGATTTTGATTTTCGGCGGAAAATTTTTCTCTTTCTCTTTACTAATTGATTTATTGTAGCCATATAATCTGGCGCAAGTTGTGCCATGTTAGCATGGTAGTTTCAATTTCGCAATATTTATACATAATATAAATATGAGTAATCTTAACGATTCAATCAAAACCCTATTAAATATTCTTAAAAAGGAGGGCGAAGAATTGACTGATGAATTGAAGGATCTTCAGATGGAAATTGAAGCTGAAAAAGAATGAAAGAGACTGCTCCAGAATTGAATAATGAGAGAGCTGATCAAGATCCCAGAGAAGTACTGAGAGAAGAATTCAGAACTGGTCTGCAGTCAGCAATAGATGAGCTTTTTCAAACTACTGATCAGCTTGATGGAAAGAGATCTGGGGCAAAGGAGCTGCGGCCAAAAACAAGAAATAAATTCGAGAGTTTAAGTAGAAAAGCTACTATATTTTGTCGCCGACTTTCATATATTCTTATTTTTGCATTGACAAGTGCGACAGCAAAAAATGTTAATGAAATTATTGAAATGGAGAGTGAGAGAAGCCAAATTCAACAAGTGAAAGATACTGTTTTTAAAAAACAAACTATAAATGGAGTTGAATTTAATCACACAGACCCAACTACTACTCACATAATAAATTATCTTGCTGGAAGAGACACATTATCTGAAGACGAAGTAGAGGAAATTTTTAAAATGGAATGGAAAAAGGTAATTAAGGATAAAATAGTACAGGAAAATCTTAAAAAAATAGGAGTTAGGGTGCCAAAAAATATTAATGAGTTGAGTATTGATGAAACCGCTTCTTTATTATCTCAGGCATTCTATCCAGGGTACAAAGATCTATTGAAAGCAGAGGCTCTAAAGAGATTTAGAAGTTTCCCAAGATCTTTTCCTTACAATGAAGGTGTGTACGAAGCTCTCTGGACCATAGAATCAGAGACTGGAAAACCTAAAATAAGATTTACACAAACTATACCCCTTAATAGAACTGCATCTTATGACAGAGAGACTAATACCATTGGCATGTGGGTAGATGTTGAACAATCACCGGATGATATGCGACGCTTAAGTATAAGATTTGAGGAAGATTCATCAGGATATCCTTTGTTTTCTGAAATGAGTCACTCTACTCAATGGAGTAAAGACAGTAAGGGTGCCACAGAGAAGTTAGATAGTGATTGGAAAGACATGTTAGATATATCAAAAGAAATGAAAATCCCTTTTGATTCGGCTCAAAAATTTCTATACAACACCCCCGGCAGTATAGAGCATGAAGCACATCAGATTATTGAGCCTGCTATTAAGGCAAGGTTTCGCGCACTAATAAAAGAAATGGGAGTAGGTGCAAAATCTAAGACAAACCCGTAATCAGATTAAATAAATAAACAACGACTGGAAAAATTAATCTCCAGAGGAAAAATATAAAAATTAAAACCAGAATTAACCCACTTCTTTCTAGAAGCGCCCGTGCGCGCGAATCAAATGGAAGAAAGGAGAAAAGAATTTTTGATCCGTCCAGAGGCGGAATCGGCACCAGATTAAAAATTGCCAAAAGAATATTTATGAAAACTATTGCCTGAAAAATTAATAAGAAGGATTCCGAAAGGGGTAGTAAACGAATTGCAAAACCAAAAATTAAAGCGATTAAGATATTTGAGAGCGGTCCGGCCCCAGCAACTATAGCCTCCCCCCATTTTTTATTTCGCAAATTATAGGGATTGAATGGTACTGGCTTTGCCCAACCGATAATAAATCCGCCCAAAGTATACGAAAGTAAAGGAACAATAAACGAACCAAAAAAATCCAAGTGCTTCACAGGATTAAGGGTAAGTCGCCCTTCATATTCTGCAGTTTTATCCCCCAGCATATTTGCCGCGTATCCGTGAGAAACCTCATGGATAACAACCGACATTATTAGGATTATGATTTGAAAAATTAAATCCATAAAAGTGAATAATATCACAAATAAAAAAGCGCCCGCACTAACGGGAGCCCAGATGGTGAGACAAATTCAAATGGTCAATTACTTCCCTAATGTGTCTTGCGACAATCAACTGCTGACCATTTTGTACTTCAAGATATGGTTCATTTTCAAATGTCCAGATATCGGGATTCACGATGTGTATTGCATTGAAACCCAAAGCAAGCGCTGGATTTACTTCAGATTTTACTGAATCACCAATAACAAAACTACTGGCTTTCAACTCTGGGTGAATTTGGAGAGGCAAAACTACTCTTTCTTGCCACTCATCCAGAGATTTGTGAGCCATCACAATTACTTCTTGTGCAAAAACAGAGCAACCAGATTCGGCAACTTTTTTCCTTTGATGCTCCTCTGGACCCTTAGTAATAATCGCCACACGAAATCCCATTGAAATAATTCTCAAAACTTCAAGCGCCCCTGAAATAGCAACATACTTGAATTCCCTAAAAACTTGCCAACCGATTCTTTCCACTTCAGTAGCTACATGGGTATCGTGATTTAAATTATGTCTTGAGCAAAGCAAACGATATGCATCTTTGAAGGAACGCGGAAATCGTTCCATTTTTGCAAAGCCGTACTTTATGCACAAATATCTATCAACTTCTTGTTGGGTATCTCTTGCTTCCACTTCATTGAACCCAAGTTTTATCATTCTTAGACAAAATTCGTTGATACAGTGGGAGTAAGCGCTGTGGACACTAACAACGCTACCGTTTACTATTGCTGCTATCAAAGTATCGTCAGCATCAATTAATGCCCATGGTTTATCTTGCACCGATCTATCCTTTTAAAGAGCTCTGGAGTTAATGGTAGTTAAAAGAAATTTTTTGGTCAAATTTGCATTATTCGTATTAATTCGTATAATTCTTCAACTATATATTTTATTTGTATCATTCGATCTAATTCATAAAATTCGCATATGAAGATTTGTGCAATAACAAAAAAAGGTTCCATAACAGGAGGTGGCTACAGCAATAGAACTCGTGCCACGCAGTTTAATCCTACGGGGACTAAACGCAAATACCCCAATCTCCATAAAAAGCGTATTTATGTTCCTGAACTTAAAAAAACTTTTATCATCACAGTTTCAGCTCGCGGCCTAAAGACAATTCAGAAACAAGGCGCTTATAAAGCATTGAAAAAGGCTGGTGTTATTTAAATAACATTAGAAATTAGAAAATGAAAAAGATGGAGGCGCGACCGATTGGTCGCGCCTCATAGTTTGTCAGACCGACTTCAGGAAACCAGCTCGAACGATTCAGCTGGAAATCTGAAGAAGGTTCGGCCGACGAGTTCGAGATCCCAGTTGCCACCGCCATCACACGCGTAATGACTCTTTGCAACACGACAAACTTCACCCGCGTTGATCGTTTCCACTCGACCGCCTCGCTCTCTGCTGGCCACCACCTTTTTCTTTGCTCGGACACACATACCCAGATTGAAGGGAGGAGTTGCACGATCAAGCCTGGCAACCAAGACTCTCATCAAATACCTCTGAAGCTCAATATCCTCCTCAGATGCCGACATCCGTGAGGTTTTGGCCATCTCGGCTATCACCTTTACGGCCTGAGTGTACTTACCGACCAACTCATATCCCGACATATCCCATTCGGTCTTTTTTTCCGAATCCATACCAAGCTCCTGCAAGAGTGGGTGCGAATCCAAAATCTAACTTACTCGTTCATACTTAAATGTCAATCTCACATGCGATTTTCGTTTTGATACAATTTATTTATGAAAACTTGGACACTCCGCTTTAGACAAGTTGATAGATATAATTTTGAAGGTAGGCGTTTATTTTTTTCTGATCTTATTCTAATGTTCTTAAGAACATTAGAATAAGAAAGTCCTATTTCTGCCAAATTTTTTCGCCGTCAGAAATCAGTTTTATAGTTCCTGAATCAATCGTGCTTAAAACTTTAACATTATGATTTTTCAACCTCTCAACAACTTCCGAATGCGGATGCCCGTAGGAATTATCTTTACCGAGCAACTTTTACATTGTAAAAGTTGAACGGGTTCAGAAACCGGGAAGATTTAAAGTATTGAAAAGGGCCAGTGTAATATAGGGGGTTCTAGATTTTAGTTTTTGTTTTAGTAAATGCTGATGGGGCAGCAAAACAAAGTCTTGCCAAGCAATTGAATCTGTATTTTCCTTTACATAAATCCAAAATATGATATAAGTATTACAGAAACGCTCTATTACCCTATCCTCTGGAGGTGATGTGATTACCTTTCTAAATAAGTTCGGTCGAGGCCTGAAAACAAAATCGTGGCCATTCCTCTTCAGTAGCCTCGCCTGCAACATCGTCTACGGGTTAATCTGCCTCATGCTGTTTGCTGGTAGTGGCGAACTTCGTCCCCCCAACCTCCTGAACATCATCGCCATTCTAAGCAGTGGGATCGGGGTGTTGGTGTTCTCTTGGGTCACGCTTTTGGTCCTGCGTGAGATGGCAAAGAGAATAATGGTATCACTTTTCAGCTCGAGAAAAGAAATTAAGAAAAGAGGGCTGCGAGTTATATAGATAGTGTAGCGCATGTGGGTTCCGCAACAACGGAAACTGTGTGCGCTTTTTTATTTTCGTTGCGTAATTTAAGTTATCCTCTGTTTTTTTTGACTTGGCTCTCATAAAAAGGGAAAATTTTCTAAGACAATTTCAAGGAGTTCTTTGTGAGTGCCACTGCCTCTCCTCCGGAAGTATGTGTGGATCCGGAAAAGAGGCTTGTTGAATTCCAGCCTCTTTTTCCACTTTGTTGCAAACTTTACATGGATACTCTGGTTAACAGTGAACGCTACCAAAGAGAGTGTCCCGACACAATGTGTCACTTTTGTGAAGCCTCCTCAATGCTTCGTGATCTTGTGAGAGCGCTCCCCAAGGGAGTCATCATCAGTCTTGGCTCTACACGACCATGGTACGTCAGCGTTGAAGTGGAAAAAGGAATGGATATAGAGGAAATTGCCGCATCACTGCGGCAAATTCGTGCAAACTACCCTTCACGCAATGGTAATGGTAACGGCCATGGCGCTTAAGGGTAGTTTTTTATTCTAACCACATTCTAACATTCTGCAGAATGTTAGAATGTTGTAAATTGGAGACTATTTTTGCCAAATTTTTTCGCCGTCAGAAATCAGTTTTATAGTTCCTGAATCAATCGTGCTTAAAATTTTCACATTATGATTTTTCAACCTCTCAACAACTTCCGAGTGCGGATGCCCGTAGGAATTATCTTTACCGGCAGAAATTATTGCAATCTCCGGCTGCACTGTTACAACATACTCTTCCCTTGTTGAGGTGCGCGAGCCGTGGTGTCCAGTTTTTAAAACATTGCACTTTAATTTCTTACCGTAAATTTCTATTAAATAATTTTCAATTTTTATTGGTGAATCACCCGTCAAATGAAAGCAAGTATCTCCGTAAATATATTGCGCAACCACTGACGCATCATTTGTATCCAGTCCCGATACATCTCTGTCAGGAAAAAGAATCCGCAAGTACGATCCATCCCCTAAGTCAATGACCTGTCCGGCGCGGGCCAAAGTATCAGCAATATTTTTTTCTTTAACTCTGCGTTTCAACTCATCATCAATTGCATTTTCCGACTCCACCCCAGGTTCCATAAAAAGGCCAACTTTATAGCGTTTTATTACTTCAGGAAGACCGCCGATATGATCAGCATCTGGATGAGTTTCTATTACGACATCAATTTCTCTTTCAAAAAATGAAAGTGTCTTGCCGAGTTCATAAAGAAGCTTTTTATCCCTTCCTCCGTCAATTAGAATGTGATTATTATTTGAAGATTCAATAAGGATAGAATCTCCTTGCCCGACATTAATAAATGAGACAGTGACATGTTTTTTTGGCTTCAGAGCATTTACTCCGGACCAAACAAAAAGATTAAAGACTATAAGGACAACCAGAAATAAAACTCTCCAATTCTTTAAGTGTTTCTTCACGATTCTAATTATAGCGTTATAATATAGTTAATCTAAACCCGAACAACTTTTGTCCTTGCCCTCGCAAATTTTCTTTCAGAAAACTTGTTAGGGTGAACAAAACTTGAACGGGTCATGATTTTCTAGAATTCGTATTAACTCATTAAGAAAATCTATGAAATTTGAAGAACAAAAATTTAATATAGGTGAATTAAAGGGTATCTCGGCAAAAAACATTGAGGAACACCTGAAACTTTATTCAGGATACGTAAAAAATGCAAACTTAATTTTAGAAAAAATTGAAGAATATAAAAAAGATTCTGAAGCAAATGCATATGCTCTCGGTGAACTCCAGCGCAGATTCGCATTTGAATTTGACGGAATGAGAAATCACGAATACTACTTCCGTTCGCTTGAGGGCGGACCTAAAGAATTAGACGAGGTTAGTAACCTGGCAAAAGAAATCATAAAATCTTGGGGCAGTGTTGAAAATTTTTTGAATACTTTTAAGGCAATTGCTCTTACTCGAGGAATCGGTTGGGCCACTCTTGGGTATGATAATCACACAAAAAGACTTCTAACTCAGTGGATTGATGAACAACATTTGGGACAGCTCAACGGCGTGCAGTGGGTTCTTGCTCTTGATATGTGGGAGCACTCGTATGTTTATGATTACCAGCCATCTGGCAAGAAACAGTATGTGGAAGATTTCTTTACCAACTTGAATTGGAAAGTTGCTGAGGAAAACTTTACAAAAGCGACACAATAAGTAGACTTTCCTTGGAACTTTTTAAGGATAAAATATGCCTAAATATGAGTTCGTTGGGCGGCGATTTTTTGAGGACTCCACAGGCCGACTTGAAATTCGTGAAGAATTTACTCATCAAGATGATAGGAAAGCCAAGATTAAAGCGAACAAACTTTATCCAGCAAAAGACTTTTCAAGACGTGAATTGCGCAGATTGGTTGATGTGCCTTTGGGGACATTTGGAACCTGAGATTTTTGGAAAGTGCATTTAGATGCACTTTTTTTATAAACTAAAATTCAATTTTTTTAATAAGATTATTTCTAAGCAGACCAAAATACCCCTCTTCCGCTACCAAAAATTTTTCAGGAATATCCAGAATAAATTCAGATGGCAGATTAACTTGCTTGGAGCCGAAAACTGTTCTCATTTGAGAATATGATAGAAAAATTTTTTTTCTAGCGCGGGTTAGAGCAACATAAAATAGACGCCGCTCCTCTTCATCTTCTTCATTGGTAATTTCTTTTTCATCAAGATGTTTGTGAGGAAACAAATTTTCTTCAAGGCCAGCAATAAATACATAATCAAATTCTAAGCCTTTTGAGGCATGTACTGTCATAAGTTTTACACCCTTTTTATCCCCATCCAACTCATCCTGATCACTCTGCAGCGCGCAATCCGTCAGAAAATTCTCAACAGCCTTTTCGGGCGGAAAATTATCATAACGGGTTGCAAGAGTCACGAGCTCTCTTACGTTTTCAATTCTTTCCTCACCCTCTTCTCCTTCATTTTTTAGATACTCTTCCATCCCAGATTTATCAAAAATAAATTTGATAACCTGGCTTAATTTTTCTATTTTTATTTTCTCTTCAATTTTTTTAAGCAAGTTTTCAAAATCAATGTAAGATCTTTTAACTTTAAAGGGTAGTGAATCAGCTTTATTCTCAAAAATTTTTAATAGCGAAACCTTACCAATGCCGCGAGGTGGAATATTTATAATTCTTTTAATATCAGAGATACTGTCTCTGGAAATTGCGGCTCTAATATAAGAAAGAATGTCTTTGACTTCTTTCCTTTCAAAAAATTTTGTTCCAATAAGCTGGTACTTTATTCCGTAAGAAAGGAATGCTTCTTCAATTACTCGTGACTGAAAATTGGCTCTGTATAGGACTGCAATTTCCTCTGCAGGATTTCCTTTTTTAATCATTTCATCTGATTTTGAAGCAATAAAATACGCCTCCTCACTTTCATCAAGACCTGAGTAAAGAGAAATTTTTTCTCCGATGGGGTTTTTTGTAAAAAGATTTTTTTCTTTTCTGAATTTATTTTTTTTGATTATCAAATTAGCAACATCGAGTATGTTTTTCGTTGAGCGATAATTCTCCTCAAGCAAAATTACTTTCGCCTGCGGATAATCAATTTCAAAATCCAGAATGTTTCGCAGTTTTGCTCCACGCCAGCTGTAAATATTCTGATCAATATCACCGACTACACAAATATTTTTTTGTTGTTCTGCCAATAGGCGCGATATTTCATACTGAACCCTGTTAGTATCCTGATACTCATCTATATGGATGTAGTGCCAGACACTTTGATAGTGAGAGAGAATTTTTCTATCCTTAAGGATTTCAAGTGTTTTTAAAAGTAAATCGTCAAAATCAAGAGCTCCGTCCTCCTTTAAAATTCTTTCATACTCCCCCCAGACATTTGCCACCACCTCGCGAATATAATCTCCCGAAGATTGTTCAATGTACTCCTTCAGGCTTACTGCATTCCCCTTTTCTCTTGAGATCATCGATTGTATTTTGCCTGTATCATACTCTTTAGGGCTGTAATCAAGCTTTTTCATTGCATCTCTGATTGCGGATTTTGAGTCTGATTTGTCGTAAATTGTGAAATGTCTTTTGCGGCCGATCAATTTTGCATTTTCTTTAATAATATGAACCCCGAGAGCATGAAATGTGGATACAAACGGCTTCTCGTAGAGTGAAATCGGTAGAGATAATGAACTTCTGTTAATACCATCGTTAATCCTTTCTTTCATTTCTCTGGCTGCTTTGTTAGTAAAAGTTATGGATAAAATCTGATGAGGCGAAACTCCATTTTTTATTAATTTTAGGACTCTCTCAGCGATGGTCTTAGTCTTTCCGGCTCCCGCCCCAGCAAGAATAAGAAGTGGTCCATCTAAAATCTCCACCGCCTTTTTTTGAGACTCATTGAGTTCATGCATTGGAGCTAATATAGCACGCTGACCCATAGAACACGGAACATAAATCATGGATCATAATACAAATAGTAAATGACACGGAGTTTGAATGATCTATGCTCTATGCTCTATGTTTGTGGTTATCCCCATGAGTGGAAAAGTCACTTTGACTCAAATTTTAATGAAAGTATAATGAAGGTCTTCAGCAAAGATAGGATGATTGAAAATGGCTCAACAGAGCCAATTTATCTGAAAGAGAGAATTATAACTTAAATTAAGCCTTATTTTAAAGCTTTTTCAGTCACCGAGGGGTAGCAAGGGATTTTTTTCTCGGTGGTCAAATAAAAAAACGTTATTTTCAGGTCTAATTTGGCAAAAATGCCTATTGGTTTCTTTTGTTATTGCAATTCCGTTTCTTGCTCATGCGGGAGTTATTTCCTTTGTTTCTGGCCTTTTTTATTCTGTAAAGGCAGAGGAGTCAAATCTTCCTAATTCTCAAAATTTGGTTTTGCTTCAAGCGGCTTTGAATTACAATCCAAATTCTGTTTCTGGCGGAGCTGATATAACAATTATTGATGACTCAGCTCTGTTGCCTGAGGTGGGGCCATCAGATGGTCTTTCAGAGAACGTTAAAAACCAGCCTATCTCTGACCAAATCAGCTTATATGTTGTAAGAGATGGAGATACTCTTGGAGCAATAGCCAGAATGTTTGATGTATCTGTTAATACTATCAGATGGAACAACGATATCAGAGGTTCAGTAATCACTCCCGGTCAAACCCTTGTAATTTTGCCGATCTCCGGAGTCCGTCACACGGTAAAGAAAGGTGATACTCTGCAGAACATAGCCAAGTTATATAAGGCAGATTTAGATGATATTAAAAGCTATAACAACATTACAGAGAAGACCACTCTAGCTATTGGAGATATTGTTATTGTACCTGACGGAGAAATACAAACACCCTCTGGCACCAGCGGAGGAAGAGTGCAAATTGCCCCAAGCACAGCAAACTATTCAGGATACTATATTCGTCCGGCATCCGGCCGTAAAACTCAGGGAATACATGGACATAATGGTATAGATATAGGCGGCTCTGTAGGATCACCAATTGTAGCTGCGGCTTCCGGAAAAGTGATAATTTCAAGAATGGGTGGCTGGAACGGTGGTTATGGAAACTACATTGTCATTGCTCACTCCAACGGGACGCAGACCCTCTACGCTCACAATAGTGAAAATATTGTTGGGGTTGGGGCTGACGTAATTCAAGGTCAGATTATCGGTTACATGGGTAGAAGCGGCAAAGCTACGGGTCCTCACGTTCACTTTGAAATAAGAGGTGCTAGAAATCCGTTCTAAAGACATGAAGCATAGAACATGAAACATTATGCTTTATGCTCAATGTTTTATATTAAATAATCTCCGGGTTTGCTCTTGAGCGTTTGAGCTTCAAGCGTTCAGAATCAAATCTAGATAATGTGCCAATCAAAAACTCTCTGCATCGCGGAGAGTTTTGTTATAAATCAAATGACTGCGCCTCTTTCTCTCTCCTTTCCTTTTGTTTAGAATCTACGGAAGAAAGTGCCGCAACTCTCTCATATTTTTCCCATAATCGTATTGCTTCGCTCCCGTCAGCAATTTCTATGCCATCAATTGTTCCTCTTACAACTTGATCACGATCCGGTTGCCTAATATTCACCCCCTTTCCGTTAATTGTACCCATTATATATGAGTAACCGTCTGGACCTGTTTCCATTCCTATTTTAATATTTTCGTCATCAAGAAGTTTTCTGGTTAGTTCGTCGATGTCTTCTCTCCCTGCTGCAACAAGTCGTTGTCCAGATTCTCTCCCCTGTCTTATAGATAAGCTATTCAGAGCATCTGCTTGTTCCTCTGGAGTTGGCTCGTATTTGGGCGTTTCTGGTCCTCCCATATTTTTAAATATTAGCTAATAAACTAATGTCCATGCTACTCCCCTCCGCCAAATTTGCAAGAGAAAAAAATTCAAACATCGGATGTCCTCTTGGACATCCGATGTTTGACTAAAACCTAATCCGCCAACTGGCGGACTAAAAGCTGTCTTGCTTCCTTGGCCTATATTGAATCGCTTCTAAAATATGATTGCCGTTTACTGAAGCCGCCCCCTCTAAATCAGCAATGGTACGGGCGACTTTTATGATTTTATGATAAACGCGCGGTGAGAGATTCATGTGCTCGGCAGAATTATTGAGCAGAGCTTTAGTCTCATCATCCAAGTTAATCAGCCCTATCAGATCTTTTGCTGACATCTCGGCATTAGTTTTCTTTCCAGATTTTTTAAGCCGCTTTTCCTGCAGTTTACGGGCTTCAACAACTCTTTTTCTAATACTTTCCGACTTCTCTCCCCTATACTCTTCTTCAGAGAGTTTAATATGTTCAATACGTGGAACTTCAAGCCAAATATCAATTCTTTCAATTATCGGACCGGAAATTTTTCTCTGATATCTCAATATATTTGCCGGAGCACAGGTGCACTCTTTGCCTTTAAATCCATAATTTCCGCAAGGGCAGGGATTCATGGCAGCAATCAAGATAAAATTTGCAGGAAACTGCGCGCTACCCTTGGCACGTGAAACTGAAACCATTCTCTCTTCAAGCGGCTGACGCAGAGCATCAATTACTCGACGTTCAAATTCCGGAAATTCATCAAGAAAAAGAACACCTTTGTGGGCAAGGGTTGCTTCTCCCGGTTTAGGAGTGGCTCCGCCTCCGACAATTGAAACATAAGAAGATGTATGATGCGGTGCTCTGAAAGGCGGGTCAATAATAAGCGAGCCAGAAAGTGTTCCCGCAACTGAATGAATTCCTGTCGCTTCAAGGATTTCATCAAAAGAGAGAGGTGGCAGGATTCTGCTGAAAGCTTTTGCAAGCATCGTCTTGCCCGTGCCCGGCGGACCATAAAGAGCTACGTTGTGCCCGCCAGCAGCGGCAATTTCTAATCCTCTTTTGGCCGACTCCTGCCCGCGAATATCTTCAAAATCAATTCCCTCGCCTTTTTTGCTTGGCGGAATCTTGGTTTTGGGCTGTACTGGGATTTGCAAGGCCTCTTCTCTTGTCGTATCAACATGATTTAAAACTTCTTCAAGGGTTTCTACCCCATAGACTTCAATGCCGTCAATCAAAGCTGCTTCCTCGGCATTTTCCTTCGGAACGAAAACTTTTTTAAACCCTTTCTCTTTTGCGTGTTTTACCAAAGGCAGTACACCATTAATTTTTCTGAGTTTTCCATCAAGCGAAAGTTCGCCCAAAAAAATTATTTTTTCAGGGTCAAAATCAATTTCCTCTGCTGCCAGAAGATAGGCAAGAGCCATTCCCAGATCAAAGAACGGACCTTCCTTTTTGATATCTGCGGGAGCAAGAGAGATTACAACTTTCTGATTTTTATTTTTTGGAGATTTAAAACCGGAATTTTTTATTGCTGCTGAAATCCTGTCACGAGCTTCTTCCACTGCTTTATCCGGAAGGCCCACAATTGCAAAACTATGCAGACCTTTTGAAAGATCCACTTCAATATCAATAATATGAGCTTTTAAAAAAGAAGTTTGCGCGCTATGAACTTTAGCAAAAGACATAAATCATTATTCATAAAACACAGAACATATACTGAAATTAATTATAAAAATAATATGAACTCTTATTTTTCATGTTTCATATTTAATGCTTTATTTACTCATGTGACTTCTACAAGTTGTGGCAGCTGGGTTTGCTTCCAGGCGGTCCTCTTCAATTTCTTCCCCACCCACGGAGCATATTCCATATTTACCAGTTTCAGTTTTTTTTAGAGCATCTTGGATTTCATTAAATCGGATTTCAAGCTGCTTTAAAATAGCGGTATTGTTCTCAAACTCCTCAATTGTGTCTGCAACTTCATTTTCATCGGTGTTTAATCCTGTATCCATGACAGGAGGAGTTGCTTGCCAATCAGAAGGGTTTTCGGGGTTAATTCTGCCCACAGACTGAAGCTCTTTCTCCAAAAGAGCTTTTTCCTTTTCAAGTTTATCTTTAAAATATTTAAGTTTCTCTGAATCAAACATTGTGGCTATATTAACAAGTCGGAGGATTTAAGGCAAAGGTCAATTTTATCTTGTCACAGTTGAGGTAAGAATTTTATCTATCATCGCTTTTAGTACCTCAACACTGGAGGTTATTAGTAGAGTATTTTTATTGACGAAAGAATAAAGAATAATTGTCTCCCCTTTTGAGTTTTTTAGAATTCTTAAATCTTTGTTTCTTATTGTCTCGTCACTCCAACCACTTTCAGTTTCTGGATTCAGTATCATGGTCGTTGTGCCAGTTACATCTCTCACAGGCAAAGAATACCTACTGAAGATCGCACCGATATCATCATTCATTAATGACTCCCATTTGAGCATACCGCTGTAGGTATGATCAAAAGATGAAATAGAGAGAAGTAAAAATGGTTCATTTCTTGAACCTCCGTAGTATCCGAACATAAATCTGGAACCAAATGAACGCAATAATGAGCTGGGTGCATTGATTTTCAAAATATTCAGGAATTCTGAAGCATCAATATCAGTTTCAACCTCGCCATTTTTTTTAATAAAATTTATATAGAAAATTTCAGACGGATTAACCTGCAATTTATCTCTTTGTGAAATAAGAAATTCCAATAACTTCTCACGGCTGCTTTGAGTTGTGTCAAAGACCGTTTTCTGATTGAAAGGAATTATGGAATTTTCTGAGGGCGTTACGTCTACAATTCCCATGTTGTCCTTTTTAAGAGTAAAAAGAAAATAAACTGATCCGGCGCCCAAAATTACAAGAGTGGCGCTTACAATCAAAGTAATAATTTTTTTTCTCCTTTCAGGATTAACCTGGGGTTCTGTTTTTTTTCTTTCCTGCTCTCTTTTTTTCTCGGCAAGAGCTAAATCCAGTACTGAAGTTTTTTCTCTTTTTATTGCTTCGGCGGCATCACCCTGAAAAGTCCGAAGATTTCTTAATTTAACATCGGGAAACTGCTCTCTGAGACTGGTTCTCTGGGGAACATTTTGATTAATAGTGTCGGGTTTAGAATTAACGACTTGCTCCTTTGGGAATATGTCCTCTCCGAGAGCTTTTTTTGCTTCAATAAATTTTTTTTCGCCCCCCGAAGTCAGATTTTGAGTAATTTTTGATATTTCTTCATCATCTAATTTCAAGTCATCTTGTACCATGAGATAATTTTAGCACCCCGTTAAAATAATTTCACAAATTAAATTCCTGGGACGAGAGAGTTTAAGGCACTTTTTGAAATTTTTAGCGTGATTTTGCGCGCCCAAAACCCATAAGATATTTCCTGGGATTTTCATCAAGATCAAGAAAGTCGTCCACTGTTTCAATAAGGCGGCTTGAAGTTGATTTTCCGAACCCAACAGCTTCAACTTGGCAGCCGCGTGTATTTTTCAAGTATTCAACTAAGGGAATATAATCTCCGTCTCCTGAAACTAGAATTATTGTATCCAAATTCTGTGCCATTTTAACTGCATCAATTGCAATCCCGACGTCCCAGTCAGCTTTTTTTGCACCTCCAAAAAATATCTGAAGGTTTTTAGTTTTTGTTTCAATCCCAGCTTTAGCAAGCGCCTCAAAAAAAGCCTTTTCTTCTCCAGTTTCTGTGGTTATCACGTAAGCAATTGCTCTAATAAGGGTTCTTCCGGCAAGGGCGTCCTTAACCACTTGGGCAAAATTAACTTTAGCTTTGTATAGATTTTTCGCGCTGTGATAGAGATTCTGCGTATCTATTAAAATTCCAACTCTCTGTTCTTTATGTTTGATGGCCATGATTGATTTTTCTTATGAGCAAAGCGAATTAGAAATAATCATCACCCTGTTAAATCCTGCTTTGCAGGAATCCGCCATGGGCGGATTATTTAACAGGGTTAAGTAAATCATACTCGCTATACTCGTTGATTTTCTAAACTTTCTTCTTCAGTCCCATTTTCTTTACTAGAGCTGAATATCTTTTGGGATTTTTCTTCTGCAGATAGCCCAAATGGGTCTGCCTCTGCGAAACCATACCAAGAAGACCTCTGCGGGAATGATTATCTTTTTTATTTTTTTTAAGATGCTTTGTTAATTCATCTATCCTTTTGGACAAAATAGAAATCTGGACCTCAGGGGACCCCGTGTCCTTGTCGTGAATTTGAACTTCACCAATAATTCTGTGCTTTTTAGTCTTTGATATCACTTATCTAAAATATCACAAATATCGTTTAATAGCAAGTATTTAACTGTGAAATTCCTCAAATCAGCAATAAAATTATAGACAATGACTAAGTCGCACAATATTTTGATAGAATAGAGAAATGAATGATATAGACAAGTTAAAAAGAGACTTTCTTGAATATCTGGAGATTGAAAGAGGTTCGGCCTTAAAAACTATTGAGAACTATGACTTATACCTAAGCCGCTTCTTGGATTTTGCCCAGGTAAAAAAACCAAATGATATTACAGAAAATAGCGTCAGACAATTCCGTCTTTCACTTAATAAGCAGCTTGTTGGTAATGGTCAGACTCTTTCCAAAAAAACTCAAAATTACTACATGATTGCTTTGAGAATGTTTCTCAAATACCTTGCTAAAAGAAATATCAAAGCCATGCCGGCAGACCAGATTGAACTTGCAAAAGTTAAGGAACATTCTTTAAATTTAATAACCCCCAAAGAGCTTGAACGACTTCTTGATGCTTCAAAAGGTAATGATTTGAAGAGTCTGCGCGATAAGGCAATACTTGAACTCCTTTTTTCTACAGGTATGAGGGTCTCCGAACTTTGCTCCCTGCCGCGCGATATATCCACATCATCAGAAGAGCTCTCCATCCGAGGCAAGGGCGGTAAGATCAGAGTAGTCTTTATTTCAGAGAGTGCGCGTGAAGCGCTAAAAAAATATCTCAACGCCCGCAAGGATATGGAAGAAGGGCTTTTTATACGTTTAGGCAATCTTTCAGGTAAAAATAAGAATCCACCAGAGCAAAAAAAAGGAAAGGAGAAAAAAAAGAAATATCTCGGCAAAGATTACGGCAACCTAGACCGACGATCCGTTGAAAGTATTGTAAAACACTATGCAATAAAAGCTGGCATTTCAAAAAAAGTTACTCCGCATGTCATAAGACACTGCTTCGCCACTGATCTTCTGCAAAATGGAGCGGACTTGCGTTCAGTGCAGATGCTTTTGGGACACGCTAATATTGGCACTACTCAAATTTATACTCATATTACCGACAAGCACTTGAGAGAGGTTCATAAAAAATATCACTCAAAATAAATTTCGCAGTGCTTGACAAGTAATTCATAATTTGCTATAATCTAAATAACCCTAACAAAAGGAGTTCATGCATATCAACCGCCGGAAACTCCGTCAGGAACTCGGGAGTCGCGTCGGTCGTCGACGAGGCACCAAAAGTGGGCCGATGGGCGTCCGAGTTCCTCGCCCTCGCATCCGCCTCGCCGAGAAAATCGAGCGGATGAAGGTCAAGAGCTGATAGTACTGCACGAAAACCGCACAAGGTTTCGTGCGGTTTTGTTTACTAGAAGCTGAAAGCTAAAAGCTGTAAGCTAGAGTCATGCGTATTATTTCGTGGAATGTAAATGGATTGCGCGCCTTACACAGAAAAGGTAAGTGGAATGAGATTCTTGATCTTGATCCTGATATTCTCTGCCTTCAGGAAATCAAAGCAGAAGTAAAAGATCTTCCAGCAGAAGTACAGAGTCCGCTCAATTTTTATTCATATTTTGACTCTCCAAAAGAAAAAAAGGGTTACAGCGGAGTTGCCATGTACTCCAAAGTCAAAACAGAGGGTGTTAGTTATGACTTCCACGGCGATAAAGAGGGGCGTCTCATTGAAGCTCATTTCAAGGATTTTATTCTTTTTAATGTTTATTTTCCCAACGGAGGGGGTGGCCCGGAAAGACTTAAATACAAATTAGAGTTTTACGAAAAGTTTTTGAAATTTATTGAAAAGCACAGAAATCCGCCAACTGGCGGAAAGCCGATAATTTTCTGCGGAGATATAAATACTGCTCACAAGGAAATTGATCTAGCTAGACCAAAAGAGAATGAAACTAGGACAGGTTTTTTACCGGAGGAAAGAGTATGGATAGATAAAGTAGTAAAAAAAGGTTATGTAGACATTTTCCGTCATCTTAATCCAGATAGATCGGGTGCATACACTTACTGGGATATGAAAACATTTGCACGCGACAGAAATGTCGGCTGGAGGATAGATTATTTTTTTATTTCGCCAGAATTGCTCTCAAAAGTTAAAAAGGTTGAAATTTTAGATGATATTTTTGGTTCCGATCACTGTCCTATCAGTTTGGAATTAAATTAAAAAAGCGGACGTATGGTCCGCAAGTTAATCACTAGCAATTTAATCTACCCCTCTCGCACTCGGTTATTGCCGCCAGAACCCTAACTCCAGCATGACGAACGATTTCTGCGGCATCCTGAATCTTCGAATACGGGAGATTTTTGTCTGCGCGAAAGAAAATAATTCTGTCAGTTCTGTCGTTATAGATTGATCGCAATCGAGGCCCCAGAGCATCTGCAGAAATAGGCGAACCATTCAGGAAATAGTTACCAGACTCATCAAGACCGAGAGTTATGTCTTCCTTTTCTTCAGGACGAGACAAGAGGTTCACTCCGACTGGTATACTTGCTTTGAAGCCGCCCATAAGAGGTGTTACCACCATAAAGATAATCAATAGGACCAGCATGATATCAATCATGGGAATGACGTTAGGCTCTGAACTGATATCAGACTGCGGATATACTGATCGTGACATCTAAGATCTCCTTGAAAGAGCGTCCTTTATTATTATATATTGACATAAATAATTTTGCGAGTATAATGGGTCATTATTATTAATGGTTCGCCCGAAAGGGCGAACCATTAGTTTAAATTATTCATTTCATTCATATAAATTTGGCATGTTTGATCTAAAAGTAATACATTCTGTTCTAGACCAGCTTCAAGATGAGAGGGGTATTCCAAAAGAAAAAGTCATTGAAGCAATAGGAGCTGCATTAGCAACAGCATACAGAAAAGAGTACGGGAAACGCGGACAGATTATTCGTGCTAATTTTGATATTAATACAGGAAAAACTGAATTTTATCAGGTAAAGGTTGTGGTTGATGAAAGCCGTGTGATTTTTGCCGAAGAAGGTGAGGATGTTGAGAGGGCGGAAGGTGATGAGAGACCTTTTTTCAACCCAGAACACGACATAATTATTAATGATGCCAAAAAAATAAAAAAAGACGTTGCGCTTGATGAGGAGTTGGTTTTCCCTCTGGAGACAAAAGATGATTTTGGCAGAATTGCATCTCAAACCGCAAAGCAGGTCATAATGCAAAAAATACGCGAGGCGGAAAAAACTTCCGTTTTTTCCGAATTCGGCGAAAGAGAGGGAGAAATTGTTACTGGAACGGTGCAGAGGATTGAGAGAGGAAATATTTTTGTTGATATGGGAAGAGCAACTGGAATTCTCCCTTACGAAGAGCAGATTCCAACGGAGCGCTTCAGGCAAGGTGAGAGAGTACGTGCATATCTTTACAGAGTTGAAGAAACTCCCAGAGGAATTTTTCTTCGCCTCTCACGTTCTCATCCTAAACTTCTAGAAGAGCTTTTCAGGCAGGAAACCCCGGAAATTGCAAATGATGTGGTAGAAATCAAAGCCGTGGCAAGGGAAGCGGGCTTTAGAAGCAAAATTGCAGCTTATTCAAAAGATGAACACATTGATCCAGTCGGTTCTATGGTCGGCCAAAGGGGGGTGCGAGTTTCAACTGTCATGAGCGAGCTTGGTGGAGAAAAAATCGATATTATTGAGTGGTCAGAGGATCCGAAGAAATTTATTGAAGACGCCTTATCTCCCGCAAAAATCCTCTCTGTAGATGTTGATGAGGTGAATCATACTGCCAAAGTTGGGGTTTCAGAAGATCAGCAATCATTGGCAATTGGCCGTGGCGGACAAAACGTGCGTCTTGCGGCAAAACTCACGGGATGGAAAATAGACATCCAATCTGTCAAAGGGGAGAGTCTGGCAAATTCTGAAGTAGAGGAAAGTGAAATCCCAGAGAGGAAAGAAGGAAGGGAAATGACACCAGATATAGATATCCCATCTGAAAATCCCCAACTTACTTAAAAATATAGACCCCCGAGGCAAGCCCCGAGGTAATTAATACCGAGCTCATTCCACTCGCATTGAAACGCGGCAAAGCCGTACGGTATTGGACTATATTATTTCATTACATGAACTGTACACTTTTCGCTCCGATAATATCGGAGCTCAAAGTCTTGCAGAAGCTCCATGTATTCGCTTCCTCACCTCGGCTCGTAAGTGAGAAAGTAAACTTTCTCACTTCTCTATCAAAAGTATTTTTCTACTGAAAAATCTTTCGATCCTGTCTCGCACCGTCGTTCTCCGACCTTGCAAAAGCTCCATGTATTCGCTTTTTCACTCTACGTCGCTAATAAAATCACTGACAAACCCCTTAAATAAGGGGTTTATTACTACCTGACAAGAGTTATAATGTAAGGAAGAATATTCAATAACGTCATTAATATTATTAAAATTAATTTTTAAAGTATGATTACAAAAAAAATCGGGTTCACCTTGGCAATTACAATGATTGCAATAGGCGCTTATGCAAATGAAGTGAAGGTTAAAAGTGACGTTCGGGCAGATGTTAAGGCAAATATAAATATTGAACGCCCAAAACTTGATAAAATCCTCCAGAAATTTGCTTCATCAAGTGATCGTATAAAGGAAGAGAGGGAGAAAAAAATGGAAAAGTTAAGTGAAAGAACTGAAAATAAACTTGAGAAGAAAAGAGAGCAGACAGAAAGAAGAGTGAAACATGAGCTTGAAATGATGAGTAGAAGAATCAAAGCCGCAATTGAAAGACTGGAAAAATTTGTTGAACGTATAAATTCAAGGATTGATAAAATCGAATCTCAGGGCAGAGATACCACCGTTGCAGAAAATGCAATGGTTGAGGCAAAAGCAGATATAAGTTCGGCTAAAATTAACTTTGAGGTCTTAAAAACAATGACAGCAAATATTTCAGTCTGGGTAGGAACTTCAACTGCGACTTCTACAAACGCAACCTCAACAAAAGCAGAACTTAAGGCAAAATTTGCTGAACTGAGAGAACAAGTCAAAAAAATAAAACAAAACCTCAAGGATGCTCATAGCCATATTGTGGATGCTGTAAATAGCCTAAAAGGTCTTCGTATTGGAGTAGAATCCAATGCAACCACAACAGTTAACGCTACTACAACTCCATAAATGTTGATGATACAATTAACATAATAAAAATTAAATAATTAATCTTGATGGACCCAAATAATCAAAATACTAACCAGACCCAAGAAAATCCGAAATCAATTGGACCGGCAATTGGAATAATTATCATTATTGCAATTATAGTTCTAGGGGGATTATATTTCTGGAATCAAAGGCAGAAACAAAATATAAACCCACAAACTCCCGCCAGTGAAGACGAGGTTACAAATCAGTTACAAGCCCAGAGTTCTTCCGATGAACTTGATTCGATAGACGCCGATGCTAAGGCAACAAATTTCAACTCTATTGGAGGAGAAGTGGATTCGGCTGAGAGGGCGGCTGCAGAAGATCAATAGTGTGAACTTTTTAGATGTTCATCTTGAACGATTCGAAAAAAATCCATCAGAGATAAGTTAAAATACTAAAAAGGGTTATCATTGCTGAGGTAATATGCCAAAAACTATGCCACAGTAAAAAGTCTTTATTTTGCAGGTAAAAATATTGATAAAGTGCAGTAAATACAAGAACTACTACGAATAAAAAATAAGGGAAAGAGAAATTTCCCAAATAACAAATATAAAAATTAGAAGCTATTAAAACCCACGCAAAAAAATTATCGTAAAAATAATATCTTTTTTGATCATGATAATGATATAAGAAAGAAAAAATTGTTACTCCAAGTAATGTTATCGCTGTGATCCAAATTTTATTGTAAAAAGCTACAAATAATGGGATTAGGAAAGCCAAAATACTTGCTTGTAAAAAACGTTTTGAATTCATTTTTTACTGCAGTAATATTAAACTAGACACTGCAATTGCTGCAGTTTCTGATTTTAAAACCACATTTCCAAGCGAATAAATCTTCACTGAATTTTTATTGAAAAGAAATAGTTCCTTTTCGCTCCAGCCTCCTTCAGGACCAATAAAAACTCCTATTGGTGAGAGGTTATGGATATGTTCAATCCTGAACTCTTCCCCCTTTGTATGAAAAGCAAAACAAGGAAATTCATGGCTCAACGAATGCTCAAAGTGTTTTATTTCCGTGATCTCCGGAATCAGCGCCTTTTCTGATTGCTCAGCAGCTTCTTTGAGAATTACGCGAGCTCTGTCAAAATTAATTTCTTTTTTTTCGCTTCGATCAGAAATGATGGGAAAAAATTTTGAAACACCCAGTTCTGTCCCCTTTTCAATAATCCACTCAAATTTGTCTTTCTTTGTAAGAGAACAGAACAGATAAAGCTCGCGGTTAGGAATATTTTTACTTTCCTTGCGTGAAACTATTGAAAACATCAGATCACCCCTCTCAAAACTTGAGATCAAAGCGTGATATTCATAACCTGTATTATCTAGGAGTATAACCTGCCCACCTATATTGAATCTGAAAACGTTTCTCAACTGATTGTATAAAGAAGAATCACGAACAACAATCTCCTTTTTCTTGTCAATTTCTTTTGAAACAAAAAAACGATGAAGTCTCATACATTAGCAATTTAGCTATTAGGCATTAGGCTTTAGAATAATATAATTGTTCTGAGAAACAAAATTTTACTTTTAAATATGTTTTGTGTATTCTTTGTATTGCTAAAAGCTAACAGTTAAAAACTACTTATATGTTAATACCTACGGTTACCCCAGTACTGAGCAAAGCTCGCTACGGGGCAAGAAGTTAAGACCGAGTGCATGATAATATAATTACCTGAAATTTAAATATTAAAATATGTTAATACCTACAGTAATAGAAAAATCCCAGTTCGGAGAGCGAGCATATGATATTTACTCGCGTCTACTTAAAGATCGTATTATGTTCTTGGGCGGGTCAATAGATGACGATGTTGCAAATATTGTAATTGCTCAGCTTCTTTTCCTTGAGAATGAAGACTCTAAAAAAGATATCCATCTCTATATACATTCGCCCGGGGGTAATGTCTATTCTGGCTTAGCTATTTACGATACGATGCAGCATATAAAACCCAGTATTGCCACATACTGCATTGGCATCGCTGCTTCGATGGCATCTATTTTGCTTTCTGCCGGCGCAAAAGGGAAAAGATTTGTTCTGCCAAATGCTGAGGTTATGATTCACCAACCCCTCGGTGGTGCTGAAGGCCAAGCTTCTGACATAGAAATTTCCGCTCGTCAAATTCTTAAGGCAAAAGCCAGAATTAATGAAATACTAGCTAAAAATACTGGCCAACCAATATCAAAAATTGAAAAAGATGCTGATAGAGATTTCTTTTTAACTGCTGAAGAGGCAGTCAAATACGGCATTGTTGATAAGATTCTCAAGCCAAAAAACGGCCACTAAACCAAAATTGATACCCCTTTTCTTGACTGATAGACCATTTTTTTGTAGATTATACTTGTTAATCTTTAAAAAATTTAATTTTTACATTGTCCAGATTTTCCTTAATTTTCTGAAATTCTCTTTCCAAAACCGCATTATACATTATGAGTATTCAAGCCGTTTGACTAACTTAGTGTGATTTGATTTAAGAAATCTCTGGGCAATTATTGCCTATGTCATTAAAAATAGTTCTGTTACTGCTAACCATTGCAGCATCTGCCGGTATTGCTTTCGGTTATTTTTTACGCTGGATAATATCTCTGGGTCAGAAGGGCTCAGTTGAATTGGATATTAAGGAGAAACTGCTTAATACGGAAGAGCAGGCAAAAAAAATCACTAACGAAGCGGAAAATAAAGCCGAGCAAATTATCAATGAAGCCAGAATAGAAATAAAAGAGCGAGAAGAAAAAATAAAAAAAAGCGAGGATCGTATTATTAAGAAAGAAGACTTTCTCGATAAGCGACAACTTGATATTGATAAAGAAATTGAGGCCGTCAAGGAAAAAATCTCTGAGGTGCGTGGCCTCAAGGAAAAAACTGAAGAGCTTCTCAATGAACGTCTTGAGGCCCTGCAAAAAATTTCAAAGCTATCAAAAGAAGAAGCCAAATCAGAACTCCTTAAAGAAATAGAGAAGGAGGCCGAGGAGGACGCCCTCTCAAGAGTCAGAAAGTTTGAAATGCACGCTTCTGAAATAATGGAGGAAAAAGCAAAGGAAATTCTTGCTTCCTCTATTCAACGACTTGCTTCGTCAGTTCCTTCTGAAATTATGGCTACAGCCGTTTCAATTCCTTCTGAGGAGGTAAAAGGTAAAATTATAGGTAAAGAAGGGCGTAATATAAAAGCCTTTGAAAGATCTACGGGAGTTGAAATAATAATTGACGACACTCCGGGATCAATCACACTCTCTTCCTTTGACCCAGTCAGACGCCAGATTGCGAGAGTAGCTTTGGAAAATCTAATCTTGGATGGCAGAATTCAGCCAGCAAAAATTGAAGAAGCTGTAGAAAAAGCAAAACAGGATGTTAATAAAATTATCAAAGAAAAAGGCGAGCAGGCAGTATATGAATGCGGTGTTTATAATCTTGATCCAAGGGTTATTTCAATTCTCGGAAGATTATATTTTCGTACAAGTTATGGACAGAATGTTCTTCAACATTCAATTGAGATGGCGCACATTGCAAGAATGCTTGCTGAAGAACTCGGTGCTGATGTTGCAGTGGCAAAAGCTGGAGCCCTGCTTCATGATATAGGCAAAGCCGTAGATCATGAAGTGGTTGGAACACATGTTGAAATTGGTAGAAGAATACTTCAGAAATTCGGAGTCAGTAATGAAATTATCAAGGCAATGCAGTCTCATCACGGTGAATATCCTTACGAAACAGTTGAATCAATAATTGTTCAGACAGCAGATGCTATTTCCGGCGGAAGGCCCGGCGCAAGACGCGATACTGTAGAAAATTATCTAAAACGATTGAAAGAACTTGAGGCAATTGCAGCCAGCTTTAGCGGTGTTGAGAAATCATATGCAATAGCAGCAGGAAGAGAAATAAGAGTTTTTGTAACACCGGGCGAAATTTCAGATTTTGAAGCTCAAAAACTTGCAAGAAGTATTGCAAATAAAATAGAAAATGAACTCAAATATCCTGGAGAGATAAAAATAACAGTCATCCGGGAAAACAGGATTGTGGAATTTGCCCGCTAAATCAGATGTATCTTCTGTTTTAACTGATTATAGCTTTATTTTAAGCCATATTTTTTTATAATGGAAAAAATACCTTTATTTTTCAATAGATTTTACTTGCCACTAAAATAGCTTGATATATAATGGCTCTACGACTAGAGATAAGGTTGGCAGCATATTATTCCTTAGTCTCGACGGTCGAGGATATTAACAGAAATAAATTTTCAATATAGAAAATGAATAAAGCAGCATTAATTGAGGCGGTTCACGCTAAACTTGGAGGAACTAAAGTCCAAGCAGAACAAGCAGTTGAAACAATGATTGATACAATCGTTGACACTCTTAAAAAAGGCGGCGAAATGTCAATTGCTGGTCTTGGAATTTTCTCAACTAAGACTCGCGCAGCCAGACAAGCTCGCAATCCCCGAACCGGCGAAACTATTCAAGTTTCAGCTATGAGAGTTCCTAAATTCCGCGCCGCAAAAGCTCTCAAGGACGCAGTAAAATAATTTTTAAGATTTCATACAAAAAAAACGCGATCTAACGCGTTTTTTTGTATGTAAAATCCCGCAACTAAGTTACGGGATTGTCCTCTACCTCCAGTGGATCTCGAACGAAGGCCTCCGCTCCGAACCACTCGCCAGAACTTCTTTGAGAAAATCCGGTTTCCTCTGATTCCTCTCTAATAAGACCGGACTTGATCATAACCCTTCGGATTCTCATCTGTTTTTCATTCCGACAGATATGAATGTACTCTTGCAAGAGCCAAACAAAAAATGGGTTGATTCTTTTAATTCCTTCCCTCTCCTGAATCTCCATTTGTTTAGCAAATGGAGTCCCCTCTCCAGTAAGACCAACCTCATATACATCAATTCTATCAAGAAGATTTTTATACCAGAGATGAAATTTTGGAATTCTGATTTGCAATTTACCGAATACCAGCAAGATCAGATTCCTTAACAAATTCATATCCCACCTCCAGAGCTAGAGAGTTTGTTAGAAAAGCGCATCTGAGTAATAAACTAATATGGATAACAAATTAATGCAATATTCCATTCAAATTTAAGAAAATTTATTTGCGTCAGTGCGACGCGCTTTGCGCCTTCCACCTTCTGGCTTTGAAAAAGCCGTTGAGTTCTGTATTGGTGCGGCCAGCGAGAATCGAACTCGCGTCCCGTCCTTGGCAAGGACGTATTCTGCCACTAAACCATGGCCGCATAAAAAAGAATTTTAAAATCCTATCAAATTAATAGAAATCAAACAATTATTTGGCACCTAAGAAATTTATTATCTTTAATGCACATTTTTGTGGAGATAGGTGCGTATTGTTAATAATAATTGGCGGATAAGATTTTAATCCTTGAAAAATTTTCGCTTTCAATTTTTCTTTAAACTTTTTGATTGTATTAGTTTTTGTTTTTTCTTTTCTTGAAGGCATTAGAATTCTATTTTTATGCTCCTGCCAATCACACTCTATCCTGAAGAAAAAAATTTCGGCGTTCATTTTTTTTGCTAATTGTACAGATTTTTTCGCAATCTGCGTTGTTGGATGAAGTCTTATACTCAAAGTACAAATAATACCCCCTACTCCTGACTTAAGAAGCATTTTGAGTATTGCTAGATGCATTTTTCCATTTAGTAGGTGTGCATTTGGGGTTCCTTGGGGTATGAAATGACAGATCTCTCTGTAAGTAAGATGGTTATCCAACAATGCATATCCAGTCAACTTGCTGATAGCAAGACCGATCGTAGTTTTACCCACTCCAGGCAAACCAATCAAATAAATTACTCTTTTTCTTCTCATTTTATTGCTTAATGCCAATATTTACTCAGGCAATCCCAACCAAAGGATAATCAATTATATTTTAACCCTAATTATATTCGGGCTGCCGGGAATTGAACCCGGGCCTTACCCACCCCATGGGCAAATACTACCGTTATACTACAGCCCGTTATTATTCAAAAAAACCCTTCTCTTTGTACTCCTTTACCAATGCATCCGCAGTTTCTTTTTCAAGGTCTATGGGAATCTGGCTTGCCCACTCTTCAGCCTCTTCCAATTTATCATTTATCAAAAGATATAGAAGTTTTGTGATGGTATTTGGGTGATTCTCAGACTGGTACTCGAGTGCTTTTGCAGCATGAAACTGTGCTTTTTCTTTATCTTTATATCTCCATGTCGCACAGCTAATTGCATGATGATGCCAAAACCAGAGAATTTCTTGCCAATATTCTTTTTCTTCTTCCGTAAGAGTTGCTGAATCAACAGCTTCTAAAATTTCTTTTACTTTATTTACTACTAGATTAGGATTGTTATAATCCCAGGAACCATCCTTCATGAGTTTCTGATCTTCTTCGCTGTATCTATGCGACAACCCAAGAGGTGTTTTTGCCGCCAGCAGAACATAAGCTGCCCTTAGTGGGCTTCTCTCTATTTCAAATACTTCATTACCGGTGGAACCTTCCATTGTCGGGGCGCCGAGAATCGAACTCGGCCCTCATGCTCCCAAAGCATGCATACTACCGATATACTACGCCCCGAATTTCGGATTAATTTACACTGGTCGGCACCTCACTGGTATTCATTCGTTCGGGGTGCCGGGAATTGAACCCGATTCTCACGAACCCGAATCGTGTATACTACCGGTGTACTACACCCCGAAAATAACTTTCAAATCCTATCATAGAGACAGAAGAGCAGCGAATTTTTACAAAACAATATTTTCCATGTACTTCACCTTAACTTTTTTATTCCCCTCATCAATCACCACTACCGCTACATCAAATTGCCAGTCAACCTCTAAATCTTTTTCAAGTAAATAAGTCTGAATTGTTCTTGATAACCTTTTCATTTTCCAGGGGTGAATGTTATCCTCCGGATTCCAAGAATCTAATGTTTCACGTGAAAACTCAGAAAAACTGACTGTTTTTACCTCAACAAAATGAATTTTCCCGTCAATTTCTGCAATTATGTCAATTTCGCCCCATTTTCTTAGATAATTTCTTTCAATAATATTAGATTTTCTACTCTCAAGAAATTTACAGGTAATTTCCTCACCAATATCACCAAATCTTCTTCTCTCGCTTTTCATAATTTAATTGATTTCACGTGAAACTAAAATATTAGTTACTAAGTAACTTATTCAAAAATGTTACTTAGAAACACAATTAACTGATCTGTAATTAAATTCCTAATTAAAGGACGTCCTTTATACACATATCCACAGTTTTATCCCCAATTCTTTGTCCTTTATATTTTAAATACAACCATACATATTTAAAGAATTGGGATTAAAATAAAGGACATTTGCGGGATGGGAGAATCGAACTCCCGACCACAGTTTGGAAAACTGTTGTTTTGCCACTAAACTAATCCCGCATCGCACCCGTCAGGAATCGAACCCGAAATACGAAGTCCGAAGCTTCGCGTGATATCCGTTTCACTACGGGTGCACAGCTATATCATAACTTCAATTCTCCTAAATTTAAGGCTTAATATTAAACTAAAAGAATAAATGATACAATCATTCTTATGTCAAATTCTACCTTTGAAATACCCCCCGAAGTTTCACGTATAACCAAAAAATTAGAGGAAAATGGTTTTGAAGCTTATTTAATAGGTGGATGTGTACGTGACTTATTTCTTGGTAAAAAACCAAAAGATTGGGATATAACAACTAATGCTAAACCTGATGATATAGTTTCACTCTTTGAAAACACATTTTACGAAAACGAATTTGGCACAGTGGGGGTGGTAAACGAGACTGATGACCAAACTCTTAAGGTTATTGAGGTTACACCTTACAGAACAGAGGGTAAGTACACGGACAGAAGAAGGCCTGATAATGTTTCATTTGATGCCACTTTAGAGGATGACCTGAAAAGACGTGATTTTACCATTAATGCTATTGCATTAAATAGTGAGAAAAACATCGTTGTTGACCCTTTTTTGGGCAGAAAAGATATTCAGGATGGTCTAATCCGGACAGTTGGTAATCCAAATGACAGATTTGAGGAAGATGGATTAAGGCTTATTAGGGCAATAAGAATTTATTCAGAGTTAGGTTTTTATGTTGAAAAGGAAACTCTTAATGCAATAGAGGGTACGTCTTATCTGCTTAAAAATATTGCTAAGGAAAGAATCCGTGATGAATTTATAAAAATTATTGAATCCCCGAACCCAATGAATGGCCTAATACTTGCTCAAAAAACCGGTGTTCTAAAGTATATTATTCCTGAACTCCAGGATGCGGTCGGGATTGAGCAAAATAAAGCACATGCCTACGATGTCTGGACCCATTTGCAAAAAACACTACAGCATTCAGCAGATAAGAAATTACCCCTTCATGTCCGTCTGGCAGCTTTGTTTCATGATATTTCCAAACCGGCTGCCCGCCGAAGATCAGAAAATGGCGAAGATTGGACATTTTATGGTCACGATGTACTGGGCGCCAAGATTACAGAGAAAATACTTGAAGACCTAAAGTTCCCAAGGGACACAATTAATAAGGTAGCTAAACTGGTACGCTGGCATATGTTCTTTTCAGACACTGAAAAAATAACCCTTTCTGCCGTCAGACGCCTAGTTGCTAATGTCGGAGAACAAAATGTATGGGATTTAATGGATTTAAGAGCCTGCGACAGGGTGGGGACAGGCAGACCCAAGGAACATCCCTACCGCTTGCGCAAGTATAAAGCTATGGTGGAAGAGGTGATGCGTGATCCTGTAACAGTCGGGATGTTGAAAATTAATGGAGATAAAATTATGAAAATTACCAGTCTGCCAGCTGGTCCAAAAATTGGGTTTATACTTCACGCCCTACTTGAAGAAGTTCTTGAAAAACCAGATCTAAATACAGAGGAGGAATTGATAAAAATAACTAAGAAATTAGGCCTACTTTCTGATGATGAATTAAAAAAAATAGGAGAAGCGGGAAAAAGAAAAAGAGAAGAAGAGGAAGAAAAGGTTATCAAAGAAATTAGGGGTAAATACTGGGTCAAGTAAATTTAAATCAAAATGTAAATATTAAATTGTAAAACTCTGGAATCCCGCGAGGCGGGATACAATAATTTTGATTTTTAAATTTTAATTTTTTATCTACAATAAAAAACCGCACTGCGTTGCGGAGCAGAGCGGCTTCTAGAAAGTACTCATCAGCCAAATTCAAGGGAAACATCAATCGTTCGCAAAAAATAGGTGGGGAACGTGACGATCCTCCCAAGAAAACACCAATGAACCTTCCTTAGGTTATAACCATAAAGATCAATGCCCCGGCTTCACTCTTATAAGTTCCGCCGAAACGTCCGATATGATTATAACACGTGTCAAGGACAAAAATCAGTAGCTGTGGAAAACTTTGTCCTTTAATTAAATATTGAAATATTAAAAAAACCCATTACTTAATGGGTTTTGACCAATTTAAAACTGTGTCTTGTATCTGAAAACTCATAGTCTTGACTTGTTTTGCCATTAAGCCAGGTAAAGAATCTGCCTGTGTTACTGATGTAAGCCAAGGATTATCATTCATAGCATTTCTCACCCCAATAGGAACATTCGGTCCGTACCAATCATTACCTCCGGGGTCTATTTCATCAAACCACTCTCCATCGCATATTCCATTTGGCGCCAAATTCCCTCCAAACATGATGTCACTGCAATTATCGGTTGTATGGCCAGGATTCAGATTGTCATGATTTGGGGCGTTTTGGTCGACAAATTGTATCGTGTGAAAATATTCATGGATTAAGGTAGTGCTTTTAGCGGGGTGAATAATCTGAGGACACTCATCACCACTACCCGTAATAATTGCCCCCCACCACGCAGCAACTCCGCCATGACCAGCTGGATTGATACCTTGATAGAAGATCATCTGCTTTACTGAATCTCTTATCAGGTTGTAAGACTTCAGCTCATTATGTATGACTCCAAAGGCATTACTTTCGCCCGGACCCATAATTTCAGAATGAGAGTATTTTGATTGAAAGAAAAGTATATCAAACTGACCCCCAAAAAGGTCAAATTCAATAGTCTTTCCTATACCATACTTTTGAATTGACTTATTTGCCAGCCAGAACCTTGCATTCTGAATGACCACCCTTAAATATCCAGTTGTATCTAGACCACAATCGGTTGCACCTCGTGGCAAAAGATAAATAACTTTTGCCATATGGTGGCTTAAAACAGGACTATCCATGCGATTCTTCGTTACCCTCTTTTCAGGAGAGGGGGGCGCAGATACAGTCACTTTTATTGTGTCTTCAACAAATCCGTTGTTATTTACACAGCGGATAATGTATAAGCTGGTGGTATCGGGCGAGAACTTCTCTATCAGGGGAGGATTTTTTGCACCACTCCAACCACCAGAAGCATTGCAATATAGCGAGTACTGAGCCTCAAGTTCAATTGTTGCCGAATCTGTAATTGAAAAAGCTATTGAAACGGGGGTTGCCGTGAATTTTACGATAACAGGCAATTGCGGAGGGGGTGCCACCAAAACCTCCGAACTTGCAGTCGCACTAAGACCTTCCCTTTCAACTTTTGCAACAATCTTATGGCTACCTTGATTAAACGTCCGTGCAGTGGAATAAAGACTGTTTTCAGAAATCGTATCCACTTCAAATGTCTGTCCGTTATTGAAACTTACAAGATAACGGACAGGTCCTTTAGCCGTGCCACCGACAGAGACACCGACATTTACAGAAAGTGGTTCATTCCCGGATTGGGTTGAAAGACTAATTAAAGCGGATAGAGTTAGGGGAGGTGGAGGCGGGGGTAAGATGATTTCTCCACCGCCACAGGCCGCAAGTGCCAATGCACTTACGGCAATGAAACTGCTCTGCCGTTTGTGCATTTTTTTCTCCTATGTCAAAGAACTACGGGGGTTCTCAAAATCTATTCTAATTGTCCAACTTTGAGATGAATTAATCAAGAATTGACAATTTATTAAAATGATTTGAAATTTTAAATTCAAAAATTATCTTGTACAGAAGTTAATCCACAATTATCAGTAGTAAACTGAAATTTATGATAAAATATGACTAATTATTCTAAAAGCTTACAGCTTGTAGCTAAAAGCTGACATAATATGCCCCCAGAAAATAATTCCAATTCATCATCTAACAAAAAACTGATTACTTTGGTCGTTGTTTTTGTCGTATTAATCGCATTGGCATTTCTAATGTTAAAAAGTACCCCCCAAACAGTTACTGATACAGGAACATCTGATCAGGTAACCAGGGAAAGTGTGAAATTTGAACAGGTTAACTTAGAGGGGGTAATAAGTGAAGAAGAAAAATTGCCTTCCGGCTTTCCAAGAGACATCCCTATTGAAACAAAAGAAATATTTATAAGCGACACGAAAGTTTATACTGACAGAACTCCAAACGTAACTCTTTATACAGTAAATTACAGAACAGACAAAAGTGTTTCCGTAAAATATTCGGAATATTTAAACTACATGACTAAGGCTCTATACTCTTTTGAACAAAACGGTAAAGATGAAAAAAATCATGCACTATACGGTTCCAAAAGTGGAAACACACTCTTAGTTGCTATTTCCAACACTGAAGGTAAAACTGTAGTACAAATTGTTTATACAAAGATAGGTAACTAAAACAATGACTAAAAAAAAATCTATAAAGAAACCAGAAAGGTTCTCTCGACTAAATTTATTTTTCCTATCAGCTTCTTTATTTATAATTCTAGGAATTATCCCTGGTGCAAAGACTGATGCCCAAGCAAATGTTCGATTTGATGTGGTTGCAACTTCAGTAAATGACCTTGTAACTGCAAAAAGTAGTAGTCCCGGAACATCTTTCACATCAAACGGGATTTCGGGAACAACAGGAAGATTAATCACACCAAATGGATCGATAACAATAAGCCTTACACCTGAACAAGCGCTTCCAAACGGTTGGGAATGGCACCTTCTATGGGGAGATGGTGGACCGATACTGGCAAATAGTTCAACACCTCTGCCTGCAAATGCGGCGACAACTCCTGGCTGGCCTGGATACCCCGCATATGTTGACGCAAGTACCCCAGGAACTCCCGGAAGTCCTGGCTTTAGCCCGCAATGTTCTGACAACTCCGATAACGATAACAACAGTTTAACTGATTATCCAAATGACCCAGGCTGTTTAGACCCAGAAGACAATGATGAAAGCGGTGGGGCAGCAAGTTTTAAATGGTTTAAACCCAAAAATGTATATGCTCAAACTTCTCAAACATTTACATTCAATATTTCAGGTCTTGATACAAGCCGCTTTTATTCCTTCGCTGTAGAACTTTGCGAACCACCAGGAATAACAACTTGCGGACAGATAGCTTGGGTAAGAGTAGGCGGACTTGATTTGAGAGGAACTTTAAATCAAACTGACTGGCAAAATTTTAATTTTTCAAATTATTCAAACGGACCAATAAGCGTGTCAGGAGATAACTTGTATTTAGGTTCAGTGTGGGGTTCACCTGATGTCAGTTCTTGTCAATTAGTAAGTCCTTATAATACCAACTGGACAGTAAACTCATTCGGGGGGCCTGATTTGCAAAGATCACTTGGTCTACCATACTTTCCATCAACTTCAGGAAGTACTTACACTGTCATATGCACTTTTACTGATGGTGATGATGTTGCAGATAGTTTAACTGCAACAGATGCTGCTACAGCAACGATAAATGTAAACCAGCTTTGTACTAACGCTCAACCTGTATCATCCGGCGGCAGTTGGACTCTTAATCCAAGCGGACAAACTGGAGTTACAAATGCAGTTGTTCCCGGGACATACAATCTCACAGTTAACACACTACCTTCAAATGCCCTGTCAGTTTCATCCGTTACAAGCTCTGATGGGGGAAACAGCTTAAACATAATTTCCGGCCAGACTAAATCTTTTACAATCAATTACATCTGTATTCCTCCTTCCAATAATCCACCGGATGCTTATGCCGGACCCGATAAATTCATAACTTTACCAACTTCTTCTTCAGCCCCCACAGGAACATCGGCAACAGATTCAGACGGAACTATTTCAAGTACAGTCTGGACTAAAATTTCCGGTCCGTCGGCAACAATTACAAACGGAAATACTTTAAATCCCACATTCTCAAACATGAGTAGTGTCGGAACATATGTCTTCCAATTAACAGTAACTGATAATGGAAGCCCGGCGCTTACAGATACTGATGATATGCAAGTTGTTGTCTCTGCAGCCCCAAACATTCCTCCTTCCGTATATGCCGGTACTGATAAAACAATTACTTTGCCGACAACAACTTCTGCCCCGACCAGCGCTTCAGCAACAGATTCAGATGGAACAATTATAAGCCAAAATTGGACTAAGATTTCAGGTCCATCTGCAACAATTACAAATGGCTCAACTCTCAATCCGACTTTTTCCAATATGAGCAGCGTCGGAACTTATGTTTTCAGATTAACAGCAACAGATGACGATGGGGCTTCAGCTTCTGACGATATGCAGGTTACAGTCAATGACGTTTCACCACCGCCACCACCTGCTGGATTAACGGTCACAACATCTTCAACATGCGGCGGTTATATTAATGTCAGCTGGAATTCTGCCTCTGGAGCAACTGGCTATAAAATTTACAGAGATGGCAGTGGGTCAGGAATTGATGTTGGAAATGTTTTGACTTACTCTGATGGACCTTTTGCACTCGGTTCAAGTCACTCCTATAGAGTCACGGCGTATAATTCTGGCGGAGAATCTTCTCAAAGCGGCTCGCAATCAGGCACAGCTTCGGGAACTTGCAACATCTCTCCCACAGCAAATGCCGGACCAGATAAACCAATACAACTTCCAACAACAACATCGGCTCCAACCGGAACATCTGCAACAGATTCAGACGGAACTATTTCAAGCACGGTTTGGAGTAAAGACTCTGGGCCGTCGGCAACAATTACCAATGGAAACACTTTGAATCCCACATTCTCCAACATGACTACAGCTGGAACATATGTTTTCCGCCTGACTGTTACGGATAATCAAGGTTCGCAAGGATTTGATACTATGCAGGTGGTGGTGTCTCCGGCGGGCAACATCTCTCCCACAGCAAATGCCGGACCAGATAAATTCATAACTTTACCAACTTCTTCTTCAGCCCCCACTGGCACTTCCGCTACTGATTCTGATGGAACGATTACAAGCACCGTTTGGAGTAAAATTTCGGGACCCTCAGCTACTATTTCCAATGGTTCAAGTTTGAGCCCAACATTTTCAAATATGAATACTGTTGGAACTTACGTTTTCAGATTAACAGCAACAGATGATGATGGGGCATCGGCAACTAACGATATGCAAGTAGTTGTTTCTGCTGCAGCAAATGCTCCGCCATCAGCAAATGCCGGACCAGATAAATCAATACAACTTCCGACAAGCACATCAGCACCAACCGGAACTTCTGCGACTGACTCTGACAGCACAATTTCAAGTACAGTCTGGACTAAAATTTCCGGTCCGTCGGCAACAATTACAAACGGAAGTACTTTAAATCCCACATTCTCAAACATGAGTAGTGTCGGAACATATGTATTCCGATTAACAGTAACTGATAATGGAAGCCCAGCGCTTACAGACACTGACGATATGCAGGTTGTAGTTACTCAATCAACGATAACAGTAACAGAAAATGGTGGAGCTGGTGGTACTTGGACAATTAATCCAGGGGGCTATACTGGGGGAAATAACACAGTTACTCCCGCCGCAGCTCCAGGGGGAACAACCTACACATTAACAGTTAATAGCGTGCCGGCGGGAAAAACTGTTTCTTCAATTACCTCAACTGATGGTGGCAACTCCCTGAATTTAATTCCTGGACAGACGAAAAATTTCACAATCAATTACGGCAGTAACGCCGCACCCACTGCAAATGCTGGACCAGATAAGCCAATTACCCTCCCGACAACAACTTCTGCCCCAACAGGAACATCTGCTACTGACTCTGATGGAACAATAGCAAGTACAATCTGGAGTTTTCAGGGGGGACCGGGGCCGACTCCGACAATTACAAATGGTTCTACTCTTAACCCATCATTTTCTGGTATGACTGTAGCAGGAACTTATACTTTCCGTCTGACAGCAACCGATAATCTGGGTGCCACAGGGTCGGATAACATGAATGTTGTAGTATCTTCTCCGCCTTTTAACTATTCACTTTCAAATAATGGCCCGATAACAATTGTTAAGGGTGGCTCACAGGGCCAAGTTACAATAACTAAAACTTTAAGTAGCGGCACTGGCCAGAACGTAACCTTAACTGCAACAGGACAACCCGCAGATGTGTCAGTAACATATCCAAATCAGGATTGTGCTCCGACTTGTTCTGGTTTTGTGACATTTCAAGTCCCCGCTGGTTCCTCTGATAGCCCCGGTCCTTACACCATTACAGTTACTGGACAACCCCTTGGAAAAACTACAATTTTCAATCTTACAATAAACAATCCAGCCAATGTAACAATCTCACCGTGTAACTCTTTGGGATGCCCGAGTGGAGGCGGACTTATTGGAGACCCAAACACATTTACAGCAAATCCAGTGGGGTGCAGTTCTTATACATGGAGCGGAACTGATTTACCAACATCCCCGGCCCCAACAGGCAACCCCCTAAGTTGGACTTATCAGACTACTGGCCTTAAAACCATAACAGTTGATACAGTATGTAGTGGAGTACCACGCCAAGGCCAGACAACATTACAGATAAATGTGAATCCATTGTTTAGAGAATTTTGAGCGAGGACACATAATAACTTTCCATCAGGAAAGTTATTATGTTTGCGGTATTGTCCGAGCTCACCCTGTCAAATAAAATCAAATTCAAATATGGGTAGATATTATTATGTGTATGCCCTGCTATCAAAAAAAGATAAAAAATTCTATACTGGTTACACAAATAATTTGATTTTAAGATTTGAGCAACATCAACTCGGTCGGGTTGAATCAACGAAATTACGTGGGCCATTTATTCCTGTATATTATGAGGCATGCTTAAGCAAGAAGGATGCTATTCATTGAGAAAGATACTTGATAACCACATACGGTAAAAGATATCTAAGAAACAGGCTCAAATCTTATTTGACAGGGTAAATGCACATTGAAGAAAAACAACTGAAAGAATTTATTCTTGATTCGGGACTTGTGTCTCGAAGCCAGATTGATGCGGCGGAAAAAGAGGCAAAAGCAAAAAAACAAAGCGTGGGTAAAATTCTGGTAAGTCAGGGCAAAATTACAGAGGACGACCTAAGAAGAATCCAGGCCTATATACTTGGAATCCCCTTCGTTGACCTCAAGACCACTCATACTGATTTTGAAACCCTCTCCCTTATACCCGAGCCGATTGCAAGAAGCCATAATATTATCGCTTTCCGCAGGAAAGATGATTCTCTAGAAGTTGCCATGCTTGAAATTGAGGATTTGGCAGCAATTGATTTTATCCGGAAAAAAACAGGACTCAAAATTCTGCCCCGTCTTACTGACACTGAGTCAATAAAAAGCGCGCTTCTCTCATATCAAAAATCCCTTAAAGCAGAGTTCGGCGATATTATTGAAAAAGAGGTTGGATCAATAAAAAATCTCAAGGTCGGAACAGATGAAGACTTAAATGAAGTTGATTTAAAAAAACTTGCCGAAGATATTCCTGTTGTCCGCATAGTAGATACGCTGCTCAAGCATGCCATCATTCAGGATGCTTCAGATATCCATATTGAACCTCAAGAAAAAGAGGTATTGGTACGTTATCGTATTGACGGAATTTTGCGTGATGCTATGGTCTTGCCCAAAAATACAGCGGGAGCAATAACTGCAAGAATAAAAGTCCTTGCAAATTTAAAGCTAGATGAAAAAAGAATCCCGCAGGACGGCAGATTTAAAATAGATACCAGCAGTGAAAGAGTTTCGCTTCGAGTTTCTACTCTGCCTACATATTTCGGTGAAAAAACAGTCATGAGACTTCTGCGCGAGGGTTCTTCAGGATTTACTCTTGAAGCTTTGGGCTTCCATGGTGATGGTCTTGAGAAATTGCATAAGGCGGTCAAACTTGCAAATGGCATGATTTTAACAACTGGCCCGACAGGTTGCGGTAAAACTACAACTCTTTACACCCTCCTTGATATTTTAAACACTCCGGACGTCAATATTTCCACAATTGAAGATCCTATTGAATATCAGATTCAAAGAATTAACCAGACACAAGTTAAACCTGAAATTGGTTTTACTTTTGCAACAGGATTAAGAACCCTTGTCCGTCAGGATCCAGATATAATCATGGTTGGAGAAATCAGAGATACCGAGACGGCCGCCCTTGCGGTAAATGCGGCCCTGACCGGACATTTGGTCTTATCGTCTCTGCATACCAACTCCGCCGCCGGAACAATAGCGCGTTTAATTGATATGAAAATTGAGCCGTTTCTCCTGACTTCCACGCTTTCAGTTATTGTTGCCCAACGTCTTATCAGGCGTCTTTCTGAAACTAAAGAAAAATATTTTATGTCAAAAGAGGAAATCGACTCCCTTTCCAAAATTGTTGATCTTGAAAGAGTTATGCGTTTTCTGAAAGAAGAAAAGATAGTAACTAAAAACACCGAATGGCAGGAAATACCAGTTTACAAACCGATTCCTTCATCAGAAAGTGAGGATGGTTATAAATCTAGAATCGGCATCCACGAGGTTTTGGTCGTAAGCCAATCAGCGCGTGACCTTATTATGAAAGGAGTTACCACAGAAGAATTAGAAGAGCAAGCAAAAAAAGAGGGGATGCTTACAATGCTTGAAGATGGAGTATTCAAAGTAGTTCAAGGTATTACAACAGTGGAGGAAGTTTTGAGGGTAGTTTCAGAATAGCTAAAATTTTAATTTAAATTTTAATATCGTGGCAATATACAAATTTAAGGCAATAGGAAAAGAAGGAAAAACTTACGAGAGTACGATTGAAGCAACTGATCGTGCCGCAGTATTTGAGAAAATAAAAAAGGATGGCGGAACGATCCTATATCTTGATGAGATAAAATCAAAAGTAAATCCTCTTTCAAAAATATTTTCCCAGTTTTCAACAATAAAAACGTATGAAAAAATTACTTTTGCTAGAAACCTTGGATCAATGATTGAGGCGGGTCTTTCAGTCACACGTGCTCTAGGAGTTATGGAAAAACAAACTAAAAACAAAAAACTTAAGGAGCTCCTTAACAAAGTCTACGATGACATTTCACATGGTAAAAATTTAAGTGAGGCCTTAAGAAATTTTCAGAAAGTTTTTTCACCGCTTTTTATCTCAATGGTTAAGGCTGGAGAAGAGAGCGGCAATCTGGCTCAATCTTTAAAAATCATATCTTTGCAGATGGAGCGTTCCTATGCATTAGTAAGAAAAGTTCGTGGCGCCCTAATCTATCCTGCAGTGATAATTTCAGTTATGATCGTAATCGGTATTCTTATGATGATTTATATGGTTCCTACTCTTTCTGCGACCTTTCAAGGTCTGGGAATTGATTTGCCTCTTACAACTAGAATAATAATTTCAATAAGTGATTTCTTGAGATATAAATTCTTGCTATTCATTAGCATTGTGGTTGTAATCGCACTTGGAACCATACTTTTCTTCAGAAGTGTGAAGGGTAGAAGGATTTTTGATTTTCTGGTTATAAGATTGCCGCTTGTTGGATCTCTTGTACGCGAAGTTAATGCCGCTAGAACCGCCAGAACTCTTTCTTCGCTCTTATCCTCTGGAGTTGAAGTGGTGGGAGCGCTATCAGTTACTAGAGATGTGATACAAAACAGTTATTACAAGGAAGTCTTAGGAAAGGCGGAAGTTGTAATTCAAAAAGGAGAACCAATATCATCAATCTTTATCCAAAATGAAAAACTTTATCCCATTTTCGTCGGTGAAATGATTGCGGTGGGGGAAGAAACAGGAAAACTCTCCGACATGCTTCTGGGGGTTGCAAACTTTTATGAAGAGGAGGTTGATCAAAAAACAAAAAATCTCTCAACTGTCATTGAGCCGGTTTTGATGGTGATAATCGGGGTAGCTGTCGGAATTTTTGCAATATCAATGCTTATGCCGACATACTCTTTGGTTGATAAAATCGGTTGATAAAATCCAATGAGACCAAATGTTAATTACAAAAAAAAGAGACTCTTTACCCCGTTAGAGAAAACCCCAACTGGGTTTACTGCAATAGAAATCTTAATATCTGTGGCAATTCTTGCCGCCCTTGCAATTCTTACCTTCTCATCATTTTCTAGCCTCTCTCAAAGCCAGATTTTGGAAAAAGAGTCTCTAAATGTTCTTTCAGCAATTGAAAAAGCCCGGTCAATGACTCTATCGTCAGAGAAGGATTCAGTGTGGGGGGTTCGTTTTGACACAGACTCCGTTGTAATTTTTAAGGAGAATTACTCTTCAGGAGACCCAGATAATATTACAATTGATCTTAACTCTGGAGTTACGATAAGTTCCACCAACTTAAACGGGGGTGGAAGTAGTGTTATTTTTGAAAAATTAACTGGTGAAACACAAAACTTTGGTACTACCACATTGAGATCTAAGATAAATTCAACAAAAAATATTATAATTTTAAGTACCGGAATAGCCCAAATAAAATGATAAAGTTCAAACAACAAAAAAAGGAAGGGCTAGCATTACTTGAGGCAGTTATTGCTACTTCAATTGTTGTTTTGTTTCTCTCGTCCCTAATTGGCGCTTACAACCTTTATCTGCGAGTTTCTCTAGAAAATTTAAGAAAAGTCCAGGCAACTTTTCTGGCAGAAGAAGGAGTTGAGGCGCTGAGACTGCTACGGGACAACTCCTGGTCAAATATTTCAAACTTGTCTCTTACTACTGATTACAAACTAGTTTGGAACGGCGTTTCTTGGGCAACCACAACAAACACTATTGTGAGTGATGGCAAATTTTTCAGAACATTCAGACTGGGAGAAGTGCTGAGAGATTCTAATTCTGACATAGTTTTAAGCAGTGGAACAAGCGATCAAAACAGTCGAAAAATTACAGTCAAGGTTGAGTGGAACGAACACGGAGCTACTAGTACAAAAATTATTGAGGCTTATACTAGTAATCTTTTTAACTGATGGCTATTCAAACAAAAAAAATTTATAAGAGGGGAACTTCAATTGTGGAAATGCTTATTTACTTAGCAATTCTTTCATTTTTGCTTGTTGTAATCGTCAGCCTGCTTTCAAACTTGCTAAATTCCCAAAAAAGATCCAATGCCTCAAGGAATGTCGAAAGAGCTGGTATTTTCGCAATCGAAAGAATAGTCAGGGAGATCCGCAATGCCTCAAGTGTTGATACGGCCGGATCTGTTCTTTCCTCAAATCCGGGAGTACTGAAGTTAAATTACACATCCGGAGGCGCCAGTCATAACGTGAGATTCTATCTTGAGAACGGCATTTTATATCTGGAGGAAGACGGCAACCTTGTGGGAGCGCTAACTAATGACAAATCTAGGCTTACAAATTTGGTTTTTTATAGAATTTTAAGTTCAAATTCTGAGGCAATAAAAGTTGAAGTGACTGCGGAATCAGGCCTTGAGGAAGCGTATAAATCGGCAAATTTCTTTACCACTGCTGTTATGCGTGGCTCATATTAATATGAAAAATATTTTTGAAAAAATTTTGAAAGACTATAAGAGTTATTACGGGCTCGGCCACCGAAATCCCGCCACGGCGGGATTAGACGGCCAAGCCCCGTTAGAAACTTTTAATTCAAAAGATAAGCAAAATCATGATCGATTTCAAATGGGGCAAGCAATGATAATAGCTGTTATGTTATTCGTCTTTATCTCACTTGTAGTATTAATGGGTATAGTTGGACCCTCCCTACGGCAAAAGGCAATCGTGGCTGATTTACTGCAGTCCAGAGACAGTTATTTTTTGGCTGAATCCGGAACAGAGGATGTGATTTACAGACTCAAAAATAATCTGCCTGTTGCCTCAAACGGTCAGACAACAAACATTTCAGGAAAGGTTGGGACAACAAATACGGTCGATGCCGGCGGCACAAAAACTGTCACAACAGTAGCCGACTGGAACGGCAGAATAAGAAAAGTCTCAGTTGAGCTAAACGCCGGTGTCGGAATTTCATTCAGCTACGGAATTCAAACTGGTTACGGCGGTCTGATTCTGAGTAACAATGCAGGTATAAACGGCAATGTTTATGCCAATGGAAATATTTTTGGGGAAAATGGATCATTTATTACCGGCGGGGCAATAGCTGCCAACAGTCCTTCTCTTACGGCGGATCAAAGCAATCTTCAACCAACTTCGCCGCCCCATTCAATTAAATTCAGAGACACGTCGGGAACTCAGGACTTGGGACAAAAATTTCAGGTAAGCACCACTGCGCCGTTAAACAAACTGCAGTTTTATATAAAAAAGAACGGAAGTCCCTCAAGTGCGACTGTAAAAGTAGTAAATGACAACGGCGATAAGCCCGGAACAACTGTATATGCTTCTGGTTCGCTTATCTCATCTCAAGTAACAACAAACTATTCTCTTGTTGATGTGGTTTTGACTTCAAACCCCTCCCTTCTTCTTAATACAAACTACTGGGTAGTAATTGATAACAGTAGCCAGTCCACTACCAACTACTACACTGTTGCAGCAAACACTTTTTATGCTTCAGGTTACGCAAAAGTCGGTCAGCAGGGCGGCACATGGAATAACACTTCACCTTCAGCGCTTGACTCCTATTTTTCTGTTCTTGTCGGCGGAACTGTGGCAACTATAAGCGGAGTAACCATAGGATCGGCAGGCACGGGGGATGCATGGGCTCACATTGTAAACAACTCATCAATAGCTGGAAACCTTTACTGCCATACTGGTTCAAACAACAACAAATCCTGCAATACCTCACGATCTGATCCGAGTCAGCAGCCTTTTCCAATCTCTCAGGGTAATATTGACCAATGGAAAACTGAAGCTGAATCCGGAACTATATTCAACGGCAATAAAACAATAACTTCAACAAATGCGAGTCTTGGGCCTATGAAAATTGTTGGGAATCTAACTATTTCAAACAATGCTACTCTGACGGTAACCGGAACAATATGGGTTACTGGTGATGTAAGTACTTCAAACAACGTTAACGTTCGGCTCTCACCTTCATACGGAGCCGGAAGTGGAGTGATAGTAACTGACGGAAAGATAAACATTTCCAACAATGCCACCTTCAGCGGCTCAGGAACACAAGGAAGTTATCTGATGGTCCTTTCTACAAGCAACTGTCCGACAGGACCATCATGCGGCGGTAGTAATGCAGTAAGTGTTGGCAATAATGCCGGCGCAGTAATCCTAGTTGCCCAAGACGGAACAATATATTTCAGCAATAACGCTGGTGCAAAAGAGGTAATAGCTGGCAAACTTTCTTTGAGCAATAACGCCGTAATTACATATGAAAGCGGCCTCATTGATCTAAACTTTACTAACGGACCTTCCGGGGGTTGGGATATCTTAAACTGGACTGAAACAGAATAATTATATGAAAATTTTCAAATTAGAATTACATCATGTCTAAACGACTAATCATTGCAAACTGGAAAATGAACCCCACTACTTTAATTGAGGCGAAAAAAATCTTCATTAAATCAAAACTACTGTCGGCAAAATTAAAAAAAACATCAATAATAGTTTGTCCACCATCTGTATACCTATCAGCTTTCAGAATTAAAAAATCACAAAAATTTTCTTTAGGTGCACAGGATATTTTCTGGAAATTAAGCGGAGCCCATACCGGAGAAATTTCTCCTCTCATGATTGCAAACTTAGGGGCGAGCTTCTGTATTGTTGGCCACTCAGAAAGACGAATTCTGGGTGAAACTGATGAAGTTGTTTCAAAAAAATTGAGATCTCTATTTAAGGAAAAAATTACTCCAATACTTTGTGTGGGTGAAAGAGAAAGAGACGTTCAGGGGCACTATCTAGAGACTTTATCAGCTCAGATAAGAGGTTCACTACGCAGTGTGGAAAGAAAGAATGCTTCAAAATTAATCATAGCCTACGAACCAATCTGGGCAATAGGCAAAACTGCTGACGACGCAATAAATCCACGTAAATTGCATGAAATGGTCATATTTGTCCGCAAAGTTCTTGCGCAAATTTTCGGCGCTGAAACTGCAAAAAAAATCAGAATTCTCTACGGGGGTTCTGTTGAGGGCAAAAATGCGCATGAACTTATATCAAACGGCCATGTTTCAGGTTTTCTTGTGGGACACGCCTCGCTTGATATGCGGGAATTTAGCGAAATTATTAAAGCAGTAGAAAAATCTTAATCCTGAACGACATCATGCGTTTTGTAAAAGACATAGGTGACATAAAAGGTAAAACAATTTTACTCCATCTTGATTTAAATGTTGAAATTTTAGGCAATGAGGTGGCCGATGACTTCAGAATCAAGAAATCGATGCCACTAATTGATTTTTTGAGAAATAAGGGAGCAAATTTGATTTTTGCAAGCCATATTGACCCAGACCCGGAAACTTCCTTGCGACCAGTTTTTGAATATTTGAAAAAACAGTTACCTGTTGTCCTCCTGGAAGACTATTTTCCAGAAGCTCCTGATCTTAATGTTCATTTTGCAAAAGGTAATATTGTTCTCCTAGAAAATCTGCGTAAGTACAAAGAAGAAAAGGAGAATGACGAAAATTTCGCGCGGCATTTGGCATCATTTGCAGACTTTTTTGTGAATGAGGCTTTCTCAATTTCCCATCGCAAACACGCTTCAATTGTCGGCATCCCAAAATATCTCCCGAGTTTTGCTGGTTTTGCCTTTGAAGAAGAAATGGTTAATTTGAGCAGAGCTTTTAGTCCTCCGCATCCTTTTTTATTTGTTCTGGGCGGGGCTAAATTTGATACAAAACTTCCGCTTTTGAAGAGGTTTTTTAATTTAGCTGACTCAATCTTTATTGGCGGAGCACTAGCCAATGATTTTTTGAAAGCTAGGGGCTATAGTGTCGGAAAATCTCTTGTTTCAACGGAAAATATTAATTTAGATGAATTTCCTGAAGATAAGTTAATTATGCCAATAGATGTGGTCGTAAAAAATTCAAATGGTTTATCTACAAAAAAGATTGAAGAAGTGATTGCACAAGATTGCATAGTAGATGTTGGTCTGCAGTCTGTAACTGCGTTATATTCAACCATTGAAAATGCAAATTTTATTCTTTGGAACGGACCCTTGGGTAATTATGAGGAAGGCTTTAAACAAGCAACTCTGACTTTGGCAAAAAAAATTGCGGAAGCAAGTGCAACTTCAATTGTTGGTGGCGGAGATACTATCGCATCTATCGCAGAACTTGGGTTAGGAGATAAATTTTCTTTTATTTCTACCGGCGGTGGTGCAATGCTTGAATTTTTAGCCAACGAAACCTTGCCAGGTATAGAGGCTTTGGGCTAGTTTGCTTGAATTTTAAATAAAGAAAATGCACGGACTTCTTAGTCCGTGCGGCGACTTTCTCTTATCACTCTCCTTATATGTTTCTGGGTGTTCCAGCGTCTCCACCCCAGGATTAGGAATATTGTCCCCGGCATTGCACCAAGAACAGTTCCAGTAGCGCGGAGAACCCATTTGGATGTGGGACTCAGTGGTGGGGTTTCTAAAAAAGATCTGAGCCAAAATGCTCCTGCAACAACAAAAAGTAGTAACCCCACCAAGATGTCTTGTCGGATGGGATTTGAGGAACGAGGTGTCACAACATGCTCCCGGTTAAGGTTCTATTGAAAGTCTAGCTTATTAAATTTAACTTTCAAGTTGTTTCATTTTTGTTCTAATCTTCTCTCCGATTTATTCAATTTTTAGAGAACTGTCATGTTTTTTACTGCCCCCGAATCCTTTCACAGATTTGCTCAAGAGTTTCTGTCGGTGGATTGTGAACAATAGTTTGCATGATTCCACCCTTATCATTTTCCCAACGTGGAATTATATGAATATGAAGGTGAGGAACACCCCGTTTTTCCATGTGGTTTATGCCAATTGTAAGTGAATCTGGAGAAAGAGCGAGAGAAATTTTTTCTGAGACTTTTTTAACCGAAGCCATAATTAAACCCAACTCCTTTTCTTCGAAATCTAAAATTGATTCCCCGTGTTTTTTAGGAATAACCATCGTGTGACCGGGGGCTGATGGTTTTATTTCCAAAAAAGCTATTGTGTTTTCATTTTCAAATATAATTTCAGCGGGAATCTCTTTCTTAATAATATTACAGAACACGCAACTTGCCCGTTCAGAATTTTCACTCGCCTCAGTTTTTATCATAATATTGGGTTTCTATCTTAACCTTATAAATTGGTGAGTGGTATCAATTTTTAAAAAATTCTGTGTGGGTTTGGATCAATGTTATTCATAAAATAATCATACAATATAAAGTAAGAATTACATTCTAGTGTTACAATATCCTGCATGTCCACAGATCTAGCTAGACCTGAAATTTCAGTTGATAATAGCCTTGAAATCTATCCGGAATTCTTAAGAAAACTTCTTTTAAACCGCGGAATCACAAATCTAGAGGAAGCACAAAATTTTTTGGAGCCTGACTATGAAAACCACCTGCATGACCCTTATTTGTTAAAGGATATTGAAAAAGCAGTTGAGAGAATCCTAAAAGCTGTTGAAACTGGTGAAAAAATATTAATTTACAGCGATTACGACGCGGATGGGATTCCGGGTGGAGTAATTTTGCGCGAATTTTTTGAAAGAATTGGGCATAAAAACGTTGAAAATTATATACCTGACCGCCACGAAGAAGGCTTTGGAGTCCATAAACAGGCGGTTGAAAATTTTGCAAAGGAAGGAATTAAACTTTTAATTACAGTTGACTGCGGAACAGCGGACGTGGAATCCATCAACCGCGCCGTAGAACTCGGCCTTGACGTAATCATAACTGACCACCACGAGCCAAACGGTCATTTTCCAAAAGCTTGCGCCATTATTAATCCCAAACAAAAAGACTGCCATTATCCTTTCAAAGAACTTTGCGGAAGCGGAGTTGTTTATAAGCTAATTCAGGCAATTCTTGCAAAAAACCGTTTTGAAATGAAAGAGGGATACGAAAAATGGTTTTTGGACTTAGTGGGACTTGCCACTTTATCTGACATGGTCCCGCTAGTGGGTGAAAATCGGGTGCTCTCCCACTACGGGCTCAAAGTAATCCGCAAATCACCACGCCCCGGACTTCAAAAGCTTTTCAGTAAAGTTAGAATTAGCCAGCCGAATATAAATGAAGATGATATTACTTTTTCAGTAACGCCGCGCCTCAATGCCGCATCCCGTATGGGGCACCCCATGGATGCTTTTAAACTTCTGAGAACCAAAGATGAGATTGAAGCAGATCAATTGAGCGATTATCTCAATCGCATCAATGATGAACGCAAGGGGGTTGTGGCAGCTATTGTAAAAGATATTAAAAAACATTTAAAAGAAAGAGGTGAACTTAAAAAAGTAATTGTTCACGGCAACCCAGAATGGAAGCCAGCACTTCTTGGTCTTGCGGCAAGCTCAGTCATGGCAGATTTTCCGAGAACAATTTTCCTTTGGGGCAGAAATGGCGATTCTATTATCAAGGGTTCGTGCCGCTCCGAAGGCAATATCAATCTGATGGCTCTTATGGAGAGCGCAAAAGATTCGTTTCTGCAATTTGGTGGACATAAATTAGCGGGGGGTTTTTCAATTTCAACTGAAAAGGTCCATACTCTTGAAGATGAGCTCAACCGAGCGTATGAAAAATTGTTTCCGGTACACCACGAGAGTTCCCCTCAGATTTCAATTCCCGAGGGGAACTCTCGTGGCTCTGATGAAAACTGGATTGATATGAAGTTAAATTTAAATGATGTGAACTGGGACACATATAAGCACATTGAAAGACTCGCGCCATTTGGCATCGGCAATCCCAAACCCACTTTTCTTTTTGAAAATGTTTCACCGAAAACTGTTAAGCAGTTTGGCAAAGAGAAAAATCACCTAGAGTTAATCTTTTCCGCCCCAGGCGGATCCGCCTCTGGCGGAGCAATATCTGCCATAGCTTTTTTCAAAAGACCTGAAAGTTTTGAAACAAAACTTGAGGAGGGTAAACCCATTAACCTCATAGCCACATTTGAAAAATCGAATTTTAGAAACTATCCGCAATTGCGACTGCATATAGTTGACATTGTGTAATTATTGTTTATTCTTTCTTTTGGATCTATTCAGGAGGTAGTGATGGTCAAGTCTTTGTTCGTAATTTCTTTAGTAAATATAATTAAATCTCCCCACGCAACTTTCTTGCTGGGAATGCTGATACTTGGATTTATTGTCATATTAGATCCTACTATTGGTGATACAAAAGTCTGGAGACTTGCTTTTGTACTAAATTTCCTATGGGGAGTATTTGGACCTTATATATTGGGGTGGATAAGAAAGGAAAAAACCCATAGCTAATTGCTAAGGGTTTTTTGTTATACTTTTTTAATGAAAATAACTATTTTTACTGATGGTGCGGCCAGAGGAAATCCAGGTCCCGGCGGATGGGGAGCAATCGTTATTTTTCCAGTAAGAAAGACACCGATTGCGAATAACAATCGAATAACGAATAAGGAATGGGTGCAAGAACTCGGCGGATCGGAAAAACACACGACCAATAATCGAATGGAGCTCACTGCAGTTATAAAGGCGCTTGAATTTATATCTAAAAAAATCGTTATTCCTAATTCCTCATTCATAATTCTTCTTTGCACCGATTCCTCCTACGTCATGCGTGGTGCAAAGACCTGGGTTCATGATTGGGCTAAAAACAAGTGGAAAACAAAGCAAAAAAAGGATGTTTTGAATAAAGATTTATGGAAAAAATTTTTAAAAGTCAGTAAAGACTTTAATATTGGATGGAAATTATTGCCTGGACACTCTGGAATTCCCGCAAATGACCGCTGTGACCAAATTGCAACTGCATTTGCAGATAACAAGAAGCCAAAACTATATTCTGGAATTCTGCAGAATTATGGAATAGATATTCAAGGTCGAATCTTAAGAATCCCTAAAGGTTCGACCTTAATTTCAAAGAAGAAAAGAAGTTCCTCAAAACCATATTCATACGTCAGTTTAGTCGGTGGAATTGTGCAAACTCACGTCACCTGGGCAGAGTGCGAGAGACGTGTAAAAGGTGTAAGTAATGCTAAATTTAAAAAATCAATTTCTTTTGAGGACGAGCAATTAATAATTAATAGGTTCAGAGTTTAAATGATTAATCTATTCTCTTATTCGTGAGAATAAGAGAATAGATTTGAAAAAAGTCTCAGGAAAATGCTAAATGATTTGTTAAAAGATTTGCTTATTGTCTCTGGATTAGCCTTTCTTCTAGGAATAGCAACCTCTTCTTTTATTAACTTGGGTTTAGTGTTTGCCTTATTCATTTTATTTTTGGGAGTAATAATCACTGCCTATACATTGATCTTTGTTGAATCTGAAAGCAGAAATATTTTTAAGATAGTCGCTCTAGCACTAATATTTTTCTCACTAGGGCTAGCCAGATATGATTTAAAAGAGAGATACAACCCAGATCCAAAATTAATTTCAGCTATAAACTCTAAAACTGAAATTATTGGTGTAGTTGTAGAAGAGCCAAAATATAAAAATACATATCGTGAATACATAATTAAAACAGAGGCTGGAGATAAAATTTTAGTTAGAGCGGAAGTATATCCAGAATATAGATACGGCGATAGGATCAAATTCAGAGGCAAACTTGAAAAGCCTAAAAATTTTGAAGATGAGCGAGGAAAAACCTTTGATTATAGCTCTTTCCTAGCTAAAGAAGATATTTACTTTATTCTCTCATTTGCTAAAGGAGAGTTTATTGAGAATGACCAGGGTTCTAAGTTAAAATCCACTCTTCTTACTTTTAAAAGTCAGTTGAAGGAAAGTTATGAAGCAAGAGTGGGTGAACCCGCTTCATCTTTACTTGGTGGAATTCTTCTTGGTTTTGACGAAATTGGCAAAGAATGGGAGGAAATTTTTCGTCAGATCGGAATAATTCATATTATAGTGCTCTCAGGTTACAACATTACTATTATTGCAGATTCAATCTATTGGCTCTTATCCCGTATTAAGTACTTATCAAAAAAATGGATACTTTCCACAGAGTTAATCGGAATAATTTTATTTGTAATTATGGTAGGAGGGACTCCTTCAATTATACGCGCCGCCCTAATGGCGCTTCTGGTTCTGCTCGCTCGCTATACAGGCAGAACTTTTCTAGCTGGCAGGGCGCTTCTGGCGGCTGCTTCCTTTATGGTTTTGTGGAACCCTAAAGTTTTAGTTTTTGATACGGGATTCCAGCTTTCATTTCTTGCTACAGCCGGATTAATCTGGGTGACACCTCTCTTAAAAAACAAACTAAACTGGATCACTGAAAAATTTGCCTTGCGCAATATTGTTACTGATACAATCTCAACGCAAATTCTGGTTTTACCACTTCTTCTTTATAAAACTGGATTATTTTCAGTAGTATCCATTCCGGCAAATATTCTTGTTCTTCCAGCAGTTCCCTTTGCCATGTTTTTTGGATTTTTAACAGGTATAATGGGCCTAATATCTTCAATCGCTGCGGTTCCTTTTGCATTTATTTCACAAATTTTGCTTGACTACATATTGAAAATCTCAGAGTTGTCCGCCTCTTTGCCTTTATCTTCAGTTTCAGTGGCAGAGTTTCCGTTGATTTTTACACTTTTTATTTATTTAGCTTACTGCTTATTTTATTTAAAAATACGGACAAAATGATCTTCCATAAGAAAAAGTCATTAGGCCAAAATTTCCTTATAAATAAAGGGATTCTGGAGATAATTGCCAAAGAAGCAGAAATAAAAAAGGGGGAGATTGTAGTTGAAGTGGGCCCAGGTAGTGGGTATCTAACTCAAAGTCTTCTTGAGGCAGGAGCAGTAGTATTTGCGATAGAAAAAGATAACCGCCTGATACAAATTTTAAATGAAAAATTTACCAAAAAAATAAAAAATAAAAGATTAATTTTGATTAATGATGATATTCTAAAATTTAATTTTGCAAAATTAGTCAGAAGTAAAAAGTATAAAATTGTTGCAAATATTCCTTATTATATAACTGGTGCCTTGTTCAAAAAAATCTTTTCTCAAAAAAATCTACCGAGTCTGGTTGTTCTTACGCTCCAGAAAGAGGTTGCAAAAAGAATAATTGTAATGGATGGTAAAGAAAGCATTTTATCAATTTCAGTTAAAGCATATGGCAAGCCAAAAATTGTAAAAATTGTCTCACGGGGAAGTTTTTCACCTGTGCCGAGTGTTGATTCTGCGATATTAAAAATTACCGATATCTCAAAAAACTTTTTTAAGGAATTTCCAGAGGAGAAATTTTTTAGTATTTTACATGCTGGATTTTCTTCAAAAAGAAAATTTTTAATTAGTAATCTTCAAAAAATTGAAAGTAAAGAGAAATTAGAAAAAATCTTTAACAGACTAAATATAAACAAAAAAATCCGCGCAGAAGATCTGGATTTAAATGAATGGAAAAAATTAACCACCATGCTTCATGATCTATGATCTATGTTCTATGTTCTATGTTCTATGTTCTATGGTAACGCTCCCGGCGCGCTTGTGCCCACTCTGGCAATTTGGCCAAATGAAGGAAGCGGGACACAAAAAGGAGGAAAACCAATCCAACATGATTGTACTGCCGGTACATAGTCACCCAGATGTGCTGTGGTTGGAATTCCAATAAAAAAATTGGCAAATAGAGTACTGATGCCAAGATTAAATGTCAGGGCTCCCGCAAAAGGAAAGGGTACCGGGGCGGGGTAAAGTGGGGCCATAAATATCCATAATCCAGGGGGTGGACAGGTACATGGAATAAAAAACTGAACAAACCCCCCAAAAGGGATACCTGTCGCAATATTTGATCCAGCCTGCCCAAAAGCCGAAAATGGAATCACAAATATAAATATGATCAAAAATATTATTATTTTTTTTCTTGTAGATTGTTCCTTGTTCATTGCTCCTTGTCTAATTAATTCTTAGTATAACCTTTTGGGGGTTAAGCGTCACACCGTGGGAGTTTTTTACAAAGAAATACAAATCAATTGACTGGCCCTGAAGATATTTAAATGCTTTTGCAAAATCACTTGCCTTTGGAAAATCCGAGAGATGAATTTTTATTTCACCCCCATTTGATACAACCCCTCCTAGATTTCCCAGAGACGACCAAACTTCATTTGAAGATTCAAAGTTGTCCCCTCTTAAAATTATTACATCCCCCAAACTTGAAACAGAGATAACTGAAGTTGAATTAAATGTCGGCGGATTCGTGGGATCTGGGGTCACTGTAAAAAATTTCTCTTTAATCTGGTTTCTGCTGTTTCCTCTTTCATTCTCAATCCAGATATTATATTTACCAAGTTCGACGCTTGAAGGAACAATGAATTTCAAATTTTTACCCTCGCTGCTTTCCAAATTCTCCACAATTTTTTTATCGTCAAAATAAATTGAATTATTTTTTGTAAAATACCAACCTGTTATCTCAACAGTATCTCCCGGAGCTGCTTCAATTTTTGAAAAATTCAAAACCTGCGGTGGCTGTAAAAATAATTTATTAGTCAGAGGTTGTAAATCTGAATTCTGAAACTTTTGGTTTTGGTTTTCTGGTAACTGTGTGTTTGTTGTTTGTTGTTTGTTGTTAGTTGTTAGTTCATTTAGCTTTTTTCTCGTTAGTGGCCCCACATAACCAGTGCCTACAAAACTTGTGTCATTTCCCACAATTTCTTCCCTGTAAAGATTTTGAAAACGTATCACAGCATCAAGTGTAAGTTTGCCGAAATATGTCGTTTCATTACCAAATGAGCCGTAGCCATTGTTAGAAACGATAGTCTTTGAATAACTGTTTAATATTTTCTGTAATTGCTTAACGTCTTCGACGTTATCTCCAATTCTTAAATTACGGCTAAAAATAAAGTTCTGTTGGGCTTTGGAATCAGGAATCACGAATGAAGAATAAAGAATAAAAATTAAAGTAACCAGTAAAAATCTTCTAAGCATGGGGAAATTATAACAAAATATGGCTAAATACGTGTTAAAATTTAATTAAATCTAGTGTAAATTATTGTAGTCATTCATAGATTCGTATCTATTCGTAGATTTGTATATTTTTTAATGAAGCTCCCAAGCAAAAAAATTATCGCCCTGATTATTGTCTGCGTTTCAGCTGTGGTTTTCGCATTTTCTTATCAAAAATACAGCAATAGAACTGTGGCAGGAAGCATAAAACAAGCTGATTTGGTTCAGGTAGCCGGTGAAAAGGACTCTGATACAGACGGTGTTTCAGACTGGCAGGAAGTTTTATGGGGTCTTGACCCCCAAAACGCCGTCAGTAATACCGACAAAATTCCCGATAGCGAATATTTAAATAAAAAGAAAGAGGAATTGGCCAAAAACCCCAGTCAAATAAAAAACCAATTTGACACAACAGGTAGTAATGCGGGCACGACTTCAAATTTGAGCCCGACTGAAAAACTTGCCATAGAAACATTCAGTGAGTATACATCTTTAAAACAATCAGGTGTTTTAACCACACCAAACATTAATATTACTACTGAAGGTATTGCTAATAATAACTCCTATACATTTGAGAACTCTTATAAAATCAGTGATATTAAAACTATACCTGACTCTGATCTGGGTGGTGTAAAACTATATGGCAATGAGTTTGCCGCCCTGCGTTCAAAATACGTAAACCAATATCAAAAAAACCCTCTGACCTCGGATATTTTCAATCAGGACAATGTTTCGGGTAATAATTTTCAAAACAAAATAAACTCCATATCAAATATATATCTTTCTCTTTCAAACGAACTCTCAATACTAAAAGTTCCTTCTTCTCTGGCACAAACTCATCTAAAACTAATAAATAACTACGCAAAAAGCGCCTCTGCATTCAAGATATTGAGTAATCTTTCAGAAGATCCGCTTTCTGCAGCCTATGCCCTCAATGAACACTCCATTGCCGAAAGTGAGGAACCCCAATTACTAAGCCAGATAAGGCTCTTTTTCCAAAGTAATGGTATAATTTTTTTATCCGATGAGACTGGGATTTTTTGGTCACAATGAAATTTTTTAAAAAAACTCTTTGCTTGATTCTTGTAGTAAGTATTATACTTCCCTCTCTTTTATTTTCTCCAAAGAAAGTTTCAGCTTTTACACTTCCCCCCGGCTTAGTTCCCATTCCGGCAGATAAACTTCCGCCAGTACCAACATCTGATGCTAGTATAAGACAAAAAGAGGTCGGGATTACGATTTTTGGCATTACAATACCGGGAATTACCCTTGATTCCTTTATGATAATTTTTGCAAAAATTCTCCTTTCAAGAATGGCTGATGCTACTGTGGATTGGATAAACCGCGGTTTTGACGGCTCACCAGTATATGCCACAGACCCGCAGGCATTTTTTCTTCAAACCGCAGACAATGTTGCTGGAGAATTTCTAAACAGTGCCGGCTGGGGAGCCCTATGCTCACCCTTCAGGCTTGAGGTCAATACGGCTCTGCGAAATATTTACTCATCTTCAAGAATCACTTCTCGCACGCCTTTCCAAGCCAGATGCCCGCTATCGCAAGTAGTAAATAATATTGATGCATTTCTTAATGGTGATTTCAGTCAAGGGGGGTGGGATGCCTGGTTTGCTATGACACAAAATGCTTATGGAAATCCTTTTGATGCAACTCTTAATGCTCAGGCCCAACTTTCACTGAGGATAAACAACGAGAAAACAATTGAACTTGCGAAACTAAACTGGGCCGGGGGATTTCTTTCGTGGTCGGATTGTATTGAAAGGGAAGGTAATGACGATTCGGGCGGTCCTGATGGGGACCCAGCTACCTCTGACGGTGAATGTACAAAACGCGGACCGACAAAGACTCCCGGAAAAGTTATAGAAACCCAGCTTGAAAATGTTCTGGGTTCTGAGGTTAAACAACTGGAACTTGCTGATGAATTTGATGAGATGGTAAGCGCCCTTGTGGGACAACTGGTTAAAAAAATATTCACTTCCGCAGGCGGTCTTTTCTCCGGCGGAGGATCAAATCGCTACTCTGATGGAGGCAGACAGCAAGATACTGGGGGCAGTTGTTCTGCAAACAGAGATACTGCCGTAATTGGCGATGAAATAACTTGGACTGTTTCTGTTTTTGGAACGGATCCGGAAAATTCAACAATTCAATGGAGTGGTGATGAAGGATTATCTGGCAACACAAATCAGGTTAAGAAAGTTTACACAATACCGGGAGTAAAATCCGCAAGTGTTGTCATAACTGATCCGGCCGGTAGAACTTCAACTGTTACTTGCACTGATACAGTTGAAGTTTCCAGATACCCCGCTCTTGCCGGATCATGCAGGCCAAACAGATACTCTGCTGGTGCATTTATTATAACTTCTAGCGGAGATCCGGTAACTTGGTATGGCACATTTACCGGCGGCTCCGGAGTTTTGGATCAGGCAATCTTTAGTGATCAGTTTGAGGGGGATTCGGAGGGCGCCGCAATCGTTCCTCCATCATCTCCGCCCCCAGGAATAACTTTCAATCCTCCAGTAGGGGGGGGTGTCAGAGGCGTTTACGCAACATTTCAATACAATAGAATTGGCGATCACAATGTAACACTGCGATTAATTGATACAGATCCGACGGTACGACCAGCCACAATTCAATGCACTGATTCCGTAACAGTCTTCCTCAAACCATGATTAGTTATTTTATTAAAAATGAAAAAATAGTCCGCTTAATAACAATAGGATTATTGGTTAGCGTTTCATTTATCGCTCCAATTCAAACTTATGCTGCCTGGTGGTTTATTCCAGCAGCAGTTGGAGGAGTGTTTGCAGCATTGGGTATTGCGAAGGGCACAATTGGTGAAGCGGTTGATTATGTGACTAGATTCGTTGGAAATTTGATTTTGGGAATAATGGGCGTTTTGCTTGGTATAGCCGGTCTTCTTATAAATCAGGTAATAAATTTTACGGTAGTTGAACTCAAGGAAAATATCGACAAAATTGGCGGAATTAATACGGTTTGGGGAGTAATAAGAGATTTAATAAATATTTCATTCATTTTTGTTCTTCTTTACGGTGCAATAAAAACAATTCTTGGAGTAGGTGATGTCAAAGTCAAAAATTTGATTATTGGAGTAGTGATTTCTGCGATACTCATTAACTTCAGCATGTTTTTTACCAAGTTAATGGTGGACGCATCAAATATCGTTGCTTTGGTTTTTTACGAAAAGATAGCGCCCCAAAGTCAAACACTTACAGGCGGCATATCAGACACTTTTATGGATAGACTGGGGTTGGTTTCACTTTATGACCCTGAAGAAGGAGTGCTTGAAGAGGTTGGCAAGACTTTTCTTAGGACATTATTGAGTTCAATAATATTGGTTATTGCGGCATTCACTTTCTTTGCCGGAGCAATTATGTTTTTAATCCGGTTTGTAAATATCATCTTGCTTATAATGCTCTCCCCTGTCGCTTTTCTTATAGGAATAAACATCCCTGCCATCAACGAACAAGCAAAATGGTGGTGGGGAATAATGAATAAAGAGCTGTTATGGGCACCTGTTTATATGATTTTAATGTGGATGGTTCTTACAGTAATTGGAACGGCAAATTATTTCGGATCTGAAGACTCAGGACTTAGTCTGTTAGTCAACTTTGGAATAGTAATAATCTTACTTAATGCGGTGCTTATAATTTCCAGAAAACTTGCCGGTCAGGGTGGAACTATTGGAGCACAAGTAGTTGGAAAATTTGTTGGTGGTGTGGGTGGTTGGGCGGGCAGACAAGCAATCGGTCGCCCAATGCATAAAATCGGCCAGAGTAAATGGTTCAATAAAGCTGCTAGTAAAATGCCTTTGGTAGGTGCTGCAGCAATACGTGGTGTAAAGCAAGTCGGAGAAAAATCCACTTTTGATGTTCGTGCTGGAAAGACTTTTGGTGACTTGGGAGCAGGTACGCCAAAAGGTGGTGGGTTCAGAGAAAGACAAATGGCTGATGAAAAAGAAATAATGGGAGCTAAAGAAAGAGTAAGGATCGCCGAAGCCAAAGAAAGCATCAAAAAGGGCACCCGAGCTGCTGAAGACCCGGCTTATGCTGCTGCATTAGCTACAACCGTTGGGGCAAGAACACTACAACAACAAGCTCTGGTTGACGCAGTTGACCAGATGGAAATAGCTATTGGGAAAATGACTGGTAAGGAAATTGAAACTATTGTCTATGAGAATAAAAAATTACTACAAAGTGAGGCGTTTGCAAACAAAATCAGCGTTCAGCAGTTAGATACCCTTAACAAAAGCGAGAAATTATCAGAGGCTGAGAAAAATATTCTTAAAGACGCTCGTTTTGGTGAGATTGCTAGAGCAATCAGAACAGGTCCCTTGGCAACAGGTTCAAATGAAGAAAAGAGACTTAAGGCTCTCACTGATACAGAACTTGAAATGTTGCCTGCAGACTTATGGCAAACTCACGGTGCAAATTTTGCTAATAATCTTAAGCGATCACAGATCGACGACATTATGAAAAGTAAAGCCATCACTAGCTCACAAAAGAAAGCAATTACAGACAGTAGAAAAGCCGCTCAACTTAATAACATTGCAGTGGGTGTCCCGGCTGGTCCAGGCGTGCCAATGTTCCTTGCTCCCGGTGAATACGTTAAAAAAATGGACATAAAGGATATCGCTGGTTTAGATTTCTTCACAGCTGGTGTGCCGAACCCCGCGCTTGATCCTATATATCAATACATTACCCCACAAATGATTAGAAAGATTGGTAGAGAACTTGAACCACAAAAAGCACTTGAACTAAAAACTCAAATTATGGCACATGGAGATCCAGCAACAATAACATGGCTTAATAATCATCCTGATGCGCTCGGCTAAATATGACTTTCACACAACAACAAAAAAAAACTGCCTACATTTCGCTTAACCCAAGTGTTCAGTATTTTATAACTGACCCGGAAAGCAGAGAAATTTCAGAGAAAATTTCAAAACAATACTCACTTGATTTTGATCAGACAGATAATCTTGATGAGGAGATAGACAATACAATTTTAGGCCTCCAAAGTTTTAGAGAAATGATTATTAATCTTAGACAAAAACTTGGATTATCGGACGATAAAATAATTGAACTTGCTCGTGATCTTAAACAACAAATCTTTGACAAGTTGGATGAAATTAAAAAAGGAGAAATACAATATCAAATTCCGGAAACTTTTATTTCGACACCCACACAGTTGAAAGCGAAAATTAACCCACCAACAACCTACAACTCACAACCAACAACTTATAAAGAACCCAATCAAACAAATACTAAGCAAAATGCTTTGGAAAGGATGGATGGAGTTTTTAATAAGACAGCGCCGGCGCCGGGGAATTTACCGAGTCAACCAACAACCGACAACAAACAACAAACAACAAACTTTCAAATTCCGAAAACTAAAGTAGTGGAGGAATATCATCAGGAATTAAAACCACCAACAACTAACAACCAACAACTTACAACAAATAATAGACAACCTAATCAACCTATACAAAAATCACCCATGGAGAGGAAATTGGAGCAAAATCCAAATGTTATGAAAAGTTCATATGGTAATAAACCAGATCCTTATCGCGAGTCACCACAATGATATTCAAATTTCCGCAATATATTGATGTTGAAGACAAAATTTTCGGGCCGCTTACTATAAAGCAGTTCATTTATCTTCTAGGTGGGGCTGGAATTATCGTCACCATTTTCAGATTCTTGCCGGGTTTTATAGCCTTTTTTCTTGCTATACCAATAATTGCCCTGTCGCTTTCGCTTGCGTTTTGGAGAGTCAATAATCAACCTTTTATAAGTGTATTGGAATCCTTTATGAAATATGTCTTTGGGGAAAAGCTCTATATATGGAAAAAAGAAGCAAAAAAAATATCAAAAAAAGAACAAGAATCTATTAATCCACAGGTTTATATTCCAAAAGTTACTGATGGAAACCTTAAAAACTTGAAATGGAACATTGACGTTAAAAAATCACAGGACATAGAACCTGAGACATAGAACATGGAACATGGGGCATGAGGCATGGAACATAAAACATGGAGCGTAAAACATTAAACATATAACAAGGAATATGGAAAAAAGTTACAATGAGAGGTTGAAAAAATTAATAAATCAGTATGTCCATAAAGTTTATGATTACAGCGTTAACTTTCCAAAGAATGAAGTATTTGGACTAACTTCTCAACTCAAACGCTCTGCAATGTCTGTCGCATTGAACTATGTCGAGGGATACGCCAGAAGAAGAAAGCTTGTTTTTAAAAATTTTATTGAAATTTCCTACGGCTCATTGAAAGAAAGTGTTTATTTAGTTGAATTCTCGTATAATAGAAAGTACCTGAATATAAACCAATATAAGGAACTAAACAATTTAGCAGAAGAAGTAGCTAAAATGCTTTGGGGAATTATGGATAAGTTAGACTAATGGTCTATGTTCTATGATAAATGATCTATGACTTTAAACGCAAAAGCAACACAAGAGTTTGTTCCAATTGAAGAGGTGCGTGACGGCATTATTGTCATGAAAGACAGCGGAATGCGCGCTGTTCTTCTGTGTTCTTCTCTGAATTTTTCACTCAAATCAGATGATGAGCGAACAGCAACCCTTCTGCAATTTCAGGACTTTTTGAATTCTCTGGATTTTTCGATTCAAATTTATATTGAGTCCCGCCGGCTTGATATCAGGCCGTATCTTGCGCTGTTGGAGAACCAGAAAAAGAATCAGACAAACAGTCTGATGAAAATACAGATTCAGGAATATATTGAATTTGTTAAAAGTTTCACTGAACAAACAAATATAATGAAAAAAAGTTTTTATGTTGTCGTGCCGTTTTCTCCAGCGATAATAAGACAAAAAGGAAACATTCTTTCAAACATATTGCCGTCACAGAAACAAACAAGCGAGAAAGAGTCCGCAAACTTTGAGGAGAGTCGTACCCAAATTGAACAGCGTCTCTCGGTTGTTGAACAAGGACTCATGCGCTGCGGTATAAGAGTTGCCAGACTCGGTACAGAAGCAATAGTTGAATTGTTCTATAAAATATTTAATCCGGGGGAAAGCGAAAAACCGATTCAGTTGAAGACATAGAACATTAAACATGAAACATAGAATATTAGACATAGAACATAAAACACTTGAATTGAAAGTCCGAATTCAAAGCATGTTTCATGCTTCATGTTCCATGACTAATGATAAATGACCACAATGGGAATATTTGATTTTTTAAAAAAGAAAAAAAGTGAAAATTCATTAGCGAGTATATCTATTCTGCCCCATGAAATTTATGAGGCAAATACTCTTGATTTAAAGGATATTATCGCTCCCAGCGCCCTTAAGGTCGGGCCAAAGGATATTAACCTCGGCGAAAAGATAATGCGCTCTTTCTTTGTTATTTCCTATCCTTCTTCTTTGGGAGAAAGCTGGTTTGCGCCGATAATAAATTTGGACAGAGTTTTTGATGTTGCTATATTCGTCCACCCTATTGAAACTTCAAAAATTCTCAAGAAATTTCAAAAAAAAGTCGCAGAAGTCCAGAGTCAGATCCATGAAAGAGAAGAGAAGGGGCTTGTGCGCGATCCCATGCTTGATATTGCCTACCAAGACCTGGAAAATCTGCGGGATCAGCTGCAGCAAGCGCAAGAAAAACTATTTGACGTAGGATTATATATTTCAATTTACGCTGATAACGAAAATGAGCTGGATAAAATTGAATCTGAAATTAAGTCCATTCTTGAGTCCAAACTTGTCTATATCAAGCCGGCTCTTTTCCAGCAACAAGAAGCATTTAAAAGCATCCTGCCTATGGGAGATGATATTATTGCGGTAAATTCAAAACTTAACTCCTCCCCGCTTTCATCACTTTTCCCTTTTATATCATTTGATCTTTCTACCGAGGAGGGAATTCTTTATGGCATTAACAGACATAACTCATCTCTTGTACTTTTTGACCGTTTTTCGCTTGAAAATTACAACTCAATAATTTTTGCAAAATCCGGTGCCGGCAAAAGCTATGCCACCAAGCTTGAAATCCTAAGGACACTAATGTTTGATACGGAAGTCATAGTAATTGACCCGGAAAGAGAATATGAATTCATGGCTGACGCCATCGGCGGAAGATATTTTAAAATTTCTCTGACCTCCGAACACCACATCAACCCTTTTGATCTTCCGCCACCCGGACCGGATGAATCATTCGCCAATATTTTGCGCTCCAATATTATTAATCTTGTCGGACTCTTCCGCCTGATGATGGGGGGTCTCAGCGCCGAGGAAGATGCAATAATTGACAGGGCAATTACTGAAACTTACGCTCTCAAAGACATAACACCAGATTCGGATTTTACAAATATTGAACCTCCGCTTCTTACTGACTTTGAGCTAGTTCTATCTGGAATGGAGGGCGGAGCATCTTTGGCCCAGCGTCTTACAAAATACACAAAGGGTACGTGGGCCGGGTTTATAAACCGGCCGACAAATGTGGATATAAACAAGAAATTTGTTGTTTTTTCTTTGCGTGACATGGAAGACGAACTCAAGCCCATTGCAATGTATATCGTCACTCATTACATCTGGAGTGCTGTTAGAAAAGAACTTAAAAAAAGGCTTTTGGTTATTGACGAAGCTTGGTGGATGATGAAATCGGAAGATACCGCCTCATTTGTGCTCAATATTGCAAAAAGGGGTAGAAAATATTTCTTAGGTCTTGCCACAATAACGCAGGATGTGGACGATTTCCTTGCCTCTCCCTACGGCACTCCTATCATTACCAATTCCTCAATTCAACTGCTCTTGAAACAGTCTCCGACAGCCATTGACCGCCTTCAGGGGGTTTTTAATCTGACTGATGAAGAAAAATATCTTTTACTTGAATCAAATGTTGGGGAAGGAATATTTTTTGCCGGGCTAAAGCACGTGGCGATAAAAATCGTTGCCTCTTATACCGAAGATCAGATTATAACTTCCGATCCTGCCCAGATATTGGCAATACAAAAAGCAAAACAAGAACTCGAATCTGCTTCCGCGTAATTTTTAATTTCAAATTAAAAATTATATAATCAATTAAATGAACCTTGATTCAGATATAAATGAAAATATAGGGAGAGGCCACTCTGCTCTCATCAGAAGTCCGGAAATTGACAGGCAGAGGGCAGAACAGAAAAAGCGCGCCGGACAAGTTCTTCAGAGTGCCGGTAAAGTCCTATCAAAAACGGGGGAAGGAGCAATAGTGGGAGTTCCAATGCAAGTTGCAGGAACAATTTTAAGAAATAGAAACAATAAACAAAGAACGGGGGACGAGGAACAAGAAACAATTGGAACAACAGTGCCAAGTATTACAAGTGAATTTTCAAAGGATTCTAAAATTGTAAACGAATCGGCACAAAGATCGGAAAAAAGAAATAGAGTGACATTAACAACTACATATCTAATGTTTGGAACGGCTCTCTTTTTTGATTCCCTGCAATTTGTATTCAGTTTTGTGCCATTTCTTGGCTGGATATTGTCGGGCATCGTTGGTATTTTTGCCTGGTTAACTTTCTATACATGGACCTCAATAAAGGGCTGGGGCTGGTCAGATACTGTCAAAAAGATTGCAATTAATTGGGCATTGCCTTTGGTAGAAGTTTTTCCCATTATTAACGGCCTGCCACTGTGGACATTGCGAGTAGCAATACAAATTGCAATTATTAAAGCAGAAGATGTCCTATACAACAGTACTCAAGGAAAGGTGGATGTAAAAAATATACTCAATTTCAAAAGCAAGTATGGGGCAATCTTGAAACCTAGAACATAGAACATGCTTCATGCTCTATGTTTTATGTTCCATGATCAACAGGTTATAATTAAAATATGAGAAAAATTTTACTTCTTCTGACTGCATTTTTTTTAGTTAATGTCGGGATTATCTTTGCACAGATCAATATCAGCGACATTATCCCCAGTTTCAGTATAAAAATTTTTCCGGAAATCCCTGTTTCCGGAGACAAAATCAATATTTCAGTTGACAGTTTCTCGGGAATCAATATTGATTCTGCCTCCATTCGTTGGAGTATTAACAGCAAAATAGTTAAAGAGGGTGTTGGAGAAAAAAATTTCTCCTTTCAGGTAGGAGAATCAGGAAGTGAGACGGAGATCAGAGTGGATATCAACCCTCAAAAAGGACTGCCTTTTTCAAAAACAATTATTATTCGCCCTTCCGAAATTGATCTAGTATGGGAGGCAGATACATCAGTCCCCCTCCTTTACAGTGGAAAATCGCTTTTTTCCAGAGAAAGTCTCCTTAGATTTGAAGCTATTCCACATTTTGTTAGAAGAGATAAGACAGAAATCCCAAAAGAATCTTTAATTTATGAATGGAGAGCAAATAACAAGCTTTACCCAAATTCTTCAGGATATGGAAAAAACTTCTTTTCAATTTCCGGATCGCAATTTGAACAGGTTGAAACAATTGAGGTCACGGCTCGTTCAACAGATGGGGGGTTTATTGCAAAGAAATTCGTAACAGTTGAACCTGTTTCTCCGGAAGTTTTAATTTATGAGAACAATCCGCTTCAGGGAATACTTTATAATAGAGATGTCGGCTCACAATACAAGCTTTCAAATCAGGAAATCACCTTTAGAGCCGCCCCTTATTATTTTTCCACAAAGGATATCTTCTCATTTACATTTGACTGGCTTATAAACGGAGCAAAAGTAAGTGCTCCAGAAAAAGACGAGATGACATTAAGAGTGGAAGATGACTCTGCCGGATCATCACGAATATCAATTCAGGTCAAAAATCCAAAAAAAATTTTCCAGAATTCTAAAAAGGAATTCCTAATAAATTATGGCAATAACTAACTCACAACTTACAACCAACAACCGACAACCAAAATTGCTTTTGATTTTATTTTTATTTCTCTTCCTTTTTCCTTTTTCCTTTGTCAGCGCTGAAATACCACAGTCTGCCAGAGGTAAGCAATGTTTTGTTTTTGGATATGGCGGAGCAGCAAGTCTTTTCCCCTGTGAAAATCCACCAGCACAAGTGGTCGGCAGAGACTGTGTTGTTTGTGGTAACCCATCAAATGGTCAGTGTCCAACGCCAATTTCTACAACAAACGGAGGTGGGACAACATTCATATGCGAAGTAGGAACTGCTACTCCACCACCAAACAATCCTCCACCAACAAGTCTAGGATATATTCCATTGGCCCCACTTCCAGGTGATACACCAGGTCAACCTATAAAAGTTACTGACTATATTCCGAAGGTTTTTAGACTTGCCATTGCTGTAGCAGGAGCACTGGCAGTAATTATGATTACAATCGGCGGAATTGAATACATTACTTCCGAAACTATTAACGGCAAAAAGGACGGCAAAGAAAAAATAACAAACGCTCTGGTTGGACTTCTTTTGGCAATCGGTTCCTGGATTATTTTAAATACGATTGCTCCCGACAGATTCACCCAATTTGATTTGAGTACGATAAGAACACCGCCACAAATTACAACCGCAACAACCACACCACCATCGCCTGGAAGCTGGCCGAGTGATCAGGGCGTCAGACAAAGGCTTGGGCTTAGCGGAATATCCATTAATAATAGTAACTGCACTTATATTGGACAGGTCGGATGCACTAGCGTCTATGGATTGAGAGAGAATATTATAAGTGGTCTTGAGCAGTTAGTGCGGGATTGTTTCGGCCAGTGCAATATCGTAATAACCGGCGGCACTGAATGGTGGCTGCACGGTAACAGAATTGATATCAATTCTACCCAGCATCGACCAGGTGGAAATGCTGTTGATTTGTCAAAAAATGATTCAGTATTAAATAACTTCATCATGCGTTTCCCGAAGATAGGTTCAGCAACTGGCGGAAACGGCTGCGCTACAGGCCAAGGATACAATGTTGGCGGAAAAATTTATGTTGATGAGATAAGTTCAGGGGCAAGCACCGGTCCTCATTGGCATATATGTTTTCCATAAAAATGAAAATATTTAAAAACAAAAAAAATATTTACATCAGTTTAGGTATTGTCGCAATTCTTATAATCGTATTTGCCTCATTTTTTATTTTTTCTGGAAAATCAACTCCCTCTCAAAATCAAATAGACACCAATGCACCCTTTGGCACAGGAGGAGGTGATACTTCTTTTCCCACTGAAGTTAGTGGCGAGGGTTTTGAAAACACATCGCCAGTAAATCCACCAACAGGCTTGTCTATGTGGAAAATCTCTGAAATTCCAGTTACAGGAGCGGGGATTTTTGGTACAGGAACCAGCACAACTATAAAGTTTGTTGAGAAAGCTACGGGACATGTGTACAAATACGATCCTGTTTCTGGAGTTAAAGAAAGAATTTCAAACACAACTATCCCAAAAACTTCAAAAATTGTCTGGGGAAAGGGCGGTGATTCTTTATTATTTCAATATGAAGAAAACGGCTCTATTAAAACCTATTACGCCCAAATTGCCACAAGCTCTGCCACCTCAACCCCTTCTGGGGATCAGGGATTAGTTAATGGATTTTTCTTTGAAGATAATATTAATAATTTAGTCACTTCGCCCAGTGGAAACAAAATTTTTTACACGCTTTCCGGAGGAAGCATTTTTAACTTCATAATTTCAGAATTTAATGGATCCAAACCTCTGAAAATCTATTCATCACGGCTTAAGGGGTGGCAAAATTCATTCCCGAATGAAAATTCTGTGTCAATTACTTCTAGTCCTTCATATGCGGCAGAAGGATACTCATATCTTATAAATTTAAAAAGTGGGTTGGTAGAAAAAACTATCGGCGGCAAAATTGGATTAACAACCCTTTATTCAAGCAGTACAAAGGGTGTTTTATATTCAAAGAGTGTGAACAATAGTTTCACATCATTTCTACTCAACAGGGAAAATAAAATCGATTTAGAAACAAACATATCAACCCTTCCGGAGAAATGTGTTTGGGGAGAAAAAAATTCTTCATTTATTTACTGCGGTGTTCCTAAAAATATCCCGGCTGGCACTTACCCCGATGATTGGTATAAAGGCAAGATATCGTTCTCCGATAATGTTTGGATCTATGATACTAATACCAGTGCAACAGAATCAGTTATTGATCCGTTGAAAAGCGTTGGAGAGGATATTGACATGGTTGAACCGAAGTTGAGCAAAGATGAAACACTGCTAATAATCAGAAACAAAAAAGATTCCTCTCTCTGGGCGCTGAAGCTTGATCCAAAGAGAATTATTGAGTATGTGGATTAGTTAAAAATATAAAAATCAAAATAAAAGTAATGGTAGTTATTTAGACACTAGGTTTTGTTAACAATTTTGAATTTTATAAATCGTAAATTTTAAATCTTAAGTCTACACTTTGAATTTTCTTCTGATGAGTTTTTCCTGCACTAACGTAAAAATATTGCTTGTAAACCAATATAGAGCCACCACTCCTGAAATACTATAGGAAATAAAAAGGACAATCACAGGAAAAAAATATCTCATTTGGATATTCATACTTCTGGCCAGATCACTCTGAAAACTGCGTTTGCCGTCTGTGGATATTGGCGGGGCGGAAACCCGCATCTGGAAAAAGCTCGATACACCAGCAGCAATAGCAAGTATCCAGCTCTTGCCAGTGATATCAATAAATCCGAGAAAGTTCATGTTAATTTTTTCTGGCAAAGGAATAAATGAATATTTAAGTGTCTCATCAACAGCCGGTAGACCAGATTTTAAAAATATAAAATAGAGAGCAAAAATTATCGGAAGTTGTATGAGAATGGGTAAAATACTTCCAAAGGGGCTGACTTTTTTATTTTTATACAATTCCCATGTTCTCTTAGCTTGTTCCTGCTTGTCAGTTTTATATTTTTCTCTAATTTTGGTGAGCTCAGGCTCAATCTTTTTCATTTCAATTCCTGCAACTGTAGCTTTGCGTGATAAGGGAAAAAGTATGAATTTCACAATAAGAGTAAAGAATATGATAGCGAAACCAGCATCCAACCAAGGAAAAGTATGTATAAAGAGAATAAGGCCATTATATAGAGGCTGATAGAAGACATCATGGAAAATAGATTTCATCCTTTGTTGAAAAATGGTACCACTCTTATGAGCCTTGCCACTTTATTTAATAATATTTCCCCATTGAAATATTAGTAATATTATATCAGACCGCTTTTGCTAAGAAGACTCTCTATATCATCATACAAATCTTCTTTAGATATATTACCCAACCTGGATTTAAAATAAAATGCTAACAAAAAACCATCGGTGATTTTTTTCAGAAAACTTTTTATCTGCCCGTAACCCCTTCTTCTGAGACGGTTGCGGTCAGCTGCATTCTTTGCAACTTTTTTTGAAACAATAAAAGTAACTTTTGAATTTCCACTGGCGCGAGACACTTTCAATGACAAAAAATTCCCGCTGAAAGTTTTTCCACGTGACAAAAGATCGAAATCACTTCTCTTTATCCTTCTGTTCTTTGGAAGCATAAATAAACCATTTGTATTTAAATGTATTTAAAAGTTTTAAATCTGGAAATTAAACAGAAATTAACTTTCTGCCTTTTTGCCTTCGTCTCTTTAGTGTTCGTCGTCCGCCTGAGGATTTTTTTCTTTTAATAAACCCGTGAGCTCGGCTTCTTTTTCTTTTTTTTGGTTGATATGTACGAGACATAGAACTAACATAATAACAAACAACTTATAACTTACAACTAGTAACTGAATTTCTTAAAAAAGTTTGCTTATTTGCCTAAATTTTTATTGATAAAAATTCAAACAGGTCAAGTTATGATGTCCACTTTTTTTCCACTGTTTATCAACATAAAACATGCTTTTTTTCAAGTTTTTTAATATTTGGAGAAGTATATACTACGGGTACTATAACCCTGTTAATTTCATTCTTTTACTAAAACATGCCAGATCACAAAGAACTATGGAACTCCGTCCTGGTAGAAATGGAATTAAGTGTTTCCAAACCCAACTTTAACACCTGGTTTAAAGACACCAATATCGTCCGACATGACGATAACACGGTTTATCTGGCTGTTCCTAACGCTTTTGTGAAAGAGTGGCTCCATAATAAATACCACAACACAATATTGCGCCATATCCGTTCCATTGTGCCCTCCGTCCATTCAGTGGAATACATTATTACAAGGGAAGATGGTAAAAAAACCGAAACAAGGAGGGAAGAGATGTTGATTGCGCCCGTCCAAGAACTTCCTCTAAGCGATTATTACATCAACAAGGAGGATAATCTGAACCCCAGATACACATTTGAAAGTTTTATAGTGGGTCCGTTCAATGAATTGGCACACGCTGCTTCCCAAGCTGTAATAAAAAAGCCGGGATTAACATATAACCCTCTTTTCATTTACGGAAATACGGGTCATGGCAAAACTCACCTCATACAGGCAGTTGGAAACCATATTAAAAACTTGTATAAGGATAAAAAAGTGATCTATGTTACCTCCGAAAAATTCGCTTCTGATGTGATAGGTGGAATTCAGAGCGGAAAAATTGCCCAAATCAAAGAAAAGTACAGAAAATATGATGTTTTAATCATGGATGACATCCAGTTTCTCTCCAGAACGGAAAAGACTCAGGAGGAGCTATTTCACCTCTTCAATACTCTTTTTGACAACAACAAACAAATTGTATTTTCTTCTGACAAACACCCCAATCTCATACCGGGAATAGAGGACCGCCTTAAAGGTAGATTTTCTGCAGGAATGACTGTAGATATTCCCGCCCCAGATCAGGATTCGCGAGCGGCAATAATAAAAGCCAAAACAACACAGAATAATTTCTCGCTTTCACAGGAAGTAATTGATTTTCTTGCTTTAAGTATTATTGGAAATATACGTGATCTGGAGGGGGTAATTAATCTCATAATCTGCCAGTCCCAACTTAAAGGTAGGGAACTCAGCCTCAATGAGGTCAAAAACACCATAAAGGCAAGCGCCAAACCAAAGAAGTCAGTGTCCATTAAGGAGGTTGTTAAAATGGTCGCAGATTACTATAGAATCGAGGAAAACAACATTTACGAAAAAACCAGAAGAAAGGAAATAATAAAACCAAGACAAGTTGCTATGTATATATTAAGGGAGGATTTTAATATTTCTTACCCATCGATTGGACAGAAGTTGGGTGGTAGGGATCATACAACCGTAATTCACTCTTGTGAAAAAATCAAATCAGAAGTAAAAGATGATCAGATGCTGGCTCAAGAGATTGCACAACTACGTTCAATGATTGTTTAAAAGGTGTTGAATATTAAACTGATACTCTGTTGAAAATTACTAACAAAAAACCGATTTTAAAAATCAATGGGAAATTATTAACAATCAAAATTAATAGTAAACAGTTTATTAGTTTTGGTGGTGTTTGAATTGTGTTGTTATAAAACAATAAATATCATTTATCCACAAATCCACACAACTAAAAGTAGTAATAGTATTTATTTATAGAAAATGCATATTGAAACTATAAAAGAAAAGTTACTTGATGCGGTATATAAAGCGGAAAAAATTACCGGTAGAAATATGGCCTTACAAATACTTTCAAATCTTGCAATTGAGGTATCTGGTTCTCAATTTAAAATAAAAGCTACAAATTTAGATCTTGGTTTGGAAATAATTGTGCCAGTTAAAGTAAAATCTCCCGGTAAAATCACAGTTTCTGCATTAATACTTTCAAATTTTTTAGCAAACCTTCCAGTTGAGACAAAAATTGATATTCAAAGCAAGGAAAATGATGTTTTTATTCATACATCAAAAACCTCAACAAAAATTAAAAACCAGAATTTTTCCGATTTCCCCCTAATTCCAAAACTTGAAGGAAAGAAGTTTAAAATCGAGGCAAACTCAATTGTGAAAGGTTTAAAATCTGTTGTTTTCTCTGCTGCAACCTCATCAATAAAACCCGAGCTCTCAAGTATTAATATTTACCATGATGGTGAAAGTTTGGTTTTTGTTGCGACAGACTCATTCCGACTCGCTGAAAAAAGAATCAAGACTACAAAAGCCAAGGAAATTAGCCAAATTTTAATACCTTTTAAAAATACCACTGATATTATTAGAATATTAGAGTCTGTTAATGGTGAATTAGATTTAACAATTTCCCAGAATCAAATATCGTTTAAAACTGATGAAATCTATCTGGTTTCAAGAGTTATTGAAGGGAATTTTCCAGATTATAAACAAATAATACCAAAAGAGACTAAAACTGAGGTTACTCTTTTGAAAGCTGACCTTCTTTCCGCACTTAAATTATCAAACGTTTTTTCTGACAGTTTCAATCAGGTTGTACTGAAAGTGATCCCAGATGAAAAATTATTTGAACTTACTACTAAAAATTCAGATGTTGGGGAAAATCACTATACACTTGATTCTGTAATGAAAGGTGATGAAATTACTCTCGGTTTTAACCATAAATACATCGCCGACTGCCTTAACTCAATTGATTCTGACAGTATAACTCTTTCATTTGTTGGTCCGGGCAAACCCGTAATGATCAAGGGTGTTTCAGATAAGTCATTTTTATATATAGTAATGCCAATGAATAGATGAGTGATGAAGGATATAAGTGAATATTTAAAAAAGTTCAGGAGAATTATTTCTTCAGGAGATGAGGAGCGGGAAATAATATCAAAAGAAATTTCAGGAAAAGTAAATATAAAAATAATGCCAGCTGAAATTGATTTTCATGGCGGAATAGTTTATTTAAGTGTAAAACCAGCAGTCAGAAGCGAAATTTATATTAACAAAACAGAAATCATTAATGAATTATTAAGGAAAGGATTAAATGTGAGTGACCTAAGGTAGATTAACCAAAAAAGTTATGACACTTTCACCTTTATTATAAATTTCATCATACAAAACCACCCTTAGACTGTTTTGTTTTTGAATAAAGGTTAAATTTTCCGGTATAAACGAAAACCTTAAAGGGATCGTAGTACTTTCTCCCAAATAACTGCCGTTTAGATAAAATTCTGCTTTTTTAATCCTATATCTTGATTCCCCCTGAACTAAAATGTCAATATTTTGATTTATATTGTAAACATCATTGTTTTTTGGGTTAAAAATAATTACTTTAGGGGAAGATTGTGGATTGTGTATATCGTCATTTTCTGTAGGAATCATTGGGTTTATTGGTGGTGTATAACCAGTTTGTTTCAAGTATGTCTGTACGCCATATTCCCATCTTTCAAACTGTTGATCCTCGGCTGGATTACTCGGTTTCTGACCCCTTGGGTCATTCTTTTTAAGCCAATAAAGAATACTATGAACCCCACCATCTAGAATTTCCTGGATAACTTCCCTTGGTGTATCTGCGGTTGCAAGTTTTCCTGAAACTGAATCTATCAGGTTTGAAAATCCACCCTGCCATTTACCTCTTAATACTGGTTTTAAATCGTATGAATCTATGACCTGTGGCTCGGGGAAAAATTCCGGCGTAGTAGTTGCGAGGATTTTATCCATAAAGACTCTCCACATCGGAGCCACTATGAGTCCTGAAATCTTTTTTTCCATCGGTGAGTTGTCATTATTTCCTGCCCAAGCACCCAGTGCCACAGAGGGTGTATATCCGATTATCCAAGCATCTCTATAATCATTTGTTGTACCGGTTTTAACCGCCACATCTCTACTCTCAAAATTTATTACTGAACTCGGCCCGTAAAGAGGAGACCTTGCCACATTATCGGAAAGAATACTTGAAATTTTTAAAGCAATCTCCTTTTCTAAAACTTGGTTTGGCGCTCTCTTCCATTCTTCCAAAATATTATCGCTTTTGTCTTTAACCTCAATTATTGAATGGTGGGGGTTTCGGACTCCTTCGTTTGCAAAAACTCCGTAGCCACTCACAATATCAAGAAGTGAAACCTCACCACCCCCCAATACAAGCGTTAATCCATATTGATCGGCTACTCCCAAACTCTCTATTCCCATATTTTTTGCAAGTGAAATGGAATCTCTTATACCAGCAAGGTAGAGAGTCTTAACAGAAGTAACGTTAACCGACTGAGCGAGAGAGTCTCTCATTGAAATAGGCCCTCTGAATTTCTCGTCATAATTATCAGGTGAGTAACATGGAAAAATTTTTGAAAAATCATCCGGCCGGCACTCGGAGGAGAATTGGGTTCTTACGTCAAATACCACCGTTTCTGGGGTATATCCTTTTTGAAATGCCTTTGCGTATACGAATGGTTTAAAAGCTGAACCAGGCTGACGGTGAGCGGTTGCCACATTGAAGTTACCATCAATTTCTTTGTCAAAATAATCTCTGGAACCGACCATACTAAGAATTCCACCAGTTTTTGGGTCAATTGCTACGAATGCCGCGTTTTCGGCATTAAAACTGACTTTGTTCTTCAGGGCGTATTCCTTTGCAATTTCCTCTCCCTGTTTTTGTATTGCATAATCAAGAGTTGTTTTTACTCGCAACCCGCCATCTCTTACTGTTTCCTCTCCGTATTTTTTATTGAGTTCCTCTAAAACAAAAAATACAAAGTGCGGAGCTTTAATACCCGATGTTTCTCTTGGTTTGAACTGCACTTCTTCAGATAAAGCTTCTTTATATTCATTTTCATCTATAAAACCATTGCGAAGCATTTCTGAGAGCACAAGATTTTTACGCTCCTCCAACCTGTCTCTATGAGTACCATAAGGTGAATAGAAGGTTGGTGCCTGAGGCAGTGCCGCAAGATATGCCGACTCTGCTACAGAGAGTTCTGATGCACTCTTGCCCAAGAAAGCCAGGCTTGCTTCCTCAATCCCATAAAGATTGCCCCCGTATGGAATTTCATTCAGGTAAAGATATAAAATTTCATCCTTGGAAATAACTTTCTCGAGCTTTATGGCAATAAAAACCTCTTTTATTTTTCTTGTTATGGTTTTTTTTGGAGAAAGCAAAGAAACTTTTACCACCTGTTGGGTTATTGTTGACCCCCCCTGACTGAACCCAAGACTTGTTGTGTTTGCGAAAAACGCTCTTAAAATTGACTTGATTTGAATTCCGTTATGCTCGTAAAATTCCCGATCCTCAATTGCAATGGTGGCATTTTTTGTATTCCTTGAAATTTTGTCAAAAGGAACAACTGTTCTTCTTATATCCTGATTGACATCATATAAAAGCACCTCGCCTGTACGGTCATAAATTTTTGTTGATTCAACGACTTTTCTTTTGGCAAATGAATCAAGAGCTGGTATTTCAAAAGTAGAAACCCAAAGAAAAAAAATCCCACCAAAAAATATTATTACTGAAACCACCAACATAAAAAGGTGTTTTCTGCTTAAACTGCGAAACTCTCTAATTATTTTTTTTGATTTACTTATATACCAAGACATAAGTTTTTTCTGGCAAGGACTACTATAACATAATTATATGTTCCAAATTAGAAAATTTATGTTAGATTAATTGGGATGAAAACATCTGATGAAACGGAGGATTTGTTGAGGCGGGGCGTGGCTGAGTTTGTTGATCCTGAAGATAAATTCAAAAACAAACTCCGTAACAGCCCGGATAAGGTAATTATAAAACTCGGGGTTGACCCGACTAAGCCTGACATTCATTTGGGTCATGCTGTTGTTCTGCGGAAACTTCGCCAGTTCCAGAATCTAGGATGCAAGGTGGTTTTTCTGATAGGGGATTACACTGCCCAAATAGGCGATCCCAGCGGAACAAGTAAAACCAGACCTGATCTTGAACAGAAAGAAATCGAGATAAATGCTAAAACCTATATTGATCAAGTTGGAAAAATTTTAAGCACAGATGCCAAGGTTTTTTCATGGATTAGGAATTCTGATTGGTTCTACAGCGCATCAGATCTCACACCTGATCCGAACATCAAAACAATAGATTTGGAAATCAACAAATCTTCAGGAAAAGAAAAAATTTCACTCCAACCGGAATCTTTTTTAGGCAAATCAATTTTCTATGAAAGCACTAGAATGCAAACAAGCCACCTAAAAAAGAAGGAAATTGTCTCGGTTACTCTGCGAGGTCTTTTGTGGACTCTCAAACACCTTACACATTCTCGCCTTATCAGCAGGGATATGTTTCAGGAGCGCCTTAAAAAAGGAGACGAGCTTTATATGCATGAAGTACTCTATCCCGTTCTTCAGGGCATAGACTCATATGCCATTGCTAAAATTTACGGGTCGTGCGATTTAGAGGTTGGCGGCACTGATCAGGTTTTTAATATGCTTTTGGGCCGCGACATAATGAAAGACAATGGCGTAGAACCGCAGTCGGTTTTAGCCTTCGAAATTCTTACCGGAACTGACGGCAAGGAGAAAATGTCAAAAAGTCTGGGCAATTTCGTGGGTATTACCGAAAAACCAGATGAAATGTTCGGGAAAATCATGTCCATGCCGGACTATTTGATAGTTAAATATTTTAATCTCTGCACTTACACCCCCCTGAAAGATATTGAGAACATTCAAAAGGAAATGGAGAGTGGTAATCCACGAGATTTTAAGTTACGGTTGGCAAAAGAAATTGTTGAAATTTATCACGGCAAAGGGGCTGCAGAGGAAGCAAATAAATTTTTTATTGAGACCTTCAGTAAGGGGAGCATCCCCCAGAATATTCAGGAAATTGAAATTAAAAATGGGGAACTACTTTCAGAGACAATGGTTAGATCGGGTCTGGTTTCATCAAAAAGTGAGCTTCGCCGCTTGTTTGAGGGCGGAGCAGTTGAAAATCTTGATAGAAAGGAAGTTATAAACAAGACAGACACAAAAGCTCTATCAGGGACCTACCGAATCGGCAAAAAGAAATTTTTAAGACTCAAGTAAACAAAAATTGTAAACAAAAAACAATGTCAGCTGACATTGTTTTTTGTTATTAAATAGGTCCCTTTTCTTCTCCCATATCCTCAACCTCAGCTTCTACTTCTTCATCTTCTTCATCGTCTTCAACTTCATCTCCTACCAATTCTCCATCATCCACAAGAGAATCATCTTTTTGATCGTCCATATTCATTATTTTTTTACTTTTAATTTCCGCATTTATACGAACCCACTTACCCCGTAAGATTATCATCACACAAAATCAATTTGATGAAATAATTTTGAGACTGATATTTATTCCGCTCAGAATTATTTTTTTAATTATCATTCTGGGGTAAGGATTCCATATTTGTACCAGATCATTTGGTCTTTGCAAGTGGTCAAAAATTATTCTGTGGAAAACCTCGTAGTAGATTTTACCCTAGCAACCAAGGTGTAATGATAAAACAAGGGCAGTTCACTCGGGCGGAAAACTCTATATAGACAGCCTGTTAGTTGCAAGATGCGTCAGAGCAATAGCTATGGCATCATACTCGTCGTCGTATTTTGGCAGTTTTGATACTTTCGTCAACCTTTTTACCATATTTGTAACCTGACTTTTATCTGCTCTGCCATAGCCTGTTATAGCAATTTTTATTTCAAGTGGCGTATATTCGCTTACATCAATACCTTTTTTTGAAGCTGCTCTAATAATTGCTCCCCGTGCCTCGGAAACTTTCATAGCAGTTTTTTGGTTGCTGTTGAAAAAAAGTGTTTCAATACTCATTGAGTCTGGTCTATACTGATCAATCAATTTCTCAACCTCGCTGCAGATTTCCTCAAGACGCTGTGAATGGGCCGATTTTCTAGAAGTTGTTATGCAGTCTGAAAAAACCAGAATTTCTTCGCTTCTATCCTTGTCAACTATCGCAACTCCCACTCTCTCGTATCCGGGATCAATTCCTAGAACTCTCATAAATTAACTTTACCACTTACAACCTATAACCAACAACCTCAACTATATTCAAGTCGTTTGTTGTAAGTTGTCTATTTATTCTGCATTCGTATAGACTTCCTGTACCTCATCATTATCTTCTAAATCATCAAGTAACTGTGAAAGTTTATTTCCATCTTCCTCCGACAAGGCAATGGAGTTTTTTGCAGTCCAGCTACTACCAGATTTTTCAAAAGCCCAAGTTGCCGAACCCATTCCAGCAAGCGATAACCCGTGTTCTCCCAGAATATGTTTTATTTCCTGTGATGCTTTATTACGGTTTGAAGTAAGAGCCTCAACTATTATGGCGCACCCGCCTGGTCCGTATGTTTCGTAAATCACAGTTTCAAGATTTTCTTTAATATCAGAAGCTTTTTTGATTGCTCTCTCTATGTTTTCATTGGGAACATTTGCGGCGCGGGCTTTCTCTACTGCCGTCTTAACGGTGGGAGAATTTGATCCCCCAATTTTTACTTCAGTAGAAATAGCACGCAGGAGTTTTCCAAAAATCTTACTTTTCTGCGCATCAGTTGCTTCCTTTTGCCTCTTAATTTTTGACCACTTATTATGTCCGCTCATATTAGTTTACTTTGCAAATTTTCCGGAGCCTTTATATTTAAATGCGAATATCCGTGTACTGTTGCAGTACGGCCGCGCGGGGTGCGCTCAATAAAACCGATTTGCAAAAGATAGGGCTCGTTATACTCTTCAATCGTATTTTCTTCCTCGGAGAGCGCGGCCGCCAGAGTGTTTAGCCCCACAGGTCCACCAGAGAATTTATCAATTATGGTTTTTAGAACGGATCTGTCAGATGGGTTAAGGCCTCTTTCATCAACACCAAGAAGTTCAAGTGCTTCATGGGTTGTATCAATATCTAAATCACGTTTGTTGACTTGGGCGAAATCCCTTACTCTTTTTAAAAGATAATTTGCCGTTCGCGGTGTGAAACGTGAGCGCTTGGCAATTTCTTTAATAGCCCCCTCCTCGGGCTTTACGCCTAAAATTTTACCGGAACGCTTAAGAATTTCTTCAATTTCTTTCTCGCTATAAAAATCTAGGCGGAATATTCCCCCCGAAAACCTTGAGCGAAGCGGAGAGGAAATTAAACCTATTTTTGTTGTGGCCGCAATGAGAGTAAATGCAGGCAACTCCAAAGCTATGGTGCGAGCCGAGGGGCCTTTGCCAATAATTATATCAAGGGAGCCTGATTCCATTGCTGGGTAAAGAACCTCTTCAATGACTTTGTTGAGGCGGTGAATCTCATCTATGAAAAGAATATCGCCTGGAGATAAATTTGTAAGAATGGAAGCAAGGTCACCAACTCTTTCAATTGCCGGTCCTGATGTTGTTTTTATTTGTGCACCAGACTCTCGTGCGATTAAATGTGCCAGCGTCGTTTTTCCAAGTCCCGGCGGGCCATAGAAGAGCAGGTGTTCCGGAGGATGCTGCCTTTGCGCCGCGGCGGTAAGAAGAATCTTCAAGTTATCCTTAATTGATTTTTGACCGACGTATTCATCCCACTGGACCGGTCTCAGGGTGGTGTCTAAAAAAACAAATTCAGATTCTTCCTCGTTAGAATCTATTTTTTTAGCTTCCTTCTTGTTCATGCTTCAATAATACCACCCCAAAAAGCCCAAGGACTTGATTGCTGTCCTTGATCACTTATAATATATGCCTATCGTTTGACTACTTGACAAATAAAGGAGAGTGTGATAAACTCATTCAAGTTTTGAACCTCTGATCTCCAAAATATAAATCTCTAAGCAACGGGCCGCAAGGCTTATTTCAGACAATACTTGAGGACACTTTGGTGCCTCAATGGTTGCTGAAGCTATCCTTAAAGGGTTGTCGGACTTTTGGTACGATTATTAAAAGTGTTGCTTAGAGATTTATGTTTTGGACCCGCCCCCTTAGAAGTTTCCAGTGACTCTAATCAAACTAAACATTAGTTATTGTTTGGTTTTTATCCTAATTTGTAATCTAAACCCTTTTTGAACTTTATGGGGGATTATGTTGTTAATCTCCTTATCCTAAACAAAAAAATAACTCTTGCCAGTGTAAAAAAATTTCGCAAACAAAAAACACTTTTTGTCCAGAAAAGGTAGGTAGTGAGTTGTAAGTTGCGGGTTGTTAGTTTTCCAGGTCGATCACTCTGCCTAATTCGCTAATTGAAGTCAATCCCTTAAGCACTTTTAATATCCCATCTTGTTTCATATCAAGAATATTTTGAGCCCCAGCCGCTTCCCAAATTTCTCTTTCACTTGGATTTTGAAGGACTACTTTTTCTATCGCACTATCAGGGAGAATAGCTTCAAATATACCAACTCTTCCGATAAAACCCGTCATTTGGCATTTTTCACATCCCAAAGCCTCCCAAATTACATTTGTCTCTACTCCCTCAAGATAAGATTTATCTTTTATGCTTTCTAGCACGCTCATTATAAGTTTCATTTCTTTTTGATCTGGTTTTTTTTCTTTTTTGCAGTCGGGGCAAAGTGTTCTCACCAACCTCTGGGCAATAGAAATATTTATGGCTGAAGTTATTACCTTGGGGTTAACGCCCAGGTCAATTAATCTGGGGAACGTCCCGGCAGCATTGTTGGTGTGCAGAGTAGAAAAAACCAAATGTCCTGTTAAGGCTGCATTAACGGCTGTTTCGGCTGTTTCAGAATCTCTTATTTCACCAACCATTATCACATCTGGATCCTGTCTTAAGGCAGATCGCAATCCAGCGGCAAATGTGTATTCTTTTTCCGAGTCGGTCTGAGTCTGAACTATACCGGGGAGATGATATTCAATTGGATTTTCTATGGTTATTATTTTTACTTCAGGTGTATGGATTTTCTTTAAAAATGAGTAGAGTGTGGTTGTTTTTCCGGAACCTGTCGGGCCGGTTACAAGAATCATTCCGTTTGGTTTTTTGATTTCGTGCATGAAAATCTCAAGCAGTTTCGGATGAATACCCCTGTTTTCAAGCTCGATTTGGGTTACCTGGGGGTTCAGGATTCTAAGTACCACAGATTCCGCATAGGCCCCAGGCAAGATTGAAGTTCTAACCTCAACCTCAGCACTGGGCAATTTAATTGAAAATCTTCCATCTTGAGCCCCGCTCAAATTTAATTTCAGATCAGAAATTAGTTTTATTCGGGAAAGAAGCAACGAATAAGTTTCTCTGTCCAGATTAAGCACGTTAGTCAAAACTCCATCAAGACGGTATCGCAGTCTGACATAATTTTCCTCGGGTTCAAGGTGAAGATCGGATGCTTTAGTAGCAAGCGCGCCGGCAATTAAAATTTCAAGAATTTTTGATGTCCTGTAGCTTCTTTTGACAGAAAGAACTTTGTTAATCTCTTCTATAATTGCCGGTAGGGTGGAGATATTTTTTAACAATTCCAAAATTTCTTCATTTGAAATATCTAGCGCTCCACCTTTTGTTTCAAATGAATATGAAAGGTCCTTGTAGCGATCCCATACTTTATTAAGACTTGCATGGGAAACCATATAGAGAGTTGGTATAAACCCTTTTTCTTTGAGCTCATCAATTTTATTTTTTGTCTTCTGGTTATTAGGAGAAATAATTGCAACAGAAATTTTCTTATCAACATCATCAAAGACTGCTAATTCTCCATCGCGCGCATCTGCTTCTTTTATTATCCTCAAAGCGTCTATATTTATCGGCACTACGGTTAAATCCAGGTATCCAAGCCCGTATTTAGAGGAAAGTGTCTGCGCAAGATCTTCCTCCTCACGTTTTTTTAGATCCGCTAGTCTCCTGGAGCTTTTATCTTCATCAAATTGAACAGTCATGCTTGCTAAATTATATCTAATATCTAAGCCATAAAATAGACCCAACTCTCTATTGACTTTTGTATATTAATCATGTTATAATTTCAACAGACTCTAACGGAGGAATCTCCATGATTCGCAAGTTCGTTTTGCTCCTGACTCTGGCAACCGCGGGCTGTGCTGGAGGTTTCCAGTATTCTCTTCTTGGTGGCAGCACTGCCGAGAAGATGATCATCACCAACAATATTGGTGATTCGAGACTGGAAGTACGACTCGGGAGCCATGTTATGGTTTCTGATTTGAAGACTGGTGAGGTTTATGGTTTACCAGTCTATTGCTTTGGCGAAGACCGTGAGTATGTAATCACGGTCGTGGCCAGGGGGCTCGATGGCCGCTATCTTGGGGCAGACCAGAGACCGATGAGTCTCTACTGCAACGATTACCGGCAGCGCCAGCAAGGATGGCTGGTGAATTACGTTCAGGTGCCGCAGCGCTCTCAACAGTAATTCATAAGGGCGCAGAAGAAATTCTGCGCCTTTTCTCATAAGTAAAAAAGAATACATAAAGTGATAAAATGAACTTCTAAGATGAAAATAATTTCAAAAAATCTCAAACAAACGTCTAGATTTGCTAAATCATTCTTAGACAATTTGAAACCATCCTCTAAAATGGCTACTGTTGTCGCTCTCTCTGGAAACCTTGGTTCTGCAAAGACCACTTTTACAAAAGAGATTGCTTCATTTCTGGGTGTTCCTAAAAAAGAAATCACAAGCCCGACATTTGTAATTATGAAAATATATCAACTTACAACCGACAACCGACAACTCTTCGAGCCTGAGGCTCTCAGAGCCGAATGGTCGACAACAAACAATAAAAAAAATAAAAATAAAAAAAATACTAGGTTGTTAGTTGTAAGTCGTTGGTCGCACCTAATTCACATTGACGCGTATCGATTGGACAGCCACAAGGAACTCCTTCATTTGGGCTGGAAGGAAATTTTAAAAAACTACAAAAATCTGGTGATAATAGAATGGCCTGAGAGAGTAAAGAAAATATTACCCAAAAGTACTAAATGGACTTATTTTAAGTTTGTAGATGAGAAGACCAGAAAGATAGAAATTAAAAATGTAAATATATAACTGGATACAATATAATTGGTTCACTCGGTCCAAATGTAAAATGACAATGAAAAAATCTAAAAATTTTTAATTTTAAACTATCATTTTGATTTTTAAATTTTAAATTTTGATTTATAAAACCATGTCTGCTCAGAAAGAAAAAAAGAATAGCAAACCTCAAAGTACGGACAAAAAGGTACTCGTACTTTTAGATGCTCACGCGATTTTGCACCGCGCCTACCATGCTCTGCCGGAATTCTCCACCAGCAAAGGCGAACCAACCGGTGCTCTTTATGGTCTTGTTGCAATGCTTCTAAAGATTATTGGAGAATTGAAGCCTGACTACATTGCTGCCTGTTATGATCTGCCGGGACCAACCTATAGACATGAAGCTTATGAAAAATATAAGGCCCAAAGGAAAAAGGCGGAGGATGATTTAATAGCTCAAATCAATCGTTCCCGCGACATCTTTGAAGCTATCAATATTCCTATTTACAGTGAACCAGGGTTTGAGGCCGATGATGTACTAGGGACAATTGTAGAAATAAATAAAAATTTTGCCGGCAAGATCATAATTGCATCGGGAGACATGGATACTCTCCAGCTTGTTAAAGATGATAGGGTTGTGGTCTATACTTTAAAAAAAGGAATAAGCGATACGATTTTATACAATGAGAAAAGAGTTGAGGAACGTTTCGGCTTTCACCCAAAGTTTTTAACAGACTACAAGGGGCTTCGCGGAGATCCCTCAGATAATATTATCGGAATTCCGGGAATTGGTGAGAAAACTGCCACAATTCTTATTCAAAGTTTTGGCACAATTGAAGAAATTTATAAAGTACTCAAAAAAAATCCGGACAAGTTAAAAGAAGCCCGTCTTACTGATAGAATAATCAACCTTCTAAAAGATTACGAAGAAGAAGCAATTTTTTCTAAAATGCTTGCAACTATTCGCCGTGATGCTCCTATTAATTTTATTATTCCCACCAAAACATGGAAAGAGTCTTTTAATATTGAAAAGGCTAGCTCATTATTTACAGATCTTGAATTCCGGACATTTGGGAATCGTCTCAAAGAATTACTAAAGAAAGAAACCTCGGAGGGTTCAAATCCCAAAAGTGAGCAAATGTCATTAAATTCAGTTTCTAATGTAAACGTCGATAAAAAAGAATTAGATGAAACTATTTTGGCTCTTTGGATTCTGGATTCAAATATTCCGAACCCAACCCTTGATGACATTTTGAACTTTGCAAAAACAAGAGATTTTAAAAAGGCGAGAGATTTGATTCTTGATGAAATAAGAAAAAGAAATCTGACTTTCGTTTTTGAACAAATTGAAAAACCCCTGATGCCTATAGTTAGAAAAATGGAAGAGTGGGGAATTAAAATTGATAATAAGTATTTGAAAAAGCTCTCTATTGATTACCACAAAGAGCTTAAGTTTCTTGAAAAAAACATCTGGAAGGGGGCTGAAGAGGAATTTAATATCAATTCACCCCAGCAATTGGGGCGAATTCTTTTTGAAAAGCTTAATTTAAGAGCCAAGAATCAGAAGAAAACTGGCACAGGCATGAAATCAACTCGCGAGTCCGAATTACATAAAATGCAGGATCTACATCCCATAATTCCCCTTATTTTAGAGTATCGTGAGTTTCAAAAACTTCTTTCTACTTATATTGATAATATTCCATTGCTTTTAGATTCTAATCAGAGATTACATACCAGCTTGCGGCAAATAGGAGCTGCAACTGGCAGAATGTCATCAACAAACCCCAATATCCAAAATATTCCCATTAAGACCGAGCTTGGCAGAAACATTCGTAAAGCTTTTATTGCCGAAAAAGGATTTGTCTTAGCATCCTTTGACTATTCACAAATTGAACTTCGCGTAGCTGCAATTCTCTCGGGAGATAAAAAACTTCTGGAAATTTTTCGCAAAGGCGAAGACATCCACACTGCAGTTGCTTCCGCTGTTTTTGGTGTTCCACTTAATAAAGTAGATAAAGAAATGCGCAGAAAAGCAAAAGTCATTAACTTCGGCATCCTTTATGGCATGGGAGTTAACGCTTTAAGACAGAATTTGGGTGGAACTCGTGAGGAGGCGCAGAAGTTTTATAATGAGTATTTTGAAAAGTTCCCAGATCTCGCAAAATATCTTGACGTAGTTAAGGTAAGAGCGGAAAGAGAGGGTTATACAGAAACTCTTTTTGGCAGACGCCGATATTTTGAAGGAATTAAATCTAAAATTCCTTACATTCGGGCCGCCGCTGAAAGAATGGCGATTAATGCCCCGCTTCAGGGGACGGCGGCAGATATTATTAAACTTGCTATGGTTAATATTGCAGATCACCTTCGCAAAGAAAAACTTGAAGAGAAAACAAGAATGCTCCTCCAGGTACACGACGAACTGGTCTTTGAAGTTGAGGAAAAAATTATTCATGAAGTGGCACCCCAAATAAAAAAAATTATGGAAGAAGCGCTTCCCAAAGAAAAATCCCGCGGCATCGTAATGGAGGCAAACGCAGCATATGGCTTCAATTGGAATGAAATGCAACAAATTTAAATTTGTTTGCATGTTTCTGTGTTTTGTTTAGTATTAGCTCGGAATCCAATCAAAGGGGGAAAATGCCGGCAATCCAGAATTCGGATTATGTGTATGTTGTTGCTTGGTTCAGTACCAGCCTGCGCCCTTCTGGCCGTGATCTGCCATTTGGAATAGTACTTTGGGATAAAAAATCAAAAGTTTTTTTTGCTTTTTTAGCAAACCACAAGGTTGTTTTTAAGGGGATCGGCCCACTTGGCGACTATGTATTTGAAAATATTACCTCTGTTTTAGTTGACCAATTTAAAAGCGCTGCTGTCAAAGATGGGGAGGAACCGTTTCCGACATTGTGGGAAAACAATAGATTCAATCTTCATTTTGGTCAAAGAATAAGTGTTTCTAGCCCGGATACTCCTGGTCTGGTGGTCTCTACGGTTTATAAGAGTCTGGTAATAGCTTCATTATCAAATGAGGGTTTTAGATCAGAAGATATAAAAGATTTCAGACTGGGTAGTTTTGAACTAACAAAAAAATAAACTGATTATTGACGTGGCCTTGGTGTCACGTTTTTTATATTGCTATAGAATATATACACGTTTATGATCTATCTTCTCTATGGCTCAGATTTCAATAAGGCACGCGAAAAATTGCGTGAGATCCTATCATCTCAACTAAAGAAAAATAAGGATGCTTCGTATTTTAAAATTACTCCCGATAACTATCTAGAATATAATCTGGAGGAGTTAATCGGAGGAGCAGGTTTGTTTCAAAATAAGTTCGTTGTTGTTTTAGACGGACTGGTTTCTAGTGATGAAAGCAAAGAAAAAGTTCTAGGTTTACTGCCTGACTTTCAAGGTTCTCAAAATATTTTTGTAATTATTGAGGAGAGTTTAAAGAAAGAAGAGATAAAAAAAATATCTAAATTTGCAATTAAAACTCAAGAATTTTCTGATGATAAGTCAAAAAAGATTAAAAAAGATGATTTTAATGTCTTTACTTTGACTGATGCGCTGGGAGCAAGGGATAAAAAAAGGCTATGGGTTAATTATCAAAGAGCTATCATAGGGGGTAATGTTCCTGAGAGGCTTCATGGTTTGTTTTTTTGGCAAATAAAGGCAATGCTCTCCGCAAGAAATTCCAAATCTGCAGCTGATGCTGGTCTTAACCCTTTTGTATACAAAAAATCTATAGGTTTCTCAAAAAATTTCACAAAGGAGGAGTTAAATGAATTATCTTCGGAGCTTGTTCGCATTTACCATGATTCCCGCCGCGGAAAAACTGAATTTGATATTGCTCTAGAGAGATTTATTTTAAATATTTAAAAAACCAGCTTTTATTAAGCTGGTTCCAAGTAGGAATGGAACTCCTTCCTCAACTGATTTGTGAGAGCATTGTTTGGAGGAAGACCCTTTTCCATTCTGCAACCATGAATACAGAGGATAAGTGAAAGATCTTGCATGACTCTTTCTTGATTTTCCGCGTCAAACCCCCGAAGACTCTCAGCAATTGCTCTTCGCTTTGGCCAGAGTAGGTAATCGCCAACAGTTGGTCCCTTTTCTTCAGAAATGACCAGTGGAGTCACATCTTTTACTCGTTTCTTAAGTAAGGCTCTCACATCTTCTTTAAGTGACGGTGTAAGGCCCATAAGGGAGTGCATATCAAATATTGCACCCAATATTACTGGCTCTGGTAATTCTTCGTCGGTAAGCCATCGCTGAACTTTCGCGGTAGGTAAATAAAACGTTCTTGCTATTTCCCTAATAGCGGCAGATTCTTTTTGATGTCCATCCATGATGATTTTCAGCAAAAGCTTGGATAGAGGGCTGGGATCACGTTTTTTTGGCACAGGTTTCTCCTTGTGAATTGTTTTTCTTCAGAGACTTTATCACGGAGTAAATTATTTGCAAGAAATGATAATATAGAGTTATGTTTGAAAAATATTTGCAGAACATAGGTTTAAACGATAAGGAAGCATCAACTTATTTGGCACTACTTAGTTTTGAAAATGCTTCTGCCTTAGATTTGTCAAAAAAGACGGGGATTAAACGTCCCACGGTTTATGTAATTTTGGAGTCTCTTGCAAAAAAAGGTTTAGTTAGCGAGACACAAGTTGGTAAAAAAGTACATTATTATGCCGAGCTGCCTGATAGGTTAGAAACCTTCATCGAAAGGAAAATTATTGACCTTCGTGAATCTCAAAAAACTCTAAAAGAAATAATCCCGCAGTTAAAGAGCTTGACTCGGGAAAGCGGAGAAAAACCGATTGTTAAATATTTTGAAGGCAAAGAAGGAGTAATTAGTGCCAATGATGAAATATTTAGATCATTAGCAGATTCAAATGAGTCAATGTACATCATTTTTTCAAAAGATCTGATTGACGAGCTATTTACTATTGAAGAATTGAAAAGATTAAGGCGAGAAAGAGTTTCCAGAAATGTTAAAGCAAAAACAATTTATACATATACAAAAGGAGAACTTGGTCAAGATTTAAATTCTGAGAGAATTAAAATTGATAGCAAAAAGTATCCAATTAGTTGTGATTTTACGATATATAAAGATACTGTGATCTTAAATGTTCTCGGGAAAAGAATTTCTAGTATTTTTATTAAGAACCAAGATGTTGCTGAGACTTTGAAAAGTTTATTTAAATTGGTTTTTGATTTGAAAAAAGAAACCCCCGCAAACTAGCTGCGGGGGTTTCGTCATGCCTCCTTCGATTTTTTCTCTTTAATAAAAGGAAAAAAATCAGAGAAACGACGGTCTTGCGATTTGTTTACGCAGACGCTCTCTGCGGGCAGTTTTAAATCTGCCAACCAGGTTTAGTCGTACATCTTTCCCTTCTTCTCCACTTTGGAAATTTGAGGAATCACCCTCTGGGCAGAATTGCCCAGAGGGCAAACTCCTCACTTAGTCCCACACGGGGAATCCTCCTGTTGGGGTCTACGGGTATGCTAACAAATTGAAACAAAAAAGTCAAGACCAATTGACACTAAATATTAACTGAAGACTAAAATAAACCTATTTTGTCATTATTAAATTTCACTTCTTAATAAGAATATAGTTATATTATCTATATTTTGAGCCATTATTTTTATACAATAAAAAGATAATTAATAAAAGTGTCAAAAAGACTTGACATTATTATTAATATGAGTATACTTATTCTAGAATTAATTTTGACAGATTTAAATACTCCAAAGCCTTTTATTCTGCAGAAGACATTTATGCAGAATAAAAGGCTTTGGAGAGCCTGATAGCCTCGTAAGGGGTAATATGTCGAGTAAATAGTGCAAACTCGGCAGGGCAGCACTTGCTGTCCAAATCTTCAACTTTGCGGAGGGAGGAGACGGTCTAACCAGCCGTAGGTCTTCCAAACGTAAAGTTTCCAAGCGTTGGCGCGCTTGGGAGTTAGATTTCTTGATGGCTCTAGGGTCTCGACAGCCCGAAGAGCGTTTCACTCCATTGAGGGGTGATTCGTCCGCCAGGACCTTTGAGATTGAAAACTGGTGCCCAGGCAGACTGGCCGCAAGTCAGTTCGCCATAAGGGTTCTCTCGCTACCGGTATCGCACTCGTCGCAAAGACCATATTTGCGAAAGCGAAAGGTGAGAGGATGCTCTGGATTGTTGGGCCACGCCCCATGAGGGGAAGGAAGGATTCGCTCCTTCCACGCAGGTAGGTTCTGTTGCAACAGAACCGACGCGATAAAATCCAGTGCGGATAAGCTCGGCACCCGAAGCGCTCCAAAAGAGTAAAAGGGTGTGGTCAAAGGCCGGGCCGATCGCAAATCGGCGCCTCAACTCTAGGGTCACCTAGAGGAAACCGGTCGGGATGCATGGGCTATAGCATTCCACCCCCAGTTCTTTTAATCGGAACGAATCCGATTTCACATACAAGACCGCGGATGAGAACTTTCAGGTAGAGGTTCGCATACAAATTCCCGCGGTCATCATAAAGCCTGGACTTTTCGTGAAGAAATTCTGGGTTCCAGTTAGGGGACTGGAAAAACAAAACCTCTGCTGTCTTCCGATGTACGTCGGGACTGATGAAGCCAAAAGGCAGAAACAGCAAGCTCTTTGATTATTGAGTGAGAAAAAGAGAGATCATGCTCTTGATTTTTCTTTTTCTCACTCAAGGAGAACGAAATGGAAATCATTCGGGCCGCTGAACTGGAGAAGGTGTATCGAAGCGTCGGCATCGACCTCAAGATGATCCGCGATGGCGGGCGCGAGCAGATACGTGAGTATCTAATCATGCGTGGAGCTTGTTGCCGAATCCGCGATACCGAATCCTTCTTTAAGGATGGCATAGAGTTCTGGCGTGTACACATGAATGCAAGTCATGAATTCTATGAAGGGGTCGGCCCTGATGGAAAGATGTACGAATTTTCCGTCGGTGAGGGGTTCTCGGACACAGAGAGCGAGGATTTTTATTGGCCCGAGAGAATTGGAGACGAAACCATCTGGATAGGGACTGTTGAATCTCCGATTCGGGAAATCTAAGCTTCTAAGGGTACTTCGGCCATTTCTGAGAGTAATCACTTCTTACGGAAAGGGGGAACTATGCGGGAGTGGCTCCAGTATTTCTTCGGAACTCCTCGGAGGTTCCTCATCACGGCGGCCTTTATTGGCCTCATTGTCGTGATGATTTCTCCGGGCTTGCTTGCTACCGCTGTGGCGCGTTTCATCAATGAAATGATGCCGCTCATCGGTCCTGCACTGACAGTTCTAATTGTCTTTGCCGGAATTCGGCTCATACTTTTTGGCCGAAGCGGCGGCGGGAGAGGCAAGTGAGATGCCTTAAAAAAATTCTCATAATCGCAAGGCCGAAGACTTGCGTCGTCTAATCCACGCACGGATTGCTGTCCTCCGATGTTGTCGGAGCTGATGAGTCCTTCGGCTTTGCTCAGGACGAAACAGTTTTAACCAAAAGTCTGTTTGCATAAATATTACAAAAGAGCGCTCGACGCTCTTTTGTGTTTTTAAAAATCCCGCTAAGCGGGATTTTGTTGAAGGTCGTTTCCGTAGAGAGAGGGTAAGTATGCCAAAGACTTTTTCTCAGGAACTTCAGTGATTTGTGCCTGAATTTGGCCGTGTATTGGATGATTTTTAATCCAGAAACAAGTTTCCCGAGTCTGTTCAAAGCCATTTTGATGCAGGAGTTTTTCCAAATCTTCTCTGCCGCCCGCGTCTCCCATAACTTCGAGAACTTGAGCTATACCAGGCTTCCCGTCAATTGTTCTGGAAACCGTCACTTGAAAAGGCATCTTCTCTCACTAGAATTTCTTAGTTTATATTGCATTAACTTAGTAAAAAATCAATTTCCCCCCACCAGGAATCGAACCTGGATCAATTGCTTAAAAGGCAACTGCTCTACCACTGAGCTATGGGGGGTGGTTTTTAGCTTATAGCTTTTAGCTTTTAGTTTCAACTTATAAAGGCAGATCAAAGGCGAAAAATCCGGCGCCCGTGAGAAGTAATGAAAGAGCAATTGCAAAAAGCAAAAGATAAAAAACAAAATCTCTTTTTAAAAGAGCAGCTTCCTTTTGTTCAATATAAAGTTCAATAAATGTTATTACTGCAAATACAAGGGCCGCAACTTGAGTGTAGAAGCCGGCAATTAATGCAATTCCGCCAAGTATTTCAATAAAACCAAATAATTTTACTAACACCTCTTTTGGTTGAAGACGTAGTGTCTCAAATGAGGTTTCCCACCTTGTTTTCTCAGCACCGAGCTTCAAATAACCTAAATTTAGAAGTATTAATCCCAATACTACACGCAGTATAAACGGTGCAAGAAGTTGGTAAGTAAGAAGGTCTGGAAATACGTTAAGCATAAAAAAATGATAGCATAACAAAAAAAGAATGACGAATGAATAATAAAGAATATGAAAAAACAAAAATCAAAGGGCAAAAAAGAGGTAGTTTTAATTCTCAATAATATTCGCAGTGCTTATAATGTTGGTTCAATTTTTCGAACGGCCGATACTGCCGGAGTGAGTAAAATTTTCCTTACGGGGTATACTCCCGCACCAAATGATCGTTTCGGAAGGGAAGTCAAAGAAATTACCAAAGTTGCCCTAGGGGCTCAAAAATATATTAAGTGGGAGAAAAACTCTATTGAAAAAACCTTAAAAATCCTTCGCCAGAGCAAATTTCAAATTATTGCTGTGGAGCAAAACAAAAAATCAGTTGATTACAAAAAAATAAAACCAAAGTTTCCAGTCGCTTTTATCTTCGGAAATGAAATTACTGGCATAGAGCCCAAAGTCCTAAAGGCCAGTGACCTGATCGCAGAAATCCCAATGAGAAGAAAGCTTGCCCGCAATCGCCCGAGGGGTGAGGGTAGGAAAGAATCGCTCAATGTTTCTGTGGCCGCAGGAATAATTCTTTTTCGTATGCTTAATCTTTAGATTTAAGAAGTTTTTTTGTGTAGCGGTTAGCGATAATTTCGAACAAAAGTACAATGAAAAAAAATATTAAAAATGCAACCTCTCCCTTTCTCACGTAAAGTCTTAATTCTTCTGCGCTGACATCCAATGTGTAAGCAAGACCTGAAATTAGAATTAACCAAGTTAGTGATCCTAGAATATTGAGTTTGAGGAAATTTTTAAATGGTAGTTCTTCAAGTCCGTAAAGAACTCGGACAGGTACCCGAATTCCATATAAAAATTTTGAAATGAAGAGAATTTTATCCGCTCGTTTCACAAAACCCTCGAATATTTCCGGGAATTTATCTCTCAGTTTGTTTAGTTTAAAAAATTTACTAACTTTTTCTTTATTAAAAGTTGTTCCAATCCAGTACCACATACAATCAGCAGCAATTGCCGCAAGAAAACCAACCAGTAAAACTGAAGGCAAAGAAAGAGAGTTAGTAACGGCAAAGTAAATCAGTGGGATGAGCATTACATCACCCAAAATAACTAAACCGACAAAAAATAAAATGTATTCAAGCATTATTTCTGATGAACCGGACAGAAGTGAGCACTTCTACCGCCAACCATAATGCGTTCAATTGTACCGTGGCAACCTTTTTGTAAGCAAGGAAGGCCTTTTCTTCCATAGACTTTGTGTTTGTTTTGGAATTCACCTCGCTCACCATCGATGTTGCGATAATCGGAAAGGGAATCTCCTCTAAAATCAATCCCTTTTTTTAAAATTATTTTTATATTTTTATATATATTCTTCAGTTCTTTCTCCTTTAAACTTTTGACTTGTCGCAGTGGATGTACTCCCGATGCCCAAAGTATTTCATCCGAGTAAATATTTCCGATTCCGGCAATGACACTTTGATCCATTAAAACCTGCTTAATTTTCCTCCGCCAGCTGGCGGACAGGCATTTTTTGAAGGTTTTGAAATCAAAATTTTTTTCCAAGGGTTCTGGTCCCAAGTGTGCTAGTTCTGGTGAAGTTTGCAATTCATTAGTGTTAATAAGGCAAACTTTTGCAAATTTTCTGACATCAGAAAGAACCAACTGCTTTTTATTAGAAAGGGTAAAAACTAAATGAATAAATTGATTATACGAATCATCCCGTAATGGCCCCTTTCCCACCGCAACCCATTCAGTAGCTTTTAGCTGTGAGCTTTTAGTTTTTAGCTTAGAATTTCGAATTTCGGATTTCGTGCTTACTTTACGATAAGTACCGTAAAGTAGATGTCCAGTCATTTTCATATGAACTAATATCGTTACATCTCCGGTAAGGTGAATTAAAACGTTCTTGGCTCTTCTGGTTGAGTTGATAATTTTTTTGCCAAGCACCTTTTTTTTAAAGTTTGCAAAGTATTTTGTATTTTTTATGTGGTTTTTACCTTGATGAATTATTCCTCCGTAATCAGTCCAGACATCTTTAATAATCAAACCTTTTAGTTTATTTACACCGTTTACTGTGGTTTGTACTTCAGGTAGCTCGGGCAAATTTGAAATAATTATGAATGACGAATAAGGAATTAAGAATAATACAAATGCAAAGACTTGACAAACTTTGTAATTAATGTAATCTGCAAATAGAAGTACTGACCGGCAGATTCCGCAGAACATTCAATAGAGGAACCCTCGCTATGAGCGAAACCCCTTCGCGATCTTCTTCTGCAGTTGCTAGAACAAGCAAAAAAGATCTCATTCGCTGGAAAAGAAACTATACGAGACTTTTCGGTAAGAAACCAGATCTAACACATATTCGCATTCCGGCGAGACCAGAGGGGTTTGGTCCAATGCGTCTCATCGTGGTTGCTAGTGAAATTATAGAGTGGACGGATAACCACCCAATTCAGGGCACAGTGGATACACTCAAGAAACATTTCCTAGTCAGGCATGATTTTGAGAAAGATTTAGATAAAGCAGTAACAAGGAATGATCGTAATCCAGTGAATGGCACATACGCTTTGTGGATTAGAGATGTTCAGCAGCTCGACGAAGAAAATAGAAATCTATCGGCAGTTGATCTCTTACAAAGAGGTGAAATAGGTCTAACCTTATTGGAACGAATTTTACTTGAGGCTGACTATTTCTTTGAAAAAGGTACGCATATGGATCAGTATTACTCAACTTTGTGTACAGGTTCCAGATATCATAATGAGGACGAGAGGTTTGTACCTTGTGTGATTTCAGTTCCTGCCGGATTCTGTGTGACTGGACACGATGAGTCAAACAGAAATTGGAACATTTGCTCTCGTAGGGTGTGGACAGTTTGATTCTAGGTAACTTTATGCCCCGACTTTATGTCGGGGCATATTTCTTTATAAAAATTTTTCGAATTCTTCTCGTGCAACAGTTGCGTCATCCCAAGGAGTTTTATTACTCTTCGGTCCCATAATATATGGATCAGTGCCTTTCCCAGTAATAAGAACAATTGGATTGTTCTTATTACTGTCCTGAGCGAGCGAAGCGAGTCGAAGGGCATCACTGATAGCTTCACGACGATCCAAAATAATTTCAAACGGTTTATTTTTTATCCCTTCTTTCATCTGATTTAAAATTTCCATGGGGTCCTCATCATACGGATCTTCATTTGTAAGAATTATATAATCGCAATACTTGTCAGCTACTTCCGCCATACCTTTACGTTTCCATTTATCTCTGCCTCCGCCAGTGTTGCCTAGAACACAAATCAATTTCTTATTAGAAATTGATCCCGAGCCAGTGTGAGGGATAGAGGGATTGAAAGCCTCATAAAGTTTTGTTAATGAGTCAATCGTATGAGCGTAATCTACAACCACATCGAAATTTTGTTGTTTGTTGCTTGCCCCGTCAAATCGAGTTTTTATTTGACTGGGGTTCCTTGTTCCTTGTTCATTTGCTCTAATGAACTCCACTCGGCCACGAACTCCCTTAAATTTATTTATAGCTCTGGCAATAATTTCGGCTGAAATACCAATACTTAAAGCAAATGTGGCAGCAGCAAGTATATTTTCTAAATTAAATTGTCCTAGAAGAGGTGAGTTTATTTTTTCTCCTTGAAAATTGAAAATTATCCCATCGTTCGATAAATGAAATAATTCCAAATCATTTATAGAAAAATAATTTGGAGTAGCTTTCTTTGCGACAGAAACGAAATCATCAGCATATTTGTCTCCTCTATTAACAACAACAACTTTTTCTTTTTTATTTGATTTATTTAAAGACCTTGCTAATTCCAATTTTGCGTTTAAATATTTTTCAAAAGATCCATGTGATTCAATATGCTCCGGCGAAATATTTGTAACAATTAGTGCATCCAGGTCAATAAATTTATGTCGGTATTGCTTGACTCCTTCGGATGTCATTTCAATAACTGCCCAGTCACATCTTTTTTTTACTGATGAATTTAGAAATTTTTGCATGAAAAACCTGCCTGGCATTGTCATTTTATACATATTCCTTTTTTCATCTCCACCTATCTTGAAGTGCACAGTGCTTGAAAGTGCGGTTTTGAAACCTGATTCCTCAAGGATGGTGTTAACAATTTCAGCCGTTGTACTTTTTCCTTTAGTACCCGTAATTCCCACCACCTTAATTTTGCGCGAAGGAAAACCATAGAAAATAGCCCCAAACAGAGCCATTTTATAATGGTATACTTGGTAAAACCACTTTGGAATTATTTTTTTAATAATACGTATCATATTCAAATAACATTCCAACATTCTCAAGAATGTTGGAATGTTATTTACCTAAAATTTTAAGAGCGTATTTTACACGCTGGCTGGTGCCGGAAATTTCAGATGGAACTTGCCGAAGGGCCTCACGCACTTCTCTTTGTGAGTAGCCCAGAGAAGAGAGAGCTTCAATGGCATCTCCCTCTTCTTGAATGTTTATACCAGCTTCTGCTCCCATCTCAATTTTGCCACCGAGTTCCAGAACAATTTTTTCTGCGTTTTTTTTGCCGATACCCGCAATAGTTGTTAAATGAGCGGCGTTACCGCTTCTAACTGCTTGTTTGATACTTTCAATATTTGCAACATTTAGAATCCCGAGTGCTGTTTTGGGTCCAATCCCCGGGATTGAAATGAGAAGTTCAAAGAATGAAAGTTCCTCATGGGTCAAAAAACCATACAAGTCATGTGAATTTTCGCGAATTGCAGTATGTATCCAAATGTCCCTTAATTCATCGTTTTTAATTTTCTCAAGAGTATTTCCTGTGGCAAAAATTTTAAAACCCACCCCATTAACATCAAGAACCATGTAAGTATCGTTTTTATGAATAGTTTTACCGGTAAGATGGGAAATCATAACTAAATTATACACAAGGAACAAGAAACCATGAACAAGTTGGATTTATTGTTTATTGTCTTGCTTTTTGTTCATTGTTTATCTAATATGTGCTCCATGCCAATAAAAAAGTCAGCAAAAAAAGCATTAAGATCTTCTAAGAGAAAAAAGGTTTTCAATTTACGCTATAAGAGAAATATAGAAAACTCAACAAAGAAATTTAAAAAACTAGTATCAGGTGGCAATCTAAAGGAAGCGCAAGAATTTTTCAAAAATGTCCAGAAAGCGCTCGACAAGGCTGTTAAACATAGTTACATAAAAAAGAATACTGCAGCTCGCAAGAAATCTCGATTGAGCAGGCTCTTAAAGAAGATTTAGTAAAAAAGCAGACCATATAGTCTGCTAGGGGTTACCCCACAAAATGTACATTTCGTAGAATAGTTGGTTGAAGCGATTGTGGCTGATTGCCATAATTTCTTCAGCTTCCTCATTGCTGATCAAGCCAAGTTTTAAAGCAATACCAAGGACCAGGATCTCGTCTCCTTCTTCAGGTATTCCGGAAAAGGAGAAAATGAGATTCTCTGCACGAATTGCACCTCCATACATCTCACGATCTAGATCCCGACTTTGCCAACTAGAAACATGTGGTGGGTGTGAAGCGAGGCGCCGTGCCTTTTCTTGAGTGAATTCTCCAGATTTAGAATCCGCGGGCACATCACCGATTGGGACCATCAGAAGTAACTTTGGAGGAAGTCTCTCTTTCTCTCTATCCTCCCAGATTGAGAGAAACCCCCCAGCCTGAGGACGTCGAATCTTTTCAGGCATTACTACCTTCGCTTCTTTGAAGACAATTTCCAAGAAATCAGGTGCAACTTCTATGATCCGACGATAAAGTTCGGAAGGTGAAACAGTTTTCATTTGGTCGGGTCTCCAGTAGAAAATGAACGAACAGTTTCATTCATGTACTAACATACTGCACTGCCTTTGGCAAATTTACGCCCTCGAGAGGAACCCCAAAGGAAATTACGATTGCAAACAATCTATTTTGTGCGGGGCAAGTCGAACCAAGCTATGCTACGCCCCCACCAAGAATCGAACTTGGATCGCAAGATCCGCAATCTTGCATTCTGTCCATTAAACTATGGGAGCATTTCCTAAAGCTAAAAGTTAAAAGTTAACAGCTAAAAGCTCCTAAGTCAAAATCCCAAATACTCCATCCAATGATGAAAAATTGACTCGCTGTGAAAAACTTGCGGCAAATATCTTGTCAAAGTTTTTCTGACCTGCTCTGGATCAATTTCATCTCTGTTTATCGGTGCAATAATATAGGGCATTATAAGGCGCTGTGATTTGATAAGAATTCTTGCGCGATGATCTAATTCCTCAACCCAAAATGACTCAAGGGAGTGGTACGGATAAAAAATTTTATCAAGCTTAATACCTTTGTCTGTTATTGAAATCTCAATTTCATGAGGGGCTCTCGTGGCGTAGAGCATCAGGGTGAAAGCACCAACGATAATTATAATTGCAAAAAGAATATCTTTAAAAATAATTGCTGTAATTGCAACTGAAACTGCAATAATCCCGACAGCCCAAAACCAGTCGTTGCTTCTTTCATAATGATCGTATTCAAGAGACTGCCAACTCAAAGTAAAATCTTTTTTACCGTTTGCCATCCCGTTAGAAGCAGATCGCGATTAACGCGTTTTCAGCTATAATTATTTGATAATTATTGTTCAACCATGCCATATATAAAATTTTGCTCTATTTTTTAAATTGCGATCGCGGTTTCTAACGGGACCATGTTACTCATATTTTAACACAGGCAATTTATAAACTTGTCCGCTCTCAGTGGCACCAGGGCAATTTTTTAAGTTGTGGCATCGGCTCCGCCGATTATCAACTCACGACTCGTCTGCTGAATCCGCGCCCAAACCATCGCGATTTTCTCAGACGATCACTTATAAATTTTGCACTAATTCCAGAATTTTTGCACTTGAAATGTAATAAGAAATTATAAAAATTACCGAGGAAATCCCAGCCGATATAAGGCACCATGTGCACCAATGCTTCAGGATAAATGCTTGAATAGCGGTTAGGTATATTGAAAATAATATTGCTATCAAACTCAATATAAGAGTGAAGTATAAACTCACTTCAGGCATTGAAGAAGGGAAAAATGCAAATAGAAAGTAAGCAAGGGTGATGACTGAATAGTACAAAACCCCAAGAACTTCAACTGGAATACCCAAAAATTTTGAATAGTCGCTGTGGATTACAGTCTCGCAGTTGCCCTCCAGTGGGCAGACAAGCGGAGTTGATGTGCGCTTTGTGTCATGAATGTAGTTTGCAAGGAGGAAACCAGAAAATCCAAGCAGTACAATAATAATTTGCGCGATTAAAATCATTAAACAAATTTTATCATATCCTTTTGTTGTTTTGGTTGTTTACAATTTGATATGATTTAAGTAATGTCATCAATACTATCAATTACTGATCTTGGCCCGCTTCAATCATTCATATTACAAAACCCAGTTCTTTTCTCAGTTCTTCTTATATGGACATTAATTTGGAAAGCTATCGGATTATGGAAGTCAGCAAGGCTTTCTCACAAGTGGTGGTTTATTTCTATATTTTTTCTTAACACTTTAGGTGTTCTAGAAATTGGTTATATTTATTTTGTAGCAAAGAAATATGATGTTAAGGTAGAGTCCGACGAGGCAAATAAGTAAAATTATTTTGTGGTATACTGGATGAGTGAGTGAGCAATACAAAAGAAACCCTAATACTAAGTGTCTGATTTGTGGAAAAGAAATTTACAAGAGACCTTCAGAAATAAAATCCAATAATGGAAGAGTTTATTGCAGTCAGATTTGCTATGGTATATCTTGCAGAAATGAGAAACCCTGTGTTGTATGTGGAAAACCAATTTTAGCGCGTCTCAATAAAAAATCTTGCAGCAGGTCGTGTGCAAATATTCATCGGGCAGGAATTAAGTACAAAATCAACAGACCCAGAGATAAAGTTAAATCGTATCAATCTTTGAAAATCAGATTATTAAGAGAGAGGGGAACAAAATGTGAAAGATGCGGATATGCAAAATTTGAAATCCTTCAGATTCACCATAAGAATAGAAATAAGATTGATAACAATTTGGAGAATCTAGAGTTAATATGCCCAAACTGTCATTATGAAGAACATTTTTTAGAGAAAAGTTGGCTCACCAAACTAGAACTAGAAAAGTTGATTAATAATAGTTAAGATAGCGACTATAAGGAGGGTTGGCAGAACGGCAATGCACTAGTCTTGAAAACTAGCGGGTGAAAGCCCTTAGAGGTTCGAGTCCTCTACCCTCCGCCAGTTGTTTTGTCCATATTTTATGTGGAGATTTTGACCTAGACAAGTGGGATGTTAGAACTCTTTTTGTGATCCATTGACTTTTTTAAGTTATAGTGTATGATTGTTATGAAGTGACGATGGGGGTTGGGAGACCAACCGCGTAGAAGCATGGGGATGAAGTGATGCTCAGGCCCCTAACGCGCATCAACCCGTCGTTACTGGGCGGTGCGATAACATCAACCCGCCCTTTTCATTTAATTATTATTTTTTCAAGTGATAACTTTGGAATAAAGAATCGTTCAGCAGAGGTTTTCATTTCGGAAATTTTGTGTTATTATATAGAAATGAAATATCTCGGTATTGATTATGGAGAAAAAAGGATTGGATTAGCTGTCTCTGACGAAGAGAGTAAGATTGCTTTTCCTCTAGATGTTCTCTCAAATGACAAGAGGCTAATTGAGCGCATAAAACAAATATGTAGTACAGAAAAAATTGGAAGTATTGTAATTGGAGAATCAAAAGATTTTGGCGGTAAAGACAACATAATAATGAAGAATGCAAAAATTTTTTTTCAGCTTTTAAAAAAGAAACTTAAACTGCCGATTCACTGGGAAATTGAATTTTATACAAGTGCAGAAGCCGCCCGGCTTCAAGGCAAGCACGGAATGCTTGATGCCTCTGCCGCGGCAATTATTTTGCAGAGCTACCTAAATAAGCAAATAAATATTAAAAATAAGAAGCTATAACTTCTAGTTTTAATTTCGATAAATGACTTATCTTACTAATTAAAAATTAAAATTAATTATGATAATAAATTTGGATGATTTTAAAAAAATTGAGATGAAAGTGGGTGAGATTAAATCGGCAGATAAGTTGGAAAATTCAGAAAAACTGCTAAAACTGTCAGTGGATTTCGGGGAAGAAAATGAAAGGCAAGTAATTTCAGGAATAGCTGGATTTTTTCCGGATCCGAATTCACTTTTAGGAAAACGCTGCGCATTTGTAACAAATTTGGAGCCCAAGATGATAATGGGTTATGAAAGTCAGGCAATGATTCTGGCTGCTTCCACCGAACATGAACTTTCTGTATTTCAGGTGGCTGATGAAATTCCTGTTGGAACTTTAATAAGATAATTTTAATTCCTGGGCAAATTACGCGTGATATAATTGCTATTGATGTTGGCAACAAAGAAAACATTTTTTGATTTTTTCCCCCCGCCTAATTTTCTCGAAATTCCGTCCCCCGGACTTTCTATGACGGAATCGGGCATTCGACTAGTAGAATTTGAAAGAAAACATCCGGGTCTTATCCTAAAGAAATTTGCAAAAATGAACGTACCCGAGGGATCAATTGTTGACGGCAAAATTAATGAATCTGACAATATAATAAAAACACTTGAAGATTTTAGAAAAAGAAATCATCTGCACTATATAAGAACAATGATTCCGGATGAAGGGGGTTATTTATATCGCATCAAGATACCGAAGGTTGACGGTCAGGATTTAAGATTAACTGTTGAATCAACAATTGAAGAAAACGTACCTCTCACTATCTCAGAGTCAGTTTTTGATTTTAATCTGCTTCGCGAAGTTACGCTTAACGAACAAATTTTTTTGGAAATTGCAGTTTCTGTGATTTCAAAAGATGTGGTCAAGTCGTATTTGGAAATTTTCACTGTCGCGGGCTACACTCCGATTCATTTCGAAACAGAATCTCAGTCAATTGCCAAGGCACTTGTCCCGCGAGAAGACAACAGGACATATCTCTTGATAAACTTTGAGCAGTATAAAATAGGATTTTATATAGTATTTTTCAGGGAAGTTGCATTTTCCTCGGTTCTTCCAGTTAGAATCACCTCTATAGCGAAGATGAAGGACGAGCAATCGAAAATAAAGGATGAATTGGAAAAAATAGTCCTTTATTGGCAGACTTTATCTGAAAAAGAATCCAGAAGCGCCGATTTTGAAGAAGTAATTATCTGCGGTAAAAATTCTTTTGAGAAAGAAGCAAAAGATTTTTTTTCTAGTTTGCTTAAAAAAGAGGTAAAAAGCGCAAATGTCTGGGTCAATGCGTTTTCTCTTGATAGTTATATTCCCGAGATTCCTTATAAGGAGTCTGTGGAGTTTGCTGCCTCTGTCGGACTTGCACTTAGTCCAGACTATATAAAAAAAGATGTTTAATTTACTTCCAGATGAAGATAAAAAGAAAGTCTTGAATGAGTACTCACTAAGAAGAATTGCCATAACTCTTCTATTCCTGTTTGTTTCTGGTCTTATCGCCCTCATTGCTATCTTTCCCTCAAAACTTCTTTCAGAATCCAAGTCTCGATCAATAGAAAAAGAGGTCAGTTTTTCTAAAACTTCAGAAACTCTTGTTGAAGAAACAGCCCTTTCCGCGAGAGTTTCGGAAATTAAATCTAAACTCATTGCCCTGAAAGGAGATGAATTAACAACCAAGGTTAATTTAATAGACAGAATTGTAAACAAAAGAGATTCCAGGATTCAAATTATCAGTTTCACATACAATAGTGGGGATGATAAGAGTTCAGGATCTATTGTTTTATACGGAGTAGCCCAAGATCGTGAAGCGCTTCTTAATTTCTTAAAAAATCTTAAAACCGAGGAGCTTTTTAAGGATGCCAACCTTCCCGTCTCAAATTTCACCAAAGAGAGAAATTTGGATTTTACTATTGAAATTAAGGGTAAATTCTGATGTTTTACAGCTCAAACACAAAAAAAATTCTCTTTGTAGCACTCATTCTCAATGTACTAGTCTGGAGCGCTTTTATATATACCCTGCTTCAGATAAAAGCGGAACAGAATAGAGTCAAACTTCTTTTAAGCGAGGTTAACTCAAATGCCGCAAAAGAAGAAAATTTTAAAAAAATCAAAAATTTTCTTCAGGAAAATAGCATTCTTATTTCAGAAGTAGATTCGTATTTTGTTTCTTCAGACGGCGTTGTAAGTTTTATAGAGAAACTTGAGTCCCTGGGAAGAAGTTTTGGTCTTGGCACAGTTATTGAATCTGTAATGGTAAACTCCCAGAACAAGACTGATTTTAAAGAAGAGTTAAGAATTACAGTGAGAGTAAACGGATCATGGACTAATGTTATGAATTTCGTTGCTTCTGCAGAAAATCTTCCCTACAAAGTAACAATACAGAGAATTAACCTTGCAAGAGATGAGGAGGCAAAAAATTGGAGAGGGGCACTTGATCTCAGAGTCTTAAAATTAAAACAATAAAGATGAAATTGGATTTCAAAAAATTCAAACTTCCAAAAAAATTCTTTAAAAAAAGAGACTATAAAACTCTTTCTGACAAGGCGCGGCATGACTGGAGAGGCCTGCTTATTATTTTTTTAATTATTTATATTCTTGTAATTCTTGCAAATATATATATATTTTGGCAAGTGAACGGCTCAACTTATGAAGCTTCCTATGCAGAGACCCAAAATTATATTTCCGTTGATGAAAAACAGCTTAAAGAAACAGTAGATAAATTTGAAAGCAGAAAAATAAAATTGGATCAGATTAAAAAAACTGGAGTTAATATTCCTGACCCCTCTTTATAAAAATGTTATCTTAGAAAATTTTGTTTAAATGGTCTGTATAAATTATCCAGACGCTCTGCTGTGGCCTGTGATAATCTACCACTGCTTTTAACTTCAGCTTCAGCATCCTCCACAACCTGTTTAATTTCTTCTATTCGATCTCCGAATATTTCCGGGGTGTTTGTTAGAAGGCTTTTTAATTCTGATAAAGTTGTGCGCCATTCAACTTCTACGTTTTGTGATGGTTCTTTGCTAAACTCAGGCATATATTTGTCTTAGTTAACGGTTAATATTAATAATTCTCCCAATAACAAAATTTACGTCAACAGTTTTTCTTCTTCTTTAAGATTGATTATAACAAAGAATCTTGCGGTCACAAATAATTTTGTTTTCGTCAAAACAAAATTTTCTCGACCACGACTCGCAGTTTTGTTTGTTAACAAAACATAGCTCCGCCCGGCTAAAGTGTTTAAAAAACCAAAGCAGTTTGTTTTTTTAACCTTTACGCCCCCGGCAGGATATCTCACTCCTGGGAAACCCACGGTTTTCCCAATCCTTCCTAGTCGGAGAGACGGCCCGCTTCTCCCCGACCCCCTCTCCTTGTTCGATTCCTGCATCAGAGAAATAAAAAATCACAATATCCAAAGATAAAAATTTTTTATTTCGCCCCCGGCAGGAATCGAACCCACATCAACGCCTTAGAAGAGCGCTGTTCTATCCATTGAACTACGGGGGCAAGTGCGTTTAATATTACACAAAACCATCTTTCTATAAAGAGTTGCGGCTTGATTGCGAAGTTTAAGTAATATAATGTAAGTAAACTTTGGGCGGTTAGCTCAGTTGGTAGAGCGCCTCATTTACACTGAGGATGCCAGGGGTTCGAGTCCTCTACCGCCCACAATGACCTTAAATATTGAACAATATTCTCCTGGTGAAAGAGCCCAAATACGTTTTCACGAAATGTACCCTGGACGTCTAGACTTATGGAAGTCTCTCATTAATGAATCAAATCTAAAAAATAAAGAAAATTTTCTTAACGCATTTAATATCCCTTTGGAGATTGTTCAGACTACAAGTGTCAGCCATTATTTGGAGAGAATTAGAGAAAATCTATACACTGCGGCAGTACATTCAGACAATATTCCTGTGGCACTTGCACTGTATAAGAATTTAGAGGCGGATATTGAAGAATTTATTAATGAACTCTATGCTTAACTATTGGGCACGTGGCGGAATGGTAGACGCGCTGGCTTCAGGAGCCAGTGGCCGCAAGGCCGTGGAGGTTCAAATCCTCTCGTGCCCATAAAAAACAAATTTATTTGTTTTTGTGAGAGGATTTGAAGACCCTGAGTATATCGCAAAGCGATACGAAAGGTGTACAGAATCTGTAAGATTCAAATCCTCTCGTGCCCATAAAAAACAAATTTATTTGTTTTTGTGAGAGGATTTGAAGACCCTGAGTATATCGCAAAGCGATACGAAAGGTGTACAGAATCTGTAAGATTCAAATCCTCTCGTGCCCATATGTTACTAAGTAATCAAATTTTAATTCTTTATGAAGATGAAAATTTGCTGGTAATAAGTAAACCGGCCGGTTTGGTGGTGCATTCAGACGGCAAAACAAAAGAACAAAGTGTTTCTGATTGGGTGCTACAAAATTATCCTCAAGTTAAGGGTGTTGGCGAGCCTCTCAAACTTTCCAACGGCGCTTTGATAGAAAGACATGGCATTGTCCACAGACTAGACAGAGAAACAAGTGGGGCGCTAATTATTGCAAAGAATCAAAGTACGTTTCTTTTTTTAAAAAAACAATTTCAGGAAAGTAAAATCGAAAAGACATATCACGCTTTTGTATATGGGGATTTAAAGGAAGATAGAGGGGTTATTGAAAAACCTATTGCTAGATCAAAAAAAGATTTTCGCCAGTGGTCAGCTGGAGACGGTAGACGTGGAAAAGAAAGGCAGGCTTTGACGGAATACAAAGTCCTTGAAAGAAATGATAACTCTACATTTGTTGAAGTTAAACCTAAGACTGGAAGAACCCACCAGATCAGAGTCCATTTTAAAGCAATAAACCATCCTATTCTTTGCGATAAGTTATATGCCCCAAAACGTGAATGTCTTCTAGGATTTAACAGATTGGCGCTTCATGCTCGCAGATTAATTTTAAAAACTCCCGACGATAAAACTCTGGACATAGAAGCTTCCTACCCCGAAGATTTCAATATTGCATTGAAAGATTTAAAAATTAAAAATTAAAAATTTATTGAAAATTGTAAATTAAAAATTGAACATTTTTCAATGTTGTGTTAAATTGATTCTCTTAATTATGGCAACAACGCAATTCACGCCTGTAAATATTGAAGAAAGACAAAAACTCGGCCTTAAAGCAGGAGATACGGTTAAAGTCTCTTTAAAAATTAAGGAAAAAGGCAAGACTCGTCTTCAGGTATTTGAAGGTCTTATACTTTCTGTAAAACACGGTTTTGAGCCGGGGGCCACATTTACTGTTAGGAGAGTCTCAAGTGGAGTGGGTGTTGAGAAAATTTTCCCGCTATATTCTCCAGTTATTGATAAAATCACTATTGTTAAACGGGCAAAAGTGCGAAGAGCAAAACTTTATCATATCCGCAAGAAAGCAGCAAAAGAAATAAAGCGTCAAATGAAACATGTCAATTTTGTATCTGAAGTTGAAACTCCAGAAGAAATTATTGAGTCTGCAGAAAATAAGGAAGAAGAATTACAAAAACCTGAAGTCTAATTTGTTTGAAAAATACTAGTTGCTAATATATGATTTCTGCACCATGCGCGGGTGGTGTAACAGTAGCCACGCAGGATTGAGGTTCCTGTGCCGTAAGGCGTGGAGGTGCAATTCCTCTCCCGCGCACCAATCAGAATTTGGTCATTAATAAATAAATAGAGCTGCCGGGGGCAGCTCTGTTGTGATCAATCGTCATCGTCATATGAAGTGAGTCTTGTATCCAAGTCGAGCTCACCTTGTCGTCTTAATTCCCCCAGAAACTTGCGTATGTTTCTGCTTTTTTGCCTCGAAACCTTACCAGCTGGGAGCTTTTCAATAGTTGATATATATTCCGCTATCTTTGACGCCACAAATTCTAAGCTTACCGATCGACTCTCTACCATTTTGAACACTTGGAGAGTAATCGAAAGACAGGAGACAGCGGCCATTGAATAGATACCCTTCGGCAACTTCCTGCGCTTGTCGAAAGTGATCCCAGCCAAGGTATTTTTAAAAAACACTTTTAGAACTTGGATTGAAGCAGGGAGTAGAACTTCAACAGGGCGTCCTTTTTGAAGCGATCTCAAGTACAGATCAACATTCCCTGCGGCGGTGGACCAATGTGCGGCGGTGCTTAGGCCTCTCGAAATTGTGTGCGACACGACCTGCTCCTTGTGAAAGATCTCGGAGTAATTTCTGATCCTATCTTACACATTTAATTCATCCTTTCAACACAAACCGATATTTTTTATTCGCCCAGATTGGGCCGGCATAATTCACTCCGACGCGAGGCAGTCGGAGAATTTTTCCGCCAGAGGCGGACCCGCCTTTGGCGGACAAATCAGATTCAAACCACAGACCAGTTTTCTTATTAGCTGGTTTTCCGTTGAGTTCCCCCGTAATCTTTAATTCGCGCGTTAATACTCCCGGACCTTTGAATTGTTCTGTCCCACGAATGAGTATTGCCGAAGGATAATCCTTTTCTTCTGTTACGACATTGAGCATCCAGTACATGCCGTATACAAAATAAACATATAGAGTTCCTGCTTTGCAATACATTATTTCGGTGCGTTTAGTTCTACCCTTTGAGGAGTGGCAGGCCAAATCATGAGGACCGATGTAAGCTTCAACTTCTGTGATTTGCTCTTTTGTCACGACGTAGCCTTGGTGAAGTCGGACCCTCCGCACTAAGTATTTCCCAAGCAAATCTTTTGCCACAACGAGAGTTTTCCTGTCAAAGAATTCTTGGTTAAGTATTTTGCGATTCATTAAAATAGTATAACAAAGGCGGGATCACGTACCTATATTATTCCACAGAACTAACTGTTTACTTTGATTTGTTTTTGTTATAGCATTAAAAATGCCTTATTTGTCTTGTTCTATTTGTTCTAAGGATTTTTACAGAAAACCATCCCACATAAGAAAAGAAAACTATTGTTCTGTTAACTGCCTGGGTAAAGCACATCGTAAAGGTTCGATACTCTCGTGCAGTATTTGTGGCACAAAGATATATAGACGATTACTTCATCAAAAGAAAAATCAAACTGGAAAGTTTTTCTGTACCCAAAAGTGCGCAACAATATGGAGGTCAGAAAAATTTAGAGAAAAAGGCCATGGCAATTGGAAAGGTGGGCAATATTCCTATAAGGAAATTTTAAAACGAATTAAAATAGTCCAAACTTGTTTGCTATGCAAAAAAGACGATAAGAGAATTTTAGTTGTACATCACATAGACAAGAATCGAATGAATAATGTCGCCAAAAACCTTGCATGGCTTTGTCATAATTGCCACCATCTTGTTCATAATTACAAAAAGGAGGAAGATTTATTTAATTTTCTTCAAGGCCAAAATGAAAAAAGTTAAATGTTACACATGCGGGAAAGAGTTTGCAGTAAAACCTTACTTCTTGAATAAAGGTTGGGGAAAGTATTGTTCGAGAGTATGCCATCATGCTGGGATGCGTTCTGGCGAAACGGTTGCGTGTGCAACTTGCGGAGGACTTATTTACCGTTCCACAGATAAATTAAAAAGACCGAAAAGCGGCAAGTTTTTTTGTGATAAATCATGTCAAACAGTTTGGAGAAACCGTTTTTTTTCTGGCAAGAAACATAAAAACTGGAAAGACGGTACAAAAATTACGTATCGAAATATATTAATATATAGCAAAAAGGAAAACAAATGTGTGTTGTGTAATGAAATTGATACCCGAGTTTTGGCAGCACATCATATAAATGAGAATCATCAAGATCATAGACTTGAAAACCTTGCATGGCTTTGTCATAATTGCCACCATCTTGTTCACACAGACAGAAATGTGAAGGCAAAGTTTCTAGAAGTTGTGAAATGTTGATGGTGGCCGTAGCTCAATTGGCAGAGTCCCAGATTGTGGATCTGGTTGTTACGGGTTCGAGCCCCGTCGGTCACCCAAAAATAGGAGACTTGGCGACTATATTTTTAGTGCGTACTGAGTATGCCGAAGGGCACACCGTTTTCTAATAATATGTTGAAAAGGGTAAATGCAGTTATTATTCTATGCTGTAAAATATATCTATGACAGAAAAAACACCCGGGCAAACAAAAAAAGAGCGACTAGCTTCTCTATTCGCAATATTGGATGAGTTGGCTGACGTACCACCTGGATCAATACAGTTTCCGATTGAGATTGGTGGTGAAAATTTTACCGTATCTATATTTGGCAAGAAAGAGGGTAGGATAAAGTTCGGTTTATTTATTAATGATCAGAAATATTCTCGTAAAACTTTGGAAATTAGTAGTGGTGGATTTGTTGAGGAAGACAATGAAGGGAAAATACCTGACTTTGACTTAACCGATCACGAGCCTACTTTTGCTACCGATTCTGACGAAGAGATAGCTTTGATGGTTTTGGAAAAGTTAGCTGACATTTTGAAGTAGTAATAAAACTTAGCTTCTCCTTCACTCACTCAAGATATGTTTTATCACTAAACACGTCCAGAATAATTTTCCTATCGGGACCCAGTATGAAAAAACAGATAGTAATAATTCATGGAGGAGACACTTTTGCCACCCAGGAAGATTACCTGAATTTTCTTCGTAAGTATGAAGTTAATATCGAGAGATATAAAACCGACAAGGATGATTGGAAACCTTGGATCAGGAGAATGCTTCAAGAGAACTATGAGGTTATTACTCCGCAGATGCCGAACAAGACAAATTGTCAGTATGAGGAGTGGAAACTTTGGTTTGAGAAGCTCATCCCTTTCTTAAATGACGGAGTAATTCTTATTGGGCATTCTCAGGGTGGAATCTTTCTTGCGAAGTATCTTTCGGAGAATCAGTTCTCTAAAAAGATTGGAGGAGTAATGTTAGTTTCAACTCCGTATGATCAGGATTCTGAAGGTTATCCTGTATTGAGCTTCTCTTTGCCCACAACACTCAATTTGCAAACAGACAAGGTTTTTCTTTACCATAGCAAGGACGACCCAGTAGTTCCATTCCAAGCTCTAGAGCAGTATCAGAAGCTCTTACCCAATGCGACAGTAAGAGTGTTTGAAGATAGGAAGCATATAAACCAAGAAGAGTTTCCAGAACTTTTAGAAGATATAACTAACTTAGGTTGATGGAGCTAATTCTGCCTGAATTTGCCTATATTTTCCGATCAAGGAAGCCATATATTCCTGATCCTCTAGGAACTGTATAATAGTGTTCGAATACTGACCCAATAGTGAATTCGTTAGAGGCAACTAATCTATAACTATGGACTTTATTGGCTATCTCAAGAAATTAGATTCTGAAGACTGGAATAAACAAGTTACTGAAAGGTGGACTGTTAAAGATGTGACGGCTCACATGGTTGGATGGGAGAGAAAAGACGTCGAAGAAATAAGAAGAATTTGGGAAACAAAATCTCCTCCGTGGTGGAAAAATAATCCTAACTACGATGAATTTAATGCTAAATGGGTGGAGTTCTACAAAAAATATACTCCGGAAGAACTTATAGCTGAATGGGAGATGTGGCAGAATAAAGTGGAGGAAGAGATTGGCCGAATAGGACACGAAAAAGTAAAGGCTAGACCAGACTTATTCGGTTGGCTTCTTCAGGATGGGGGAGAATATACTTTGAATAAAGGAGGTAACCACTACGACCACCATTTGAAGCAGATTAAGCAGGTATTAAGAAAATAGTCATAAAGTCCAACTTCTCTTTTATCCCCTCAAGGTATATTCTATCGGAGAAGATATCAAGAATAATTTTCCTATCGGGATCCCATTATTTATGAAACTTATACTAGGTTCATCATCTAAATATCGCCGTGAAGTTTTAGAAGAAAACAGTTTTAAATTTGAAGTCGTGAGTCCGGATATTGATGAGAAGTCAGTTAGAACAGATGATTTTTACAAATTACCAATCTTGATCGCGGGAGAAAAGTTAAACTCGCTGAAAAATAAAATTAATGAACCTACAATTATAATTGCTGCTGATCAGGTAGTTGTTTGCGATAATGAATTAAGAGAAAAACCAGACTCAAAAGAAAAAGCATTTGGATATCTTAAAAAATATAGCGACGGTTATCCGGCAGAAACTGTTTCAGCTCTTATAGTTTTTAACAACCAAAACGACAAAACTGCAGAAGGGGTTGATGTGGCTAAGATTTATTTTAAACCTATACCTGACTCTGTCATTAAAGACTACATTGATACAGGTGAAGCGTATCTAAATTCAGGTGGCTTTGATCACAAACATCTGCTTTTGAAACCTTATGTCAAAGAAATTCAAGGTACATCGGATAGTTTAAGTGGAATGCCAATAAAATTACTGAAGGAGTTAATAAAAAGTGTACAATAGTCTAATATGAAAAGAAATTTAATCATTTTGGTAATTATTTTAGTGTTGATTATTGGTTACTGGTTAATCTCACCATTTTTTATTAATAAAAAAGTTTCAGAAGAATCTCCGCTTAATGCTTCGCAGCAAGCATCAACTGAAACAAAACAGGTTAATGAGGTAGGTGATTCCTCCGAGGTTAAAACAGAAATTATTTATAAAGGCACTTTCACTGGTTTTGATAAAATTCACTATGGTTCCGGAGATGCAGCTTTGATTAAGACAGAAAATGGATTAGTGCTTAGATTTGAGGAAAATTTTAATGTTGCAAATGGGCCAGATCTCTATGTTGGTTTTGGCAAGGACGGAAAATATGTAAACGGAAGCGAGATTGCCAGACTCAAAGGCAATATTGGGTCTCAAAATTATTCATTATCGACAGATTTTAGGTTGGAAGAATACAATGAAGTCTGGATATGGTGCCGCGCATTTTCAGTGCCTTTTGCCAAGGCCACTTTTGAGGCAATTTAGTCATCTTGACACAGGTGGTTAAGAGAGTAGTCTCTAGTTAGATTTTCAAGGAGATTTTTGTGGTACCGGAGAAAATGAGCGCACTGGAGAGAAGTGAGCGTATCCTGCGCTTCATTTCCCGACACAAGCAAGCTCTCGCTAAAGGAAGAGGAGATAGTGGTATTGCTAGGAAAGCGCTAAGAATAATTAGATATTTGGGGCCCAATTATTCACAGCACTCTCTGGGTTGTACCAAGAGCTCTCCGCAACTTGGTTGTAATTGCGGACTTGAATTTGCCATTCAATATTTGGATGGCATCAAGAGCTCAACCTAAACTTCTCGCTACCCCCACTTAGTAAGTGGGGGTTTCTCTTTGTTATCATTACTTATATTTTCTATGTTAATATACCTATCTTATGAAATCACAAAAAATTATTTTTAGCATCGTAATTCTTTTATTAATTATTGGAGCAATATTTTTTATAAATAAAAAACCTTTAGTAAATATTCCGGCAGACCAAAATAATCAGGAAGTATCAACAACAACAGTTATAAATTCAACTACCACAGAAAATACAGCAAAAATTTTAAGTTTAACTGAAAAAATTTGGTCATTATTTGATACATATATTGCCCGCGCCAAAGCACATGATATTGAGGGGGTTAAAAAACTCTCCTTCCAGCAATCAGCAGCTTGCGCAGATATAAAAAGAGTAAATGAATGTTATGGGCTAATGGATATTGTGGTTGGTCTTTCAAAAGGAATAAAAAAAGATGATTACAAAAATCTGCAAAGCGATTCAAGACAACTAATACTTTCAACTGACTTTAAAAAAATTGACAATGAAAACGCATATGGGTACAGCAAGGGATATCTTGTGATGACAATTGATAAAAACGGCGATTTGAGGATGCTTAATTTCAATCCTGATAAAAGTTGGTTTTATACCAAAAATGATTTCGAATTCAGCAATAAGGAAGTCATGGAGATAAAACTCACTACAATGATTAAAGATACCGATAATGACGGTTTGACTGAAAATCAGGAAATTTGTGGCGGTGAATATCAGAGTTCAGCCGAATGTACTAATACTGATCCTAACAAACTCGACTCAGATAAAGATGGGTGGTGGGATGGTGTTGAATTTTTCTTTTATAAAAAGTAGTTGTTTTTTGGATAGGTTGGTGTAGTATTTCCAACCAGATTCCCGCAGTACATTTAATCCTCAAGAGTAAGGAGAAGTGCCATGAATCAGACAGCCTTGGCCACCGGCGAAGTTCAGGAAGTTTCCGGGGACATCCTCGGCGGCGAAGGTATGGGTATGACAGACAGGGCCCTCACTGATGTTAGTGAGGAAGAGCTTCCAACGCTTGTCGATGATGACATGCTTCTCATCGGCCAGCTTGCCGGCACTTGGGCATTCCCGCAATCAAGGGGGGAAGGATACCTGTTAGCGGTTCGCAGGCATCTCAAGAGTCGGTATCATTTTACCGAGACGGACATCCAGTGGGGAATTGGAATGTTCCGGATTCGGAAGCCATGCGAGGTTCGGCCTGTGCTACTGGCACAGGCGCGAGCACTGCGCACGGGCGCGCAAATGTAATGTAAAGAGAAATAGGGCTCGACAATTGTCGAGCCCTTCACGTAAATGTAATTTGCGCTAAATTTTTAAGTAAGTAAGATGGTTAGACAAAAAACGTCTTTAAATGAAGAAAGTACCGGAAAAATTAGAGAAGGATTTTCTACAGGCTTATGAAGAGCTTTCTTCGCCGCTTTATAGGCACTGTTTTTTCAGAGTTTCCAGTCATGAGATTGCTGTTGATATTGTCCAGGAGAGTTTTACCAAGACTTGGAAACAGATTGCCCAGGGTGAAGAAATCAGGAATATTCGGGCGTTCATTTATAAGGTAATGAACAATCTGATAATTGATCATTACCGAAAACATAAAAGTGAATCACTTGACGCGCTTCTTGATGACGGATTTGATCCCACAGAATCAAAATCGCAAGAGAAAATTCTTAATGACGCCGAATTGAATCTCGTTGGGAAATTTCTTGAGCAAATATCATCAAAGGACAGGGATCTTGTGGTTATGAGGTTTCACGACGGATTATCAGTGAAAGAAATTGCCAAGTTTTTTGGTGAATCTGAAAATAATATTTCCGTCAGGCTTCACAGGGCACTGATAAAAGTAAGAAAAAAATTCAATGAAAAATAGCATCCGAATAATCTTACGAACCCGCTTGAATGTTCCGTTTAGAAACGGGCGCGGTAGACACATACGAATAAAATGAGAAATCCATTTGAACAATTTTTTAATAATAAAGAGAAAGAAGTTTTTCTTTCTTTGAGAGACAAAGACCAGATTCGTCGGGAAATTATTTCTTATATGAGAAAAACGTCATTTGATGAGGTACAAAGTAATCTTAACTGGTTTGTATTTCTCTCGCGTCATTCAGTTGCAGTAACTTTGGTGTTGGTTTTGTTTTTTAGCACCGGTGCTCTTAGCGTATTTGCTGAAAAGGCATTGCCTGGGGATTTTCTCTACCCCCTCAAGACTGGGGTTACTGAACAAGTAAGAGGATGGCTTGCAGTTTCCTCAGAGGATAAGGCAGAGTGGCAATTAACTCTTGCAGAAAGACGATACCAAGAAATGGCCTATGTTAGCGAGATACCGACAATTTCGGCTGAAATAAAATCAGAGGTTAAGGCAAAGTTAGAGACAGAAATAAGTAAAATTGAAGATTCAGAAAAGGAAAGCGGTAAAAGTGAGATTACCCTCTTCATCGAGGAAGAAAAGTCGGCCTCTTCGTACATCAATACTGATTTTAAGAGTTCTTCTTTTGTTATAACCCCCACAGCTGAAGAAAGAATTAATAATGTAAAAATTCAACTGCAAAATCTGGAGGAAAAGCTCACTAAGTTAAATATTCAAGATAAAGAAAAATTAATAAAAATAAAATCTCTAATCCTCATTACCAAGAAAACGTTATCTTTTGACACAAAAGAGTCTCTTGTGTTACAGAGTGCAGATATGACAGAGAAGTTTCTGAGAAAAGCTGAAAATAATATACTGAGACTGCAGAATTATTTTAACGAGGAAGTGCACGAGAACACAGATGATAAAAAAACAGATAAATCTTTAATTGAAGTCAATGGAACAAGCGCTGTGGAAGATGAAGTTACTGTTGAAGTTCAAAATAAGCAACCGGGTGGAAATGAAGGTCAAAATAGGACAGAGGAAAAAGATTTAGAAGAAAACCCAGTAACTTCACAGCAGCAGGATCCAGTAAGATTAATTGACGAAATATAAGGTTCCTCATAAACAAGGAACCTTGTTTCGACGTCGCTCGGACATTATGAAAAAGATTACTTTCTCATACGTCTCTCGCTCGTCGAAATAAAAAGTCTTTTGCAGTTAAATTACTGAGTAGTAAGAATAATTGCTATAATGCGTCTAATTAACTGATAAGTTATTAATTAGAAACTAACAACATGAATGAAGAAGTGAAAAACAGGGCTTTAAAATTTATACCTTTATTAGCGGTTGTACTCTCACTTTTTTTGGTAGTACAAACTCTTAATGCTTTGCGTGATTACGGCAGCGGAGATCTTCCAAAAAATGTAATCACTGTTGAGGGTAGTGGTGAAGTATTTGCCCCACCCGATATCGCAGAATTTAATTTCTCTGTAAATTCTGAAGGTAAAGATATAAAAGAAGCACAAAGTAAAGTCACCACCAAAATTGATGCTGCAGTTAAATCTCTTAAAGACGCTGGAGTTCTAGAAAAGGATATAAAGACAACCGATTACAACGCATACCCAAAATATGAGTATTCTCAAAGTGTTTGCCCAGCAGTCAGTTCCATTTCCGGCGCACCTGTATATTGTCCGCCAGGAAAACAGGTTCTAGTGGGTTATGAAGTTAATCAGACAATTTCAGTTAAAGTCAGGAAAGTTGATGACGCCGGCAAGCTCTTGGAATTGGTGGCTAATGCTGGAGTTACTAATGTAAGCGGTTTGTCATTTACTATTGATGATGAAGAAAAACTTCAGAGACAGGCTCGCCAAATGGCAATAGATGAAGCCAAAGAAAAAGCAAAAGTGCTTGCTAAAGATCTTGGGGTTCGTCTTGTAAGAATTGTCAGTTTTAATGAGAGCGGAAATTATCCTACCCCGATTTATTTTGGCCGGGAAGCAGCAATGGGTATGGGAGGAGATGCTCAGGTAAAAGCACCATCAGTTCCTACGGGCGAGAATAAAATCACTTCAAACGTTACAATTACTTACGAAATTCGATAATGCTGATCTAGTGAAATAGATCTAATAATGCAAATAGATATCAAAAAATCCCCTCATGGGGATTTTTTGATATACATTTCTTTATTCTTTAACCTCCACACCCATACTTCGGGCACTGCCGGCTATTATTTTCATTGCCGCTTCCACAGATTCAGTGTTTAAGTCCGCCATTTTCTTTTCTGCAATTGCTCTTAGCTGTTCTTTTGTAAGTTTTCCGATTTTGGATGTATTGGGTTTGCCTGAACCCTTTTCGACTCCGACTGCTTTTAATATCATACTTGAGGCGGGCGGAGTCTTTAAAATGAAACTGAAGCTTCTGTCCTCATAAACGCTAATTTCTGCAGGAATCATCTCTCCACCCATATCTTTGGTGGCATCATTATATTGCTTTATGAATTCTCCAATATTAATTCCAGCTTGCCCTAGAATTGGCCCAGCGGGTGGGGCAGGTGTTGCTTTTCCAGCAGGGAAGACAATTTTGAGTTTTTTTGTAATTTTCTTTGCCACAAATTTTACGAATTAGATCGAATGACACGAATGGGACGCAAATACTTGTTTCTAAAATTAACAATAATTCCTAATTTTAGCCCACAGGCATCAAGATATCTATTTATTTGGTAGTAATCCTCCCTTGTTATTAGAGGTTTTGCTTTAAATTCCAATAGGAGTTGATTGTTTATAACAAAGTCGGCCTTATTTGTAAATCTGTTATCAATAATTTGAATAGGTAATGATTTCTCCTTTTCGTAAATGATATTTTCGCGTTTCAATAGTTTTTCAATAGCTTCAGTATATTGTTTCTCTCTCGCATATCTTCCCAAAATGTTATGGACTTCAAAAAGCAAACCATTGATTTTATATGATAATTCCGGATATATAACTTTAGAAGAAACTTTTGGCATAGATTCGTGTTATTCGCGATATTCGGATATTCGCGAACCCTATATTTTTTTGATTTGCAAGAAATCAAGTTCCACCGGTGTTTCTCTGCCGAACATTGAAACAAGAACTTTTACTTTACCTCGCTCATTGTCAACTTCCTTGACCTTACCTTCCAAGTCTTTGAATGGTCCGTCAGTAATGAGAACTGCATCGTCAACTGAAAGATCAAAAGTATGAGTCACTTTTTCTTCACTCATTCTCTCAAAGAGCGAATCAACTTCCTTCTTATCAAGGGGAACTGGGTATACTCCAGCGCCAACAAAACCTGTAACTCTGGGAGTATTGCGAACTACATACCATGAATCATCAGTTACAACCATATCAACTAATATATAACCAGGATAAATTTTTTCCTCCTCCTCAACTCTTTTACCGGCTTTGATTTTGATTTTTTTTTCCGTTGGGACTATAACATTAAAGATTTTATCTTCCATGCCGAGAGATTCAATACGCTGTTTTAGATTGCGCATCACAGCGTTTTCATATCCGGCATATGTATGTATTGCATACCAGTTTCTTCCTTCTTGTATTTTTTGTTTAGACATGATTGATTTTTCTTACGAACGGAGTGAGTTAGAAATAATCATCACCCGCACACCAACTTTGACTTAATATGACAACTGATAGAAACATAAACCAAAGTTGGTGTGCGGGTTAAGAAAATTATAGTCGCTTCGCTCTTTAATTTTCTAAAGAACCAATTTTTCAAGTATGAATGAAAAGATTGCATCAAAGAGACCTAGGTATGCTGCCACCCCGATTGATATGAGCACCACTATTATTGTAAAAATCACTGACTGGCGCCTAGTTGGCCAGCTTACATGCTTCAATTCTGCCTTCGTTTCCTTTATATATTCAATTAAACCCATATAGGTAATTTTAACTCTGTTCTCTGTTATAAAAAACCGCCCGAAGGCGCATATGAATAATACTAATATTTGTTTTTATGTCAAATTGGTATTTTAGATTTTTTATGATAAAAATCATACAGAATTGTTGAAGAGGAAAATATGAGGCCTGCGATCGGTGCCTTACCGATGCAAAAAATCAGTAGCTTAATTGATGGTGGTTTCATTATCAATGCTCTTAATTCAAATATTCAATCTGGCTCCCTTGATTTAACTTTAAGCTCAGAAGGTTATCGTGTGAGGGGTGCATTTTTGCCCGCTTACGACGAGACTGTGAGGGATGCCCTCAAGAGAGTTGGCGCCCAGCGGTTGCACGATAAAGCGATACTTGAAAACGGCTCTTGCTATGTTTATTTGCTTAAAGAACATATTCAGCAACTCCCCACTGGTGTTTACTCCTATTCAAATCCAAAGTCTTCAAGTGGCCGTCTTGATATTCATGTCAGATTGCTTGCGGACAGAGTATCAAGGTATGACAAGATTCCTGAGTTATATTCAGGACCTCTTTGGGTAATGATTTCACCCAAGAAGCTACCGGTTGTAGTTGCTGAAGGAATCACCTTGTTGCAAGCACGTTTCTTTAACGGGGATACAAGATTCAGTAACATTGATCTGGAGCTGAATTTTGGGGCGAATGGAGGATTACTCTTTGATCAAAATGGAAATAGAATTGGTTTCAGAGATCAGAGGCACTCTGATGCTGATGGGTCAGTAATTCTAACTCTCGGTCTCAATTTTGATGTTCCGGGTTTTGAAGTTGTCGAAACCGGTGAACCGATTGAGATGTGGAGAAAGGATTACTATGATCCAGAATATTTCTTCAGGACTGTAATAGTCTCAAACAATGCAATTTCCCTTTCTGCTCATGAATTCTACATTCTTTCTTCCAGAGAGTTTGTAAGAGTTCCTGAAAATTTTGCTTGTGAGATGGTCCCAATGGACGAGAAAAGCGGGGAACTCCGTTCCCATTACGCCGGATTCATTGATCCCGGCTGGGGAATAGGTAGAGATGGAAGTACTCTGGGTAGACCTCTGACTCTTGAGGTGAGATCTTTTGACAGCGGTCTCATAATTCAGGACGGACAGCCAATAACCAAAATCCGTTATGAAAAAATGACTGAAATTCCCGAGCTTCATTATGATGAGCATGCTCCGACATATGCTCTCCAATATGGTCCAAAGCTTTCAAAGCATTTCAAAGAATGGCGAAAGTAAGTCCTGATTTTATCAGGACTTTTTTTTATCTATAAATATGATAATTTGACTTAAGAATCTTCAAGGAGGAAATATGGCCGTTATTTATGTTGGTTGCGCCCTAAGTCAGGCATCAGAGGTATTTAAGGATAGGGTGGCGGAGTTCAAACGCTCCCTTTCGGAGAATCACGAAGTTCTGGAATTTGTTCTAGCTAAAGATGTCAGCGATGAATTTGTTTTTCTAAATGATGCAGGATGTGTTGAAAGATGCGATATATTTCTTGCAATAACTGACCTTGCTTCTCAGGGACTAGGTGGAGAAATACTTTTAGCACTTTCTAAATTTCGAAAACCGGTTCTATGTGTTTATCACGATTGGGATACTCGCTCAAGGTTTATTCATGGGCTCACAGCTTGGTATTCTGATCTGATAACTTTTGAACAGTATAGAGATCTTTCTGATGTTGCAAGAACAATTCTTCCAGAGTTCTTGAGAAAAAATGCCTGGAGGTTTTCTGGAAAGACATTGTCAAAATTGCCAGTTTCTGATAGTGCTATAACAGAACTTCCAACGGAGAAGTAAAATGTACCTTGTTTTTATTAAAGCCAATGCGAGGGATACTACTGTTCCTTCGTACGGACCCTGTTTTGTTACGGAGGATCCGGTCAAGGCTTTACAAGAAGCGCGTGCAGTCTTTGAGCACAGTATGCGTTGGTTTGTAAGCTCGGTCACGATCTATAGCATCCAAAAGGACAGATTTTATCATTTGGATGACTTCCTGAATGAGAATTTCGAGAAGAATGCTGTCTTCTTCAGCTTCTGGGCAAGTACTCCTGAGCTTGGGGAAACTGTTGAAAGATTTTTTGGGGACTTCAAATCTTTATCAGAAGTTACTCAAGAAGTCTAAGAATAAAAATGCTCCGAGAATCTCGGAGCTTTTTTCTATTCTTTCATAACGATATCGTGGCTTCCTCGCCTGATATCAAAGCGATCCGGTTCAGGATCAAAATGAATCTTGAGTCCTTGTGCACCGAAGGTTTCTAGGAGGGAATATCCCATTTGGCGAGCTCTTTGCCTTAAAGTGGGATGCACAAATCGAGTTGAGCGTAATTCTACTATGTATACAAGAGCTGGAATGTCTCCTGAAAGCTGATTGGGAAGAATATATCCCATTGGAATGTAATATTGACTTTCAAAATCAGTTGCATTCAGTGCCGCTATTCTTTGATCTTGTTCCCTTAAAAGAATCTTAGCTTCTTCTCTTACAGAAGTTGGAAGTTCTGATAAGTACCAAGAATGAAAACCATGAGATGTAGTAACACGAGGCATCATCTGAATTATTGATCGATGCCTCTGAAGATCTCTGAAAGAACCGAAGTCAAGCATGAATTCAAATCGAACTGTTCCACTGACTCCGACTTTCTTAGGAATCTCTGTCTTTGGTGGTCTTCTTTCTAGAGTCTCACGGAAGTTCCTAAGTAAATCAGTGTCTACACCACTAAATGCCAAACGAAAATCTACCCATACTTCTTTGTTAAAGTAATATTCATTCTTCATCCACCATGCATTGTAGTCTTCTGTTGCCTCATATTTCTTTTGATTAAACGAGTTGGGATGAGCTTCTCTTAAAGCATCTTCCATAGCCTCAGCAACATTACGGACTTCTAGTAGTGGATGATGACGAAGAAGCATTATGTGGTCGGACGCCTGCCTTAGGTTTGTTTCCCAAGAAAGATTGGTAGAAGCTCCGGCAGGCAAGAAACCTCGCATGATATCAAAAGCGCGAGCTTTCACTGCTTTTTCGTATAGCTTTTCATCTTCCCCTTCTTGTCTTGGGAATCTGCGTTCAACATCTTCAATTGTTGAAGATAGACCTCTAACGTAAAAATCTCTCCAAGCCTCAAGAATTACTTCTCCTTCTGCTGATCCAAGGGGATTGACTAGGTGCTGTTTCGCAAAATCAATGTAGCGGGTTGAGGACTCCTGGCCGCTGTAAAGCATCCAGTCCTGGATGGCTTTAGCGACAAGCATTGAAACACCCTCAATAAAGATTTCAGTTGTTCCACAATCACCAATTGATTTGTCGCCATAACCGACATAATAAGTCTGCATAAGACCGCCCGAACCTTTTTTCGCCAGGATGCCTAAGTGATGTCTAAGGCCTCCCACTGATCGTGAATGAAGCGCCTGAAGCATTGCCCTATCTTCAGCTGTAATAACAGCGCCCGTGTCAAGAATAATTACAGAACCAAGATCTGGAAGAGCCCTTTCCACATGTCTAAGAGAATCTAATGACATTTTGTCTCCTTTTTGAGGTCAAAGATCGTCCCAAGTTAACTCTAAATTCAATTAAATTTAAGTCAATATTGACCATGGTATTTAATAAATTTACTCTTTAGTGAGACTGCACATTAGGAGATTTATGGAGTCAGGAAGAGTAATAGCTCTTGAAGGAGGCGAGGGTGCTGGTAAGACTACTATCTGGAATGTTTTAGAGCAGTTAGCTAAAGGCAATGGAAGTTTTACATTTTGCAGAGAACCAGGCGGGACAACCTTTGGAGAAAAGGTAAGACAAGTAATATTTGCAGTTGATGAAGAAATTCTTCCCGAAACTGAAATGATGCTTTTCATGGCGTCCCGACTGGAGTTATTCAAAAGAGTTGTTCGCCCCGCTCTTAGGCTTGGCCGCCATGTTGTTACAGACAGGCTTGATGCTTCAACATATGTCTACCAGATATATGCTCCCAGAAGATTATGGCTTGAGCCTGTTTTTCGTTCTCTCCAGCGGGTTTATCTTTCTCCTCCGACATCGGATAGCGATTGGATCAGGCCAGTCTATATTCTTCTTGATATTGATCCTGTGGTAGGTCTTGCAAGAGCTAAATCAAGAAAAGTGGGGAATAAGTTTGATGATAGACCCGTGGCGTATCACCAAATGGTAAGAGAAGGGTACAATCATTACATAAAAGGTGAGAAATATCATGCAGTGATAGATGCCTCCTTACCTCTTGATGAGATAGTTGAGAAAGTGAGAAAGGTAATTTGGGAATTCACAGGAGTGAAGCTATAAGCTCTGGGATACAGGGCTTTTTTAATAAATGATATTATGAAATCGCAGTGATAGAAGAAATAAAAAAAAGTATAGAGGAAGCTATAAAAAATCTATCTTTATCCCTTTTAGATTTTACGGTCGAGCATCCGGAAAACGCTGAATTTGGTGATTATTCCAGCAACGTAGCCCTGGTTTGCGCCAAGAATCTCAAGGTTAATCCAATGGATTTAGCCCAAAAAATTACAGAAATTCTTCGACAAACTCAGGGCGATTCGATAAATCGAATCGAAATTGCAAAGCCGGGATTTATAAATTTTTTTCTTTCGGAAGATTTCTTAAAGAACTCACTTGAGGAAATTTTGGATAAAGGAGAAAACTATGGGAAAAATAAAAATTTAAAAGGGCAAAAAATTATTATTGAATATACGGATGCTAATCCGTTCAAGGAATTTCATATTGGTCATATTGTTGATAATGCGGTTGGAGAAACAATCTCAAGGATTATTGAATGGAATGGAGCTGAAGTAAGAAGGGCAAATTATCAAGGTGATGTGGGATTGCATATTGCCAAGGCTGTTGCAGAAAAGATAAAAAGTAGACGAGAATGGGAAAATGAAAAGGATGTTGCAAGCTCTTACGCTTCTGGTTCAAAACTTTATGAAGCCGATAAAGAATTTGCCGATTTTGTAATTGAAATAAATAAAAAAATTTATTTAAAAAATGATAAAGAGGTAAATGAAATCTATGAACTAGGAAAAAGATTGACATTAGATTATTTTGAGTCGCTTTATAGAATTCTCGGAACAAAGTTTGATTATTATTTTTTTGAATCCACTACAGCCGAGTTTGGCAAAGCTCTTGTTGCAGAGAACAAAAAAATTTTTGAAGAGAGCGACGGCGCGGTAGTTTACAGGGGCGAAAAAAGAGACCCGAAGCTTCATACGCGTGTTTTTATAAACAAAGAAGGTCTGCCAACATATGAAGCCAAAGAGTTAGGCTTGGCAAAAATAAAATATGACACTTATCCCTATGATCTTTCTATTGTAATTACAGGAAATGAAATAAAAGATTATTTTAAGGTAATTCTTAGGGTATTGGCTGAGATTTTTCCGGACCTGGCTAAAAAAACCCTTCATTTAAGCCATGGAATGATGAGATTACCGAGCGGGAAAATGAGCTCTCGTACCGGAGAAGTTATTACTGCGCAATCTTTAATAGACGAAGTAAGGCAAAAGGCATTAAATAAAATTTCGGAGGGGAATAGAAATGTTACTGACAAGAATAAATTATCGCAGGATATTGCTGTTGCGGCAATTAAATATTCAATACTGAAACAAGCCATCGGAAAAGATATAGTTTTTGATGCTGAAAGTGCCTTGTCATTTGAAGGAGATTCAGGACCTTATTTGCAATATACTTATGCTCGGATCAATTCATTAGTTGAAAACGGAAGAGAGGTTGGAATCTCTCCAACTGTCTTAACCACTGAGGTCGGCACAGGAGTGGTTGAAAGAATTCTTTACCGTTTTCCTGAGATTGTTGAGAGAGCTTATGAAGAATTTTCACCTCAATATATTTCAACTTATCTTATAGAAGTGGCCAGTGTTTTTAATAATTTTTATGCAAAAAATTTGATAGTTGATGAAAAAGAAAAAATAATTTCTTCTCATCGGCTTGCAATTGCCAAAGCAGTCTCCCTAGTTATTCAAAACGGACTCTATCTTCTAGGAGTTTCTTCTCCTGAGAAAATGTGATACGAATGTTACGAATCTGCCGACTGGCAGGCCGAATGATACGAATAAGTTGCAATTTTTTTGCAAATACATAACCTATATTTAGATTGTACACGAGAGGTATATGTGCACTTAAAAATTAAAGGAATTCCATTTCTTGATTTCCCTGTGACAAATGAAACCTTGATACTAGTTAGCAGGGGTATTAAGAGGCTGTGTATTGATAATGATGTTAAACAGAAAGATTTGGCAGAGCTACTTGGTTACAACTCTGCTTACCTATCTCAATTACTTACTGGATCAAGAGTTTTTTCATTCAAGCATTTGATAGTAATTGCAGATTTGTTCAGCAAGTCTTTAAGTGAATTGTTTATATATTGTCGTTCACCGCACAGAAGCGACATACATCTAGAAGGTTTAATAGAGGCAGCTCTGATTTTGGAAGCTTGCCCAGCATTTCAATCGTAAACTTGTGGTTTGCGATTTTTTTATTGACAAAATAGGTTGGCTTAGTAGATTGTTTACGTCCAAGAACCTAACCCCAACAACGGAGTGAAGTCTCATGCTATGGACAATCTTTGTGGTTCTTTTGATTTTTTGGCTATTAGGGATGGTTTCAGGATATGTTCTTGGAGGATTTATTCACATCCTTCTTTTGGTTGCTCTGGCAGTTGTTCTTATCAGAGTAATTCATGGCAGACGATCTCTTTGAAATATCGTCGTGCAAAAATCAGCAACTATAAAATTGTTTTTCCGGAGTAGATAACTGCAGACTTGAAGTTTGCGGTTTTTTTTGTATAATAAATTTAGAAAGACGGATAAGGAGTTCCTCTTTAACTTCCACAAGGAGCTAAAGATGAAAAAAATACTTTCCATTGTTTGCTAATAGCAATTTGGAATCTTGCTTTTTCAGACGATTCTCCAGGGAATCGTTTTTTAATTGCAAAAAAAATGCTACGATTATCAAATAAATGGCTAGAAATAGAGTTAACCTACAACCTACAACTTACAACAAACAATCCAAGTCTTTACTGGCGCAAAAGGAGGAGGAGATTCTAGATTTCTGGAGACAGAATAAAATTTTCCAAAAATCTCTTGAAAAGCCCTCCCCAAAGGGAGAATTTGTATTTTATGAGGGTCCTCCAACCGCCAATGGCAAACCGGGGATGCATCACTTTTATCAGCGCGCTTTCAAAGACCTTATTCCGCGCTTCAAGACAATGCAGGGTTACCATGTCAGAAGAAAAGCGGGCTGGGATACTCACGGTCTTCCAGTTGAGCTTGAGGTTGAAAAAAAACTCGGGATTAAATCAAAAAAAGAAATAGAGACTTATGGTATTGCAAAATTTAATGAAGAGTGTAAAAAAAGTGTTTGGACGTATGTTCTAGAGTGGGAGGATTTTTCAAAAAGGATGGGATTTTGGTTGGACTTTGAAAATCCATATGTAACTTACGAGCCCCAGTATATTGAATCAATATGGAGCATTGTTAAACATATTGATGACAGAGGACTTTTATATAAAGACTATAAAGTTGTGCCGTGGTGTCCTAGATGCGGCACAGCACTCTCTTCTCATGAACTGGCACAGGGATACGAGGATGTTAAGGACGTTTCGGTTTTTGTTAAATTCAAAATAACTAACAACAAACAACCAACAACTAACAACACTTATCTGCTTGCGTGGACAACTACACCTTGGACACTGCCGGGAAATGTTGCTTTAGCAGTTGGAGAGAACATTGAATATGTAGAAGTAACCAACAACCAACAACTAACAACCAACAATAAAAAAGAACATTTAATATTGGCAAAAAATAGACTCACTGTTTTTGATAAAGAATACGAGATTGTCAAAGAACTTAAAGGAAGAGATTTAGTTGGTTTGGAGTATGAACCATTGTTTCCATATTTGAAAGATAATATTTCCGAGTCACAAAAGGAAAATTTAAAAAATGCTTATAAAGTTTACCCGGCGGATTTTGTTACAACAGAGGAGGGTACCGGTATAGTTCATACAGCAGTGATGTACGGTCAGGATGATTTTGAATTGGGGACAAAAATTGGCTTACCCAAGCATCACTTAGTTGGGGAAGATGGAAAATTTCTTCCAAATACAGGCGAAATTTCCGGCAAGTTTGTAAAAGATAAAGAAACCCAAGATTGGATAATAAATGACCTTAAATCAAGAAACTTGTTATTAAAAGAGGAGCTCTATGAACACTCTTATCCATTCTGTTGGAGATGTAATACGCCTTTAATTTATTACGCAAGGGATTCGTGGTATATAGCCATGTCCAAATTGCGCAACAATCTGCTGAAAGAAAATGAAAAAATTAATTGGAATCCGGAATACATTAAAGAAGGCAGGTTCGGTGAATGGTTAAGGGAAGTCAAAGACTGGGCAATCTCTCGTGAACGTTACTGGGGGACCCCTCTTCCAGTCTGGCAAAATGAAAAGAACGAAAAAATAATTGTTGATTCAATTGAGACACTCAAGAAATATATTCCAAAATCAGGAAACCGCCACTTTGGAATGCGGCACGGTATCTCTGATCATAATATCTCGTTTACTTGCAGTTCATCAGAAAATTACGCAGATCACGTGACAGAAAAAGGAATAGGAGAAATTAAAAAGACTGCCCAAATTTTAAAGAGCAAAAATATAACAAAAATTTTTTCCTCTCCTTTTGTCCGTACCAAAGAAACAGCAGAAATTGTCGCAAAAGAAATCAATTTTCCGGTTGAAAAAATAATTTATGATGACAGAATTCGCGAATACAATTTTGGTGTATTTGATCAGAAATCTCGTAATTTATATGATGAATGGCGAAAAGAAAACAACAAATTTGACTCAAAACCCGATGGAGGGGAATCTTTCGCTGATGCTAAAAAAAGGGTAGCTGAATTTTTTTACGACATTGATCATAAACATAAAGATGAAAATATTCTCTTCATTACTCACGGCATTGCATTTGAAGTTCTTCCCTCGATTATTAATGGTTTGTCAGTAGAAGTTGGCTGGAAGGGTTGGGCACAAAGCGATGTTTTGTATGCAGATTTGAGAGAATATGAGTTTGTCCGACTTCCTCATAATGAAGAATATGAAATTGACTTGCATAAACCTTATATTGATGAAATTGTCCTTGTAAAAGATGGTAAAGAATATCAAAGAGTGAAAGAAGTAATGGATGTCTGGTTTGATTCCGGTTCAATGCCCCTATCTCAGGATCATTATCCCTTCGACTCCTTCGACAATGCTCAGGATAAATCCGCTCAGGGTAAACCTTTTGAAAACACAAAGCTATTATATCCGGCGGATTTTATATGCGAGGGTCTTGATCAAACAAGGGGCTGGTTCTATACACTACATGCGATTGGTAATTTGATGGAAATGGGTCATGCCTATAAAAACGTTATATGTTTGGGGATACTTTTGGATGAAAAGGGACAAAAGATGTCAAAATCAAAAGGTAATGTCGTTGATCCATGGCAGCAAATGGAAAAATTCGGGGCTGACCCGCTGCGCTACTGGTTTTATGCTGTTAATCAGCCGGGTGAGTCAAAGGATTTTGATGAAAAATCTATTGATGAAGTCGTAAAGAAAGTTTTCAATCTTTATTTAAACTCAGTAAAGTTTTATGAGCTTTATGCTGAAAAAAACACCATAAAAATTGGGCGTTCTCACATTCTTGATCGCTGGATTATATCTTTACTCAATAAACTAATTGAGGAAGTAACGAATGATCTGGAATCGTACAAAGTCTTTGAAGCGGCACGTTCAATTCGAGAATTTATCTCTCAACTCTCCCAGTGGTATATTCGCCGATCACGTAACCGTTTTAAAGAAGATATCGAAAGAAAGGAAGCGAGCGCGACATTAAGGGAAGTACTTCTTTCACTAGCTGAAATTTTAGCTCCGTTTACGCCGTTTATATCTGAAGATGTTCACCGCCGCCTTAATGGGGAAGGAGAAAGCGTCCACTTGAGAAACTGGCCTGATGTTGGAGAAATAGATGAAAAAATTATTAATAGTATGGAGAAAACAAGGATGCTCACTTCCTTGGCACTTGAAGCGCGCGCCAAGGCCGGAATTAAAATACGCCAACCTCTTTTAAAATTAAAAATCAAGGATCAAAAATCAGGATTGCCCAGTGAATTTTTAGAAATAATTAAAGAAGAGGTTAATGTCAAAAATGTTGATTTTGATGAAACAATACTGGAAGAAATTGAACTTGATACTAAAATAACTGCAGAACTGAAAGAAGAAGGGGATTTAAGGGAAATAATAAGAGCTTTTCAGGAAGCTAGAAAAGCCAAACTCCTTACCCCTGAGAAGCAAATATCTTCTTCTGTTAATGTTGATGCGAAAACAGCAGAAATAATAGAAAAAAACACCGACGAAATTAAAAGAAAAGCCAGAATCTCTTTTATTAGCATCAATATCGGCGATGAAGACAGTAAACTTGAAATAAATTTAGAATAGTGCCGTACAGAATCTATAATACAAAAGCAGTTATTTTAAAAAGCAGCCCACATGGTGAGGCGGATAAAAACATAATAATGCTAACAGAAGACCTGGGGCTGATAAGAGCACAAGCCAAGGGAGTACGTTATGAAAAATCAAAATTAAATTCCAAGCTTCAGGAAATGAACTTATCAGAGGTTGGTTTGGTGCGTGGTAAAAATTCATGGAGGCTGACAAGCGCCATTGGAATTCAGAATTACTTCAGATTACTAAGAAACCAAAAATCCAAAGTTCAGGTCTTCTCAAGAGTACTGAATCTTATCCTTCAGCTGATACATGGTGAGGAAAAAAATTCCCACCTTTTCAATTTGATAGCTGATGCTGGTAATTTTCTCATTAAAAAAAATTTAAGCACCAATGAGATTATGATTTTTGAGCTGATTCTTGTTTTGAGGGTTCTTGAACAGCTTGGTTATATAAATCAAAGGGGTGAATTGAAAGAACTCACAAATAGTTCTTGGGGGGAGGCGATTGCGATCGGAGAAAAAAGCAAGCAAAAAATAGTTGCAGGCATAAATAATGCGCTAAAAGAAAGCCACCTTGGGGTATAACCCCATGAGATGCAGTTAAAAAAATATGGTGTATATTTTTTTAGATAGACGGTTTTAAATAGGCAGTATTGAAGCGGCTCTAGTCTATAGTAGGTAACTATCTCACGGGGTATAATAGCTTATGATTTATAGTTAGAATGATTATTAATACTGCAAAGAATGCCTAAAAATAAACTGGAAAAACTTGAGGAAAGGTTATATTCGAGAAAATTTGAACCTGGTAAAAGTGAGAGATTTGCGCTCGGCAAGGACGATGCACAAGAGTCAAAATCTTGGGAAGATAAAGAAGGGGTGAGTGATCTTATCAGGACGCATCTTGATGATAGAGATAAAAAAGGAAAGTTGCTTAAAAAAATTCTGGTCTCTTCAATAATCTTTTTTGCTGTCGCGGTTTTAGTTTCATTTTTTATTTTTTTTGGCGGCAGAAATGCTGTCTCTTCTAAAAATATAGGTATTTCTGTAAGTGGCCCAAGCACAGTTGCTGGGGGAGAAATTCTCTCTCTTGATGTTACGGTTAGTAATGATAATAATGTTGCGCTTCGTAATGTGGTTTTAATTGTAGAGTATCCAAATGGCACCAAAGTTGCCCTTGATCTTTCCAAGGAGCTTACCAGAGCGCGAGAGACAATTGACAAAATTGATGCGCGAGCAAGACTTACAAAAAATTTCAAGGCAGTGCTTTTCGGCGAGAAAGAGGAGATAAAGCAGATTAAATTCACTCTTGAATACCGTCTTGAAGGATCAAGTGCACTCTTCAGCAAAGACAAGTTTTTTGAAATCCTTATCAAATCTTCTCCAGTAATACTGGAATTAAATTATCCTAACGAGGTAAATTCAGGAAAACCATTTGAGATAATTCTAAGTTTATCTTCAAACAGTTTGGAAACTCTAAAAAATGTTTTATTAACGGCAACATTTCCATTTGGTTTCAGCTTTTCTGATTCGGAGCCCAGAGCATCTGATGGTAATAATGTCTGGAAAATTGGGGATTTGGAAAGCGGGGAGAAAAAGCTGATAAAGATTCACGGCAGTATTATTGGAGAAGATGAAGATGAGAGAACATTCAATTTTTCTGCGGGGATTGAGGGCAGAGAACAAAATGTCATTGAAGCGAACTTCACGACATCAATTGCTACAATTTTTATTAAAAAACCGTTTATATCTTTATCTGTCACAATAGATGGTAAAAACCCCGAAGACTTCTCTGTCATTCCTGGGCAAAAATCAAAAGTTAATATTGTCTGGTCCAATAATTTACCCGAAACGGTAAATAACATGAAAATTGAGGCAAAAATTGAGGGAGTTGTGCTTGATCGTTCATCAGTAATTACTACAGAGGGTGGGTTTTATAGGTCATTTGACAATACTATTGTCTGGGATAGAGGCAGTGACCCTGATTTTGATTCCGTCTCCTCTGGTGAAAAGGGTGTTGTCGGATTCTCGTTTGCTCCAATTTCAAATATTTCATCATCTCTGCGCAATCAAAAAATTGTGTTAAATATTAGCGCATCTGGCAATATTTCTTCTCCGACTGGTTCCAAACCAGTATCTTCTAGCATTTCTGAAGATATAAAGATATATTCCGCACTTGGTCTTAGCGGTATGGCCGTAAGATCCATTGGTCCATTTGAGAATATGGGTCCTATACCACCAAAAGCTGACAATGAAACTACTTACACAATTATTTTTTCACTCTCAAGCCCATTCAATGATATAAATTCTGTTGAAGTGACAGGTAGCTTACCCTCTTATATTGCTTGGAAAAATCTCACATCACCTTTAAATGAAAATGTAACATATGATGAAAATAGGAGGGTTGTAACTTGGAAAGCCGGCATTGTACGTGCGGGTTTGGGTAGTGGAAATACAAGGCAAGTCGCTTTTCAGATTTCTCTTACACCCAGTTTAAGTCAAGTAGGTAATCTAGTTAATTTGCTGACCGATATTGTAGCAACAGGTTTTGATCAGTTTACAAACCAGAATCAAAGAGTGACAATTTCTTCAATCACTACACGCACTATTTCTGATCCGCAGTTTAAGGAAGGTGATGATAAGGTGGTGAAATAACCAACAACTAACAACTAACAACCAATAACTAACAACTGGCCAAATAAATGCAAAAAGAAAACAACAAAATGGAGAAAATAGTCAGTCTGTGTAAGCGCCGTGGTTTTGTATTTCCCGGTTCGGAAATCTACGGCGGGCTTTCTGGAATATATGATTACGGACCACTTGGTGTAGAACTTCGGCACAATATTAAGCAATATTTTTGGACTAAATTTATTGCAGAGCGTGAGGATGTTTACGGAATGAGCGCCGCGATTCTAATGCCTGAAAAAGTTTGGCAAGCGAGTGGGCATACAGAGCTTTTCACTGATCCTCTCGTCGAATGCAAAATTTGCCACGCTCGCTTTCGTGCGGACCAGCCGGAAGTTATTGCAGAGCACGAAATTTCTCACAAAAAGGAAACAATTGGTTGGTCGGAACCAAAAGTATTTAATCTTCTTGTGGAAACCAAACTCGGCGCTTCGGAAGAAACAGCGATGAAGGTGTATTTGCGCGGAGAGATCACCCAAGGTGTGCATGTGAACTTTAAAAATGTTTTGGATTCTATGCATCCGAAGTTTCCTTTCGGTATTGGTCAGATCGGCAAGGCATTTAGAAATGAGATAACCCCCCGAGACTTCCTTTTTCGTCAGCGCGAGTTTGAACAAATGGAACTTCAATACTACATAAAACCTGACGAAGCAGAGGGTAAAAAGCAATTTGAATCTTGGAAAGAATTTTCACTCGACTGGTATTATGGACTCGGCTTTAAAAAGAGCAGTTTGCGTCTTCGCCAGCATGCTCCCGACGAACGGGCACATTATGCTAAAGATGCTTGGGATATTGAATATAATATTCCTGAAATTGGATGGAAAGAAGCGTGGGGTATACACCACCGTGGTGATTGGGATCTCAAGCGTCATTCAGAGTATTCCGGAGCTGATCTTTCTTATTATGATGAGGAGACGAGAGAGCGCTTTATCCCTTGGGATATTGAGTGCTCGGGTGGAGTTGATCGGGCAGTATTGTTTGTTCTTCTTGAAGCCTACACTGAGGACACAATGAATGAAGAGCCGCGCTCGTATTTGAAATTAGCAACTCACCTGGCCCCAATCCGTGTTGCAGTTTTTCCCCTTTTAAAAAACAAACCTGAATTAGTCAAAAAAGCTCGCGAAGTTTATTCAGAAATAAAAAGACAAATTCCCAGCGCAGTCTTTGATGATAATGGAAATATAGGGAAACGATATAGAAGGCAGGATGAAATAGGTACCCCGCATTGTATAACAATTGATTTTGAAACACTTGAAAATGAAACAGTGACTTTACGTGATCGCAATACAGGAAAACAAGAGAGGGTTGACATAAAAAATTTATCTAGTATTTTACTCTAAGTTTTTGTACCCAAACACAGGAGTAAAAACTTGAGAAAAAAAAGCTGGCTTTCTAATCATCTGAGAGACCCCAAAAATCGCCTCGCTTTTGAGCAAGAGGGGATTGTTGTTGAAGTCATGGAAGAAATTTCCAGGGTTATGGAAGCTAAGAAAATCACCGAGAGAAGATTGGCCAAAATTCTTCATAAATCGCAGCGGCACATTACCATGTGTTTCTCCGGTGAAAGAGAAGTGAGTCTTCGCGAACTTGCCAAATGGGCATTTGTTCTTGGAAGGAGAGTTAAGATCAAACTTATTCCTCTGCGTAAATACTGAAAAATCGGCTCTCCTAAGGGAGAGCCTTTTATTTGTTCTATTTCTATTTTTTGATAAACTCCTTTTACTATGCGTTTCCATAAAAAAACATTTAAAAATGGTCTGCGTTTAATTACAGTTCCGATAACAGGTGCGCCTACGGCCACAGTTATGGTAATGGCGCAGGCGGGCGCAAGTTATGAAAATAAAAAAAACGAAGGAATTTCACATTTTCTTGAACATATGGCATTTAAAGGAACACTGCGTCGTCCATCAAGTAAAGAAATCAACTCAGAGTTAGATTCAATCGGATCACGTTCAAATGCTTTTACTGGACATGAGTATACTTTCTATTACGCCAAAGCTCATCCCAAACAAGTTGAAAAAATAATTGATGTTTTGTCGGACATTTATCTCAATTCTACTTTTCCCGAAGCTGAAATTGAAAAAGAAAAAGGAGTAATAGTTGAAGAGATGAATATGGTTGAAGATTCTCCGCAGCGCCTTGCTCCTTATTTATTTTTAAAGTTGCTATATGGTGATACTCCTGCCGGAAGCAATATTTTAGGTCGAAAAGAAATAGTAAAGGCAATTAAAAGAGATGATTTTTTAAGATATAAAAATGATCATTATCTGGCAGAGGGTACTGTTGTAATAGTTTCCGGCTCATTTAATAATAAAAAAATTGAAAAATTAATTGAAAAATCTTTTGCCAGCATACCTACCATTCCCAAAAAGGGTAAAGTTAGGGTGGCCGAATCGCAAAGCAAACCAAAGATTCTAATAAAAAAGAAAAAAACCGATCAGGTCCATCTGGTACTAGGTGTGCGTACTTGGGGTGCAAAGGATAAAAGAAACACTACATTGGCGCTTCTTAACACTATTCTTGGTGAAGGAATGAGCTCTCGTTTATGGCACCGTTTGCGTGAGGATTTGGGAATTTGCTACTACGTTCGTACTGAGGCAGATGAGTATACCGATCATGGTTATTTTGCAATATATGCCGGAGTTGATAAAGATAGAGTTACTGAAGCCGTGGGCGCAATACTTGAAGAGTTGAGAAAAATAAAAAGTGAGCTTGTTGATGAAGTCGAACTTAAGAAAGCCAAAGATTTCCTTTCAGGCACTATGTATCTTGGACTTGAGTCATCCGATGAAATAGGCGCTTTTTATGCAATTCAGGAAGCTATAAGAGGTAAACTTAAAACACCACAGCAATTAGAGAAGGAAATTCAAAAGATCAGTTCAAAAGAAATCTTAAGAATTGCAAAAGAAATTTTTCTAAACAAAAAACTTAATCTGGCAATAGTTGGCGATATCAAAAATCCAGAAAAATTTTCTTCTATTTTAAAAATTTAAATTTGTGATATAGTTTTTTTATGAATAATATAAGTATATCTTCAGGGACAATTGTCAGAGCAATACTTTTTGGTGTTCTTTTTTATTTTCTATTTTTAATAAAGGATGTAATTCTTATATTACTTACTGGTATTGTAATAGCCTCTGCTATTGAACCAGGCACGCGATGGTTTATCCGCCATAGAATTCCTAGGATTCCTGCAGTACTTGCGATTTATCTTGCCACAGCAGTTATTTTTGTTTCGGCTTTCTACTTTCTCCTAGTGCCCCTGGTAACTGAAACAGCAAATTTTCTCCAGACTCTTCCTGAATATTCACAGACTCTAAGTCAAAGTCAGAGTTTTCAGAATGTCACAGAGAATTCCGGCGACTTAATTCAAAACATTACTGAAGGTTTTTCACTGCCTTCAATTGCAAATACAGTGAATGCCGCGTTATCAAAGATATCTGCGGGTTTTTTCGGCACAGTTGACGTTATCTTCGGAGGTATTGCAAGCTTCTTATTGATAATTGTTCTTTCATTTTACTTAGCTGTACAGGATGATGGTGTAGGGAAATTCCTCAAAATGGTAACGCCCGTTAGTCATGAAAAATACGTCGTTGGTCTATGGGAAAGGTCAAAAGAAAAAATCGGGCTTTGGATGCAGGGCCAACTCTTACTCGCGATTATTGTAGGAATCATGACTTTTTTGGGTTTGACTATAATTGGTATAAAGGGGGCCTTACTCCTTGCTTTTTTTGCAGCAATTTTTGAAATCATTCCTTTATTCGGACCATTTCTTGCTGCAGTACCAGCAGTCCTGGTTGCATTTGTTGATGGCGGTTTAACCCTGGCATTAATTGCTACTGGACTCTATGTTGTTATCCAGCAGTTTGAATCTCAGCTCATCTATCCTTTGGTTGTAAAAAAAGTTATCGGAGTTCCTCCAATAATTTCAATTATTGCCATTGTCGTGGGCCTTAAGCTGGGAGGTTTTTTGGGAGTAATTCTTTCAGTGCCCCTCGCAACAGTTCTCTTGGAGGTCTTAAGCGATCTGGAGAAAAGAAAGAAACTAACAACTAATAACTAACTACGAACCATCTAAAAGAGTTTAAGTTTGGTTGTAAGCGTTTATTATATTTAATTTAAACAGATAAACTTATGAGCGAAGCGGAACTTAGTAACTTACCGACTTATTTTGACGTTCATTCGCACTTAAATTTTCCCGATTACGGGGACGAACTTTCTGAAATCATAAAAAGAATGAAAGAAGCGGGAGTATGGACTATTTGTATAGGAACTAACTTTAAAGATTCTCAAGTGGCAGTCGAGCTTGCAGAAAAACACGAGGGAATTTTTGCTTGTGTCGGTATTCACCCCATTAAAGAAGATCTACCCAAGGACTCCCCTTGGGAATTGGAATCTAAGGGGAGTCCTTGGGATTTTAATGAGACGGAACTTGAAAAACTCGTAAATCACCCGAAGGTGGTTGCGGTGGGAGAGTGCGGACTTGATTACTTTTCCGCCCCAGGCGGACCCGCCTCTGGCGGAGGTGGTTTGAGCGAGGGTGAAAAAGACAGGCAGAGGGATCTTTTTAAAAAACAAATTGAGTTTGCACTTAAGCATGATAAACCTCTGATGATCCACGCGCGCTCTGCCTACGATGAAATAATCGAAATTCTTTTTGAGTATAAAAGAAAAGAGCTCGAGGACTCCCCTTGGGAATTGAAACTTAAGGGGAGTCCTCGAGACCCAGGGCTTCGAGGCAACATTCATTTTTTCACAGGAAATCTGGAGCAAGCCAAAAAATTTATTGATCTGGGTTTCACTCTTTCATTTGCCGGTCCGATCACTTTTGCAAGAGATTATGATGAAGTAATTAAAAATATCCCTATAGAGTCGATTCTTTCTGAGACCGATTCACCATTTGTTGCACCTGCTCCATATCGGGGTAAGCGCAACGAACCCTCCTATGTAATAGAGATTGTAAAAAAACTTGCCGAAATTCGTGAGGAAAACGAGGAAGTATTTCAAAAACAACTTGTCGCAAACGCTCTAGAGTTATTCCAAATAAAGCCTTAAAATAAAACAACCTTTAGCTATTGGTCGTTTATATCTCAATGCAACCCTGTTAAGGTTAAACCTTGACATGTAATTGCAGAATTCCTGTTTCTTGATTCTATAAACCCATCATGCTACTCTAACCTCCTATCTAAAAGGTAGTTTATTAGTTAATCCGCTCCGCCAGCTGGCGGACGGAAGGGAATACCCATATAGAAATGTCAGAGGAAAAATTAAATCGTATCTATGAAGTCGGATTTTTAGTCACCCCTTCCATTCCAGAGGAATCTATCAAACAGGAGTTTCAAAAGACAAAGGAGAAAATTATTGAAGCTGGAGGATTGATTATATCCGAGGGAAATCCTGAAATGAAATCTCTAGCTTACACTCTTGAGAAAAAAGTTGAAGGAGTTTTAAGTAAATTTGATCAGGCATATTTGGGGTATATAAGATTTGAACTTAATCCTTCAGATTTGCCCCTTATAAATAAATTTTTGAATAGCCAAGCAAGCGTCATCCGCTTTATTATTATCGGCGTGGATATAGAAAAGGAGGCCGTAAAAACACACCCTTCAATTAGAGAAAAGAGTCCGCAGATATCCGAACCGGCCGCTTTTTCAGAGGAAGAGATTGATAAAAGCATTGAGGAATTGATAAAGGAAAGTTGATGAAGTTCAATAAGTTTGATAAGTTTGATAAGTTGAATAATTAATTTTAATTAATATCATGTATTTAAATAAGGTTTTCGTCTTTGGCAATCTAACAAGGGATCCGGAACTCAAAAGCCTTCCATCGGGGATTCAGGTATGTTCTTTTAGTGTTGCAACAAACAGAACATGGAAAAATAAGGAGGGCCAAAAACAAGAGAATGTTGAATTTCATAACATAGTTTTTTTTGGCAAACTCGCTGAGCTCATTGCGCAATACTTGAAGAAAGGCAGAAGTATTTTGGTGGAAGGGAGAATCCAGACGCGTTCATGGGATGCTCAGGATGGCACAAAAAAATACAGAACTGAAATTATAGGAGAATCATTCCAGTTTGGTCCGGGTGGTTCTGCATCAGGTGCCGCACCTGCAGCTAAAGCGGAAGAACCCAAAGAGGAGTCTGATGCGGGTTCAATTGAATATCCTGAAAACGATATTAATCCGGATGATATACCATTTTGAGTAAATCACAGAGCTTTCGCGGTAATTACTAATTTTTAATTTTAAATTTTGATTTTTTAACTTTAAATTAATATATGAACACAGGAAATTTTGATTATAAAGATACCGAAATTTTGAGACGTCTCATGACGCCCCATGCTCGTATTATGTCTCGCAAAAAAACCGGTCTATCTGCTAAAAACCAACGCAAACTGTCTTTAGCCATAAAAAGAGCAAGGTTTTTAGGCCTGCTTCCGTATATTGAAAAATAATGCTAGATAAACTACCCTTTTTTACTAAAGGGATAATATTTGCTGCCTCACTTTCAGTTCTGGTTTTTTTTCTGAAAGTTCTGTGCCCGCTGAATCTCGGATGCTTCGCCGACCCTTTTTTGATTCCACTTTTTTCACCCCTTTTTGTTGCTGAAAATCTTTTTGGCAATTTGGGAATATTTGAGCCATTTTTTATTCTGATATTTTGGTCAGTTGTCGGCGGTTTGGCTGGACATTTTTACGGCAAATTGAGAACAGTTAGGGATTAAGCCTTTTACTGGCGGCTTACATACTCTCCCGTTTCTGTATTAATTGTGACTACATCACCCTCATTTACAAACATCGGCGCTTGAATTGCTACTCCAGTTTCAAGCACGATTTCCTTGCTTGCCCCCTTTGAAGTATCACCACGCGCAGTTGGATGGGCTTCCATGACTTTGAGATCAACTTTTATGGGAATTTTTATTCCTATTATTTTTTCATTAAAAATTAGTGCGGTAAATGTGCTATTTGTTTTAAGAAAGACTCTCCCGTTGCCCAGAAGTTCTTCAGATAATTCAAATCTTTTTGATGGATCGTTAATTTCACAAAACCACCACTGGCCTCTGTTATTATATAAGTACTTTATTTCCCTGCTTTCAATTTCAGCTTCTTCAACTGTTTCGCTTACATGAAACGAAAGCTCTTTTACTTTACCTGTAATTATATTTTTGAGTTTGGTTGCATTTACCGGCTTTCTTTGTTGTTTTCTGAAGACATGTGAAGAAAGAACCTCATGGGGCTCTCCATCGATTATTACTAACTTTTTTTCTGTAATTTCGTTGTATTGAAGCATATTTATAAGTTTAAAAAGCTGATCTCAGACGGTTTACTAGTGTTAATGGAAAATTCAAGTTACATTATTTAACATGATTTTTCAAGTCCGAAGTAGAGCGAGAGAAAGTAAACTTTATCATTCCCCAGCTGAGGTGGAAGTGACACATAGAGTCCATTTTGGTCTGAAAGACTCTCATGGTCTTGAACGACTTCGCAAGACTTTTGACCCTTTATTTTATGTGGGGGACATATCAACAGGTAATTCTGTAAAAGTGCTATTATTAAAGCAATGGTATTTGAAGGCACTCCTCGTGAAGGTTTTGATGCTGGTCCGGATTTGCGGGAATCTTTTGAAGCGCCTGTTGGCAAGCCTCGTTCAGAGTTAGGAGACAGACTTGCAATGCTTTCTCCAGATGATCAAAAAGTTTTCAGAGAATCAATTGCAAGAGCGGGAATTTCATTTGATCAATTTGATGAGTATACAAATTCTGTTGATAATCCTATGATTGCGAACCAATTTATTGAGCAATTTGTATACCCAGTACTACTCTCTGAGAGTGAAACAGAAAAATTAAAGGCGGGCAAAAGAGCAAAGGAAGCACTGACAGCACTTTATGGAAAGAAAAAACCGGATTAATTCAAATTTTATCCTATCCCTCTTTCAGTTTCGTTAGTATTTCTTTGAGAATTGAATTAGAAATTTTTTTATTTTCCTTAAGATATTGCCTGGTAGCGTCGTAGCCTCTTCCGAGTTTTTCGTTTCCGAATGAATATGCGTTTCCTGTTTTTTCCATAATACCGTACTTTTCACCAAGAGCAATCAACTCCCCTTCATGTGAAATTCCTTCGTTATACATAAGATCGAACTCTGTCTGTCTGAAGGGGGCCGCAACTTTATTTTTTACAACTTTGACTCGCACACGTCCTCCCATTACTTCCTCGCCCTTTTTAATTTGCGCAATTCTTCTTATATCAAGCCGCACGGAAGTATAGAATTTGAGAGCCTTTCCTCCGGGGGTGGTTTCAGGGTTGCCGAACATTACTCCGATTTGCATCCTGATTTGGTTAATGAATATGACTATAGTTTTTGATTTTGCAACAATAGCCGTCAATTTGCGAAGAGCCTGGCTCATTAGACGAGCTTGTTTGCCGACATGATAGGCCCCCATGTCACCTTCAATTTCGTCTTTAGGTGTGAGTGCTGCCACAGAATCAATCACAACTACGTCCATTTTTCCACTTCTCACCAGTGATTCAACTATCTCGAGAGCTTGTTCTCCAGTATCAGGCTGGGAAATTAATAGCTCATCAATTTTAACTCCCAATCTTTTAGCGTAGTCAGGATCCATCGCATGCTCTGCGTCAATGAATGCACAAATACCACCAGCTTTTTGCGCCTCAGCAATTACATGAAGTGTGAGGGTTGTTTTTCCTGAAGATTCCGGACCAAAGACTTCAATAATTCTTCCTCTTGGCAGGCCCCCGACACCCAAAGCTGCATCAAGCCCAATGGAGCCGGTAGAAATGGAATTAATATTGACTTTGGGTTTGTCACCGAGTTTCATTATCGCCTCTTCACCGAACTTGGTTTTGATTTGTTTTATTGTCTCGTCAATATTTTTCTTTGGTTCAACTGCTTTTGGTTTTTTCATCAGATTTAATTTATTAATAATAATTTTTATACCGGTGATGTGGAAGTTGACCCAGATCTCTTTCCTATCAGCTGGATTAATTTTACCTGTGATTTTCCAAATTTATCATTAGCACTGAGTTTAATTATAAAGTAACCTTCCGGAGCCACAAATTTTTCGCTAAAATTGCCTTGATTGTCGATAAAGATTTTATTGTCATTGAGATAAATATAGGCAATATTTTTTGCACTACCTTTTATTTCAATGAGACCGCTATTGATAGTTTGACCGTTCCTGAGATTTGTAATCTTAATTTGCGGCCCAATAATAAGGTTTCTTGACTGAAAAGCAACGTAGAGAATAAGCACCAATGAAATGGCGGAAAGAATAAAAAATTTAATTTTTTTCTGTGGATTAGCCATTGAGTTCTTTATCTTCGGTATCTTCTGTAATTGTTGTCGTTCCTCTTTCAATAAGGACTTCTCTTGGTTTTGCGCCTGAGCCGGGCCCTACTATACCCCTCTCTTCAAGCATATCCATAAGTCTTGCTGCTCTGGCATAGCCAATTCCCAATTTTCTCTGCAAATATGATGTTGAAGCCTTTCCTGCCATGATTACAGTTTCTCTTGCCTCTTCATACAAATCATCATCTTCACTCTCATTAAAACCAGATTCAAATAACGAATCTCTAGTTGACCCACCAGAAAACTCAATTTCAGGAGAATCACTTTCATAATTTTCCTTCAGATATTTCACCACTTTTTTGACTTCAGTCTCAGAAATAAATGCTGACTGTAATCTTTGCGGTTTTGACATCTCACCTGAAAGATAAAGCATGTCTCCAGCGCCAAGAAGTTTTTCTGCTCCTGATATATCAAGAATTGTGCGTGAATCAACTTGCGAAACAACTTGAAGGGCGATTCTTGAAGGAATATTTGCTTTGATAAGTCCTGTAATAATATTGACACTGGGTCTTTGGGTTGAAAGTATCAGATGAATTCCCACAGCCCTGCTCATTTGTGCAAGTCTTACAACAGCTGATTCAAGTTCACGCGGGTACGTACTCATTATGTCAGCAAGCTCGTCAATAATTACTAAAATGTAAGGCATCATTTCTGGCAATTCTTCCTCCTTATTTAATTTTTTTTCTTTCAGTGACTTAAGTTCTGGTTCAAGAATATTTTTATGATAGCTTTCAATATCTCTCACAGCCACGGTTTCTAAAACATCGTATCTTCTATCCATTTCTTTGGTTGCCCATTTTAGGGCAAGAATTGTTTTTTTAGCATCTGTTATTACTGGAGTTAAAAGGTGGGGTATATTGTTATAAAGAGTTAATTCTACCCGCTTTGGATCAATCAATATAAATTTAAGATTTTCAGGTGAATTGCGGAAAAGAAGAGAGGTAATAATAGCGTGAATTGTTACTGATTTTCCTGATCCGGTTGCCCCAGCCACAAGGAGATGCGGCATCTTATCCAGATTGCCAAAATGAGATTTGCCGGAAATTCCTTTACCAATTGATATCAGAAGCGGCTTGTCGGAATTCTGAAATTCAGGTTCAGACAGAAGAGACCCTAAACCGACAGTTGATTTGGTGCTATTAGGTATTTCAATGCCGACAAGAGATTTCCCTGGGATTGGGGCCTCAATTCTTACTGGGTGAGCAGCCAGTGCGAGCTCAAGATTATTTTGCAGTGAAAGAATTCTGGAAAGTTTTACACCTTCCGCTGGTTTTAGCGCATAACGGGTGACGGATGGCCCAATTGAGACTTCGTCCATTTCAACAGCTATGCCGAAGTTTTGCAGTGTTCTTTTAATAATATTTGCATTTGCCTTGATATCTCCGACATCTGGCCGACCACTGTCTTTTTCCAGAAGAGAAAGCGGTGGGGGAGTGTATGATTTCAGAGAAAAACTTTTTAGTTTCTTTGGAATAAATTCTTCTTCAGAATTTTTTTCTTTTATATCATTGTTCTCATGTGAAGGAAAAATTTTTTTAAGCATCGGTTCTGACGGAGTAGTTATATTTTGAATACTTACTTCAGGATCACTTATTTTTAATTGTGATTGGTTATCTTCTTTTTTCTTTGAGGTAAATAAGTTTCTTATTTTTGTTAAAAAGCTAAAGCTTATTGAAGTGTCAAAAATTATTAAGAAGGAGATGATTAAGAGAGCAATAAGGATGACTCCGGCAGCATAAACATCAAAGAGTGAGATTAGTGGGTTTGAAATTATTTTTCCGACCACACCACCTTTACCGCTGCGTATTAAATTTACAAGACCCAAAGCTGAGATAAAAAAAAGCAAACCACCAATACTCTGCATTCCCGCAAATGGTTTTTTTATGTTTCGCAGATACGCGATTGCCAGCATGCTGAATACCAGGGGAAGAAGGAAATAACCGTAACCAAATAAAAACTCCAGTACCCAGTAAATTTTTTTACCTATTGGTCCGGCAAGATCAAATAAAGCTAGGATAAAAAAAAGAGATATAACAAAAAAGGCTACAGCAAGTATTCCTTGAAAAGTTTCATCCTTAAGTCTGCCAACAAAAAAACCCGAACCTTCGTTTCTATGTTCTTTCTTTTTTTTGGCCATTTATTCAATTTTACCATCTGCCTTAACAATCCCGAAATATTTTATTAGCGACGTAGAGCGAGTGAAGTGAAAAAGAAGACTTTTTTACTTCCGAGCCGAGGAGTTAATATAATCCAATACTGCGCAGCTTGCCACGCGAAATGGATAAGCGAAGCGAGTTCCGTGATTACCTAGGGGTTTCCCAAGGGATTATATTGCTAATTTAAAACACACATACTCAGATTTACTTCAATTACTTTTTGAGGTGATTTATTAGTATATGGAACAATAGAAATGAAAATAACTCCAAATTTTCATTTCTGAGATTAAGGGATAATTTAGTAGAATACTGCGCACCTTGTTTTGGGCGACTATACTTTCAGAGTAGTGGGGTTATAAGGACATTTGACAATTATAAAGGACATGATAGTATGTACTTTATAATATAAAGGACACAAGCATTCGAGGTCAAAGAACATCAATGGATGATAACAGCCAAAAAGACAAAAATTCAGAATCTGAGACTAAGTCATTAGATGGAAATAGTATTGTTATTAAGGATAATGATGTCTTATCCTTTTTTAAAAAGGACAAATCGTTTGTTTTTGCTCATAAAAAAATAGGCAAACTTGTCTCCGCTTTATACCTAATCACCAATCAGTTAAATGATAATGAACCTATTAAATGGGATATAAGAAGAATTGGTTTAAAGCTGATTTCTCTGAATATAAATTTAATAAAGGAGACTATTTCAATTGAGGTTTTAAAAAAAGACATAAAAGAGTCTGTTCTGGAAGTTGTTTCATGTCTCGAAGTTGCTTCAGTTTCAGGCCTATTATCAAGCATGAATTTGAATATCTTAAAGAAAGAATTTTTTGAACTTTTAAATCATTTGAATCAAATCAAGAGTCGTTCAGGACACATCGATTCCAAGTTTTATTATGTTGAATATGAAAACCAGGATAGCCCCCTCAAAAGGACAGAAATAAAGGACATTAATTTGAGTTCACCATACGACCCCGCTTTAAATAATAGAAATACAAAAGACAACGAAGACAGAGATACTAAATTAAAGGAATTTAGTACTGTTACTGTAAAGAAAAACAGACGTCAGAGTATAATCATAGCCTTATTAAAAAAGAAAAGGGATTTGATGATTAAGGACATTTCACCATTAATATCTGATTGTAGCGAAAAAACTATTCAAAGAGAACTTCAAGATCTGGTAAAACAAGGGGTATTAAAAAAGACGGGAGAAAAGCGCTGGACAAAATATAGCCTAATTTAAACTTGTTTTTATTGGGTTTTTTATGTAGATTACTAAATGTGCCATAAATAAGGGTTATCCACATTATTTTTTGCATTAATATTATCCTGACTTATAATTTACTATACGCAAAATAGCTAGGTTTTGCGTAATAAAAACCATCTTTACCCGTCAGAATTTAGGTCAAACAGAAATTCTTAATTCCTTCATTGTAGCTTCGCTTGAAAGACCGCAAAATTTACCAACTCTCTTTCCCCCTCGTGTCGATCCTTACAAAGGGTTGGGAGGGAAAGTTATGAGTTTAGGATTAATAGTTAGAAAAGTTATAAATCAAAAGTTTTTAAGGGGAGTTTAGTATAATGCCCGAAAAAACTTAATAATAAGTTATTATGAAAAAATTATTTACAAGTGTTTTAGCAATTGCGTTTGCTTTGAGTTTTGCAGTTCCGGCTAGTGCTTTGACAGTAGCTGAAATCCAAGCTCAAATTATGCAATTACAAGCAGCTCTCGCAGCTCTCACAGGTGGTGGAGGAGCTAGTGTCACGTTTACCACCGACCTCACCATTGGTAGCAGAGGAACAGATGTTACCGCGCTTCAGAATTGGTTAATCTCAAGAGGATTCTCAATTCCAGCCGGTGCAACTGGATACTTCGGTACTCAGACAAGAGCAGCAGTTGCCGCATGGCAAGCTTCCGCTAACATTTCTCCACCGGTAGGATATTTTGGTCCTATCTCTCGAAGTGTTGTCAATTCAATGGTTGGTGGATCGGTTTCAGTGGTTCCTGGTTGCGCACCTGGCGCACTGTATAGTGCAACAACAGGAGCACCATGTAGTGGAGTCACTCCGCCCCCAGCAAGTGGTGGTGGAATTACAACTCCAGGAGCAGAAGGTACTCTTACAGTATCTAAGAACCCTAGTCCTGCAGCTGGTACAAAAATGTACGAAGCAGATGACAAAGTCGGCGTTCTCGGTATTAAACTGGAAGCCGACCTTTCAGACATCAAGGTTGAAAGAGTTAAAGTTGACCTTGATCACGTAACTGGTACTACAGTTGCTGACCAGAACCTTTACAACAAGATTGCTGAAAGGATCTATGCAATGGATGGTTCAACCGTTCTTGCATCTTCAGATCTAAATTCAAGCACTGTTGTTAAAGACGGTTCAGATTACTTCATTACCATTACTGGTATTAACTTCGTAGTTCCAAAAGGAACAACTAAAGTTCTTACTATTGGTCTTGATGCAAGAGCAACATGGGATTCAGACTATGATACAGAAACATGGTCTCTTGGTGTTCCAGTTGATGGAGTTAGAGGTCTAGATGGCGCTGGTATTAACCAATATGGTCCAGCTACAGCCTTTACTAACAACTTCACAACGGAAGGTAATCTTGCTGAAAGCGCAACTTTGACAATTTCAACAGCTTCTGACACACCACAAGATGACGAGGTTATTTGTACTCTTTCTTCAACAGAAGATGAGTGTGATAAGCTCGAAGTTTTGAGGATGAACTTCAAAGCTGAGAAAGATGATGTTCTGGTTACGGATATTACTTCCAACATCCAGAAGACTGACGCTGGTACAGCCACAACTTCAACTGCTTACCTCTATGACGGTTCAGCCCTCGTAGGTTCAGCAACAGTGTTGAACTTCAGCGGTCAGAACAGCGCAGTATTCACTGATATTGACTGGACAGTTCCGAAAGACACAACCAAGACACTTTCTCTCAAACTTGATATTCAGGATGCTGTAGCAGGTCCAAGCGTATTTAGCGCTTCAACAACTGCAGCTAATGTAACTTCAGAGAACACAACTGGAACAGGTGCAACCGAATCTGGTAACGGTATCGGTGAATCAGTAACCGTTCGCAATGTTGGTCCTGAATTTACACTGCTTAGTAAGAACGTTACTTACACAGCAAGCGGTGGATTCGCTGGAGCTACTTCAACCGCCAAAGCTGACTTTACTCTAAGAGTTAAAGCAGTTGGCGCTGATATTGAATTCGGTGACTCCGCTTCAACAACCTATGCATTGGCTGGTGGATTCCCATCAGGTGCAGCTGGTACTTCAACTGTCATCTACAGAGGTGGTTCATCATCTCTTACTGATGGTATAGTCTATGTTTCTTCTTCAACCTCTATAACAGTTCCGTCAGGTGTAACAGCCGCAGTCGGAGCAAATAGCTGGATTCTTGCAGAAGGAAATAGTGTTGATATTCCAATTTCCTTCGTCTTCAACGGACGATCAGGTAACACTGGTGTATTGGGTAGCGGTGCTGAAGTCACAACTGGCGCATATGCAGTTGGTCTAGAAAGATTGAACTGGCTAACCAATGCTGCTGCTGGTGGAAGAGAAACTTCAACCTTCATGGCAGGTAACTCTGCTTGGAGAACTGGCACAGTAACAATGCCGTAATCTAGTTTTCTATCGTTTTCCTCTGGCTTCGGCTAAAGGAAGCGAAAACAAAACTCCCGCGAAAGCGGGAGTTTTGTTATATGTGTAAATATTCTTATTTCTGGGCGTACAATTTAGGCTTTTTTAAAACACCACCCATGTCAACCTGCCAGGTTGACATGGGTGTGGTATCAGAATTATCAACTTAATTTTGAGTTTATAAACATAATGTCAACAATATATAAGGGTAATTTCCACAAGTATTCCACTGTTTTATACCCCATGAGATATAAAGGGAAATATCGATTTATTTTAAAATTACATCAAACAGTTTTAAGTTTCATCGAGTATTGCAAAAATTATCTCACGGGGTATGGCCATATAATATCTCACGGGGTAAAATTAATACATGTGGAAGCTGTTTGATAACACATTCTTCAAGTTTCTATTTGGGTTTCTTGTAATACTTGCTATAAGTATTCTTATTCTTTTTGCCGCCCAGTATTGGAGTAAAAAAGGAAATCCCGATTCAACTTACGTTCAAGTGAGTTCTCAATAATTTGCAGTTGACACTCAACGGGTCTTTTGTTTGTATTGTTAAATGATAAAAAACCTTTTCTGGGTAACAGTTCTTTTTCTACTTCCCTTACACTCTCTTTATGGACTAACCATTGCTCCAAGTAATATTTCAACTAATACGAACTGGACAAAATCTGAAAGTCCTTATTTTGTTTCTTCTCCGTTAACTGTGGTTGATGGGATAAATTTAAATCTGGAGCCGGGAGTTATAGTCAAATTCAATATCGGAGCATACATGATTGTAAATGGTAGAGTCGATGTCCAAGGAAGTACAGAGGATAAAATTTACTTTACTTCAATTAATGATGATATTGGCGGAGATACAAATGACAATGGAAGCGCTACTGCTCCTGCTCCGAGAGATTGGATGCAAATTGCTCTTTCGTCAACGGGCATTTTTAATGCAACAAGCACGGAAATTAGATTTGGGGGTAGGGCTTTTAATATTTTCACTTCCATTTCCCCGGCACTTGTAAACAGTGGAGGAATTTTGAATCTTAATAATATAAATCTGCACAGTAATCATGATGGTGTTTATGTAAATGGCGGGACAACAACAATTTCAAATTCTAAAATTATTGACAACGCGAATCGTGGAATTGTTGTTGAGTCAGATCCCGGTTCTTTTAATATTTCTTCAAGTTCAATTTCAAATAACGGTATTGGTGTAAAAATAAGCAGCTCGGTGTCGTTATCCAGAATAAATGCAACAGATAATTGGTGGGGAGACGCTTCAGGCCCATTGCACGCTACCCTTAACCAAACCGGCTTGGGAAACAGAATTGAAAGTAACTATGTTGATTTTATCCCATGGCTAACATTAGACCCTTTTGCAACTACAACTACCGGGATTACCAAGCCAGTTATTATAATTCCAGGAATCTTAGGTTCGGCTGATCATAACGGCACATGGGTAATTGATCCTCTGATGCATGTTTATGATGATTTAATTGATACTCTTAAAGCCAACGGTTACTTAGAAGGTGAGACTCTGTTTACTTTTCCTTATGATTGGAGAAATTCAAATGTTGGAACTGCTATCATCTTGAAGGATAAAATTACTGAAGTTAAAAATATTTGTGGTTGCGGAAAAGTTGATTTGGTTACCCACTCAATGGGTGGGCTTGTGGCGCGCCAATACATACAGTCAATTAATTATGGAAATGATGTTGATCATTTAATTTTTCTTGGGACTCCACATTTGGGATCTCCAAAATCTTATTTGATGTGGGAGGGAGGTGAATTGGATCCAGATAAAGACTCGTTTTTACTCAAATTCTTTTTAAAAAGAATGGGTCAGAAGGAGGGTTTCAATAATTTATTTGATTATGTAAGAAATAGGCCAATTAACTCTGTTAAAGAATTACTTCCAATTTATTCTTATATAAAAGATAAAGATACAAACACAATTAGAAATTACCCTCTTGGATATCCGACAAATAATTTTCTTGAAAATTTATCAGCCAATGTAAGCTCGCTTTTAAATTCAGGAATTAAAATTTCAAATTTTGTAGGCAATAATGGTTCAGAAACAATTGGGACTATCAGAGTTGTTCCTTCAACACTTCTTCCTCTTTGGCAAGATGGTTATCCAGATGGATTTGATGATAATAGTTCTTCGGATAAAGGATTGGAAAGAACACAGGGTGATGATACAGTGCCATTCACTAGTACAGATAGCTTACAAATTACAGATATAGTTTCGAGAAGTGCTGAGCATATAAAAATTCCAGAACAGTTTAGTGATCTGGTGTTTAATAGATTAACGAGCCAGAATGCAACAGTTATTGTTGATAATCCAGAATTCCCAAATTTTAAGTTAATTATTATTAAAATACTCTCACCAGCCGATATTGTTGTAATTGCGCCAGATGGTAAAAAAGTCGGCAAAGATTTTAATACGATGGAGGAAATAAATGAAATAGAGGGAGCATTTTATTCCGGTTTTCTTACGGATAATGAGTTTATATCAATTCCAAATCCACTTGATGGAGAGTATAAAGTCCAAGTTCAAGGCACTGGAAATGGTGGAAAGTACACTTTGGCAACAGGATATTTTGATGAGGAAAAGTCATCAGAAAAAGATATTGAAGGGGTTATAGAATCGTCAAATATTCAAGAAATTAACATCAATATTAATTCAAATGAGGAGAACCCACTTGAAGCTGAGCCTGAAGATACAGTGCCGCCATCAATAGTAATTCACTCTCCGAATCATAAAGATTACTTAAGATCGGAAATGTTATTTGTAAATATAGATATTTCTGATAGTGATTCGGGTGTTGCTTCATCAACGATTTTCTTTGACAATAATCCAACCAATAACGGCACTTCAATTGATTTATTTTTTAAAAATTTAGGAGAACACAGTGTTTCAGTTTCGGCATATGATATGTTCTTTAATATGTCCAGTTCTACAGTAAATTTTAAAATAGTCGCAAATATTGATAGTACAATTTCAGATATAAATAGAGCTTATGATTTGGGTTGGATAAAAGATAAAAAGGCAAAAGATGCTTTGATTAAGAAATTACAGTCTGCCAAAAAAGCTAAGAAGCCAGATAAAAAATTAATCAAGGCCCTTCTTTTAGATTTAAAATTTTATAAAAAGGACAAAATAAATGAAAAGGCTTATAATTTAATTAAAGAAGATTTGGAGTGGATAATAAATAATTAATATGAAATATCTAATAATTACTAGATTTGTGGGTATTATCCTAATTTTTATTCTTTCTCACTATACTTCATTATTATTTGGCAATTTTTTTTGCGGTATTTTTAGTTCACCAAATTGTATTGGTGGTCTATGGAATACATCAAATTATCTTGCAGGTATAGCTCCAGCATTTATATTTTTAAGTACACTTTTCTTTTCATTTTTAAATAAAAAATGGGATTATGTAATTCTTGGAATTTTACTGATATTACCACTTGCATATCTAATATTTTTTGACCCCGGATTTGTCAGTCATCTCTGGTTTTATGTCATAACCGGCATTGTTGCATTTGGTCTTGTTTTTGGTGCCAGAAAATTATCAAGCAGAACTTAAATTAATTTCATCAAATTCTTATTCTAATGTTCTTAAGAACATTAGAATAAGAATTTTGGATTTATTATGAAAATAAGCAATTTAGAGGGAGTGCCGGTGATGGAGAGGCAAGATTTGCTAGCAAAACCAGTTGCTGATGCAATCAGAAATCAAAATTTGTCTGAAGTGGAAGTTGTTGAAATTGACCCAAGTTTTGCTGACACCGCTTCTTTTTGTGAAAACTATAAAGTAGGACTTAATCAATCTGCAAATTGCGTTGTGATTGAAACCAAAAGGGAAGGCACAATAAAATATGTTACATGTATGGTTTTGGCAACTACAAAAGCCGATGTAAATAATTTACTTCGCAAACATATGGATGTCCGCAAAGCCTCATTTGCCAAAATGGATGAAGCCATTGCACTTACTGGCATGGAATACGGCGGGATTACCCCCATCGGTTTGCCGAGTGACTGGGTAATACTTGTTGACTCAAAGGTTACTGAAACTCCTTATGTAATAATCGGCAGCGGCATTCGCAAATCGAAATTAATAGTTCCTGGAAAACTTCTTGCTAGTCTGCCAAATGCAGCTATCTTAACGGGGCTAGGTATTCCGAAATAAACTACTCTCTAACATCATTCCAATCCCGCAACGCATGATTGGAATGGTGTGTATTGTATTTGAAATATTTCAGGTATTTATTAACATTAGATTATGAAATTTAGATTCGGGCCCATAAGGTTCGGTGAAAGTACTCCAGAAGGAGGAGTAGCTGTAACTTCGCAGCCGAGTCCAAAAGTTGAACAAAGTCCAAGATTAAGATCTCCAATTTCCAGCCCCAAAGAGGAAGTTTTAGAGTCTAGAGAAACCAGTTCTGAGAGAAAAATTGGCCATGGAGTAACTGATTCTTCTTTTATTGAATTAGTTGATGATGGTAAGGCAGTATTTAAAACGATTGATTATAAAGCAGAAAGAGCCGCTTATCTGGTTGATTTGTTTTTAGGTTTGAAGTTAGTTCCCCCTACTGTAATTCGAAAAGTAAATAATCGGGAAGGTAGTGCTCAAGAATTTATACCTGATTCAACAGTTGGTGGAGAGTGCTCGATGCATGAGTTGTCTCTCTGTCAAGAAAAACTTATGAAATTGTGGGTTTTTGATCTTATTATAGGAAATAAAGACAGGCATAATGGAAACTTTCTTTTAAAAGATGGAGAAGTTTATGCAATTGATAATGGAAGAAGTTTTGGATACAGATCGTACACAGGAAATTTTCGTAGAAAAATTATTCTGAATCCGGACTATAGAAACAGATCGGTAGGAGATAGTCATGTAACTTTTTTTGGTCAAGATTTACCACAAAATCTAATAGATCTCTTAAAAAGTTTTTCAGAAAATGTTAAAGAACAAGAAATTCTTCAAGATTTATTAGGCGAGATGGTGGGCAGAGAAGTTGCAAGAAGTGTAATAAGAAGAATAAAAACAATATCAACTCTTTTAACTAAAAAAGGACTTATACCTGACAAAAATTCTATAAGATTAAAATCATGAAAACAGTTAAAATTTATAAGCTTCAAAATGACGGAAGCCAGAAAGAGATCATGGTCTGTAAACTTATTGACAATGAAGTTGTCTGCGAGGGAGATAAGATTTTTGTAGAGAATCTGAAAAAATCAGGAATCAAAGATTACAGCGACCAGGGTGGGGACACAATGCTTAAACCTGAAGACGGTTTAAAATTTCTCCAAAACCTCAAATTTGCCTTCCGTTCCGACTACCTAAATGCCACAGATATAATAGAGGAATAAAGTGAGTCTATTGACACTATCTTTAGCTGTTATAGTGTAATCTCGGCTCTACAGTGGTGTAGAGAGCAGTTCTTTAAAACCTAATTATGAAAGGAATCAAATAGTGGCAAACGAACCGATGGGGAGGGATCGAGAATTAATCCTTCCACCAAACACCTACGCCTCTGTCCTTGATTCAACGAAGGGCAAGGTCAGTGTCTTTGTGGGTCCTCATAAGAGCAGCTTGTCAAATACCGATCAGCTGGTTACATGGGATCCGGCGCAAAGGCGCTTTATTCCAAGTTTTGAAGTCGAACGCTCTGTTCAGGTGTTTCCAATGGCTGATGAAGGCCAATACATCGTATTGCACAATCCTGTTGCAGACGGCAAAGTATCACACCCCTCTCAGGCAGTACAAAGCGATGCTGTTGCCTTGGCGGTTGGTCGCAAGATCAACATTCCTGGTCCGGTAACATTTCCACTTTGGCCCGGCCAGGTAGCCAGAACAATTGACGGTCATCACTTACGACACAATCAGTATCTGGTTGTGCGTGTGTATGACGAAGAACAAGCAAGGCAAAACTGGAGGAGCGCTGTTGTCAAACCAGTGAAGTCTAGTGCTTCACAACCCGGACAATCAAGCGAAGCTGAAGCAGATGCTTCAACACCAAGTCCCGCAGCAGATGTGGCTCCCGAACTTACCATTGGTCAACTCATGGTGGTACGTGGAACGGAAGTTTCATTCTATATTCCGCCAACTGGTATCGAAGTGGTACCGGAAGCAGATGGGAAATACGTGCGTGAAGCAGTAACTCTGGAAAGACTAGAGTACTGCATTTTGCTCGATGAGAATGGCGAAAAGCGTCCCACTCGCGGACCTGATGTGGTCTTTCCAAGGCCAACTGAAAGTTTCGTAGAGGGTGAAGGCGGTTTTCGTAAGTTCCGAGCAATTGAGCTCAACCCTCACAGTGGCCTACACATCAAAGTAATTGCTGAATATGAAGAGGAAGGCAAAACCCACCGAGTGGGTGAAGAGATCTTCATAACTGGCAGGGAGCAGGCAATTTATTTCCCCCGTCCGGAACACAGTATTATCGAGTACGGCAGTCGCAAAGTTCATTATGCGGTTGCCATACCGGCGGGCGAAGGTCGTTATGTTCTGGATCGAGACTTGGGTACCGTTGATCTCGTTAAAGGCCCATCAATGTTTTTGCCGGATCCGCTTCGGCAGGTGGTTGTTCTTCGTATTCTTGATCCTCACACCGTTGACCTTCTCTATCCTGGAAACAATGAAGCAAGAGAAGTAAATCTTAGGTATAAAGCATTAAGCGCTGACCTCTCACCCGGAGAGTATCTCGAAAGTCGAGAAGCCGGCCGGTCAGTTGCAGCTCTTGCTGCTGCGCCGACAATAGTGCGGGGAGCTTCAGAAGAGTTTGTAGGCGACGCATTCCAGCGCCGAACATCATTTACTCCACCGCGCACTATTGTTCTCGATACCAAATATGAGGGTGCAGTATCAGTAAATATCTGGCCGGGGTACGCAGTTCTTGTAACCAATAAGACTGGCGAGCGACGAGTTGAGGTGGGGCCTAAAGTGGTTCTACTTGAGTATGACGAAACTCTGATGCCACTAACTCTTTCAACCGGACGTCCGAAGTCTGATACGAATCCTCTGCGGACTGCTTATCTGAGAGTCATGAACAATCAGGTAAGTGACAGAGTTGTAGTGGAGACGAAAGACCTCGTGTCGGTGACCGTTGATATCTCCTATAGGGTCAACTTCGAGGGAGAAGGTCCAGAGGAGCAAATTCGATGGTTTGGTGTAGAAGACTATGTGAAGATTCTCACGGATCACGGTCGTTCTCGCATGCGTAATGCAGCGAAACGTTTCGGGATTCGGGAATTCTACACTACAACTATCGACATTCTTCGAGACGCTCTACTTGGTCCTTCTGTGGATGGTAAACGTTCTGGTTTGCCGTTTACAGAAAATGGAATGAGAGTTTATGATGTTGAAATTCTCGGTGTTTCAATTGAGAACCAAAAAGTGTCTAGTCTTCTCACGGACGCACAAACGAGTGCTCTTTCAGGAGCCATTGAGATCTCTAGGGCCGAGGAAGAAGCAATGCGCACTGCTCGCCTAGAGGATCTGAAGCGTCAGGGAATTGAAGAAAAAGAAAAAACTGCAGTTGTCGAAGCGGGGGTTGAGGCAGCTAAACTTGCTCGTAATCTTGAGCACCAGGTTTCTTCTGCTCAAGCTGATCTGAGTATTGCCAATGAACGAAAGAGTGTTACCGAGGCAAAACTCGCTATTGCTTTACTTGAAGCAAAGCAA
>Ga0209542_10000187_pt1 | contig 154039 bp, 138 predicted proteins | sample RifCSPhighO2_01_FD_184028 | JGI IMG/M metagenome (GOLD analysis project Ga0209542, IMG submission 184028) | Soil microbial communities from Rifle, Colorado - Rifle CSP2_plank highO2_0.1 (SPAdes) (version 2) | ecosystem: Environmental > Terrestrial > Deep subsurface > Rock core/Sediment ... | reverse complement strand
GGGAGGCGTTACCTTTGGCACGGGCAAGGTGGGCAAAGCGTTTTCTCTTAATTCTGCATTGAAGCAGTATGTTACTGCTGATTCTGTTTCTGAGTTAATGACCGGTCAAGAATTTTCCTTTGGCGCTTGGGTTAAGCCATTGGATAGCGCTCGTGGAGCGGTGCTTTCTTTCCACACTGCAGCTGGTAGCAACAAGAATATGATTTTTTGGTCTAGGTCTGCTACAACTGGCAGCAACCAGTTCTCCTATTTCGAGCCCAGTTTAAACTATAATGACGCTCTTTTAGATTCCAGTGTGAACGCGTGGCATCATGTCATGGTTACGGTTGACAGCCAGAATAAAGGGCATATCTATGTTGATGGCGGCTTGTCGGAAGATTCTTTTGAAGGTGTTACTGTACGGCCTGCCCCGGGTGACAGATTTTCCATAGGCCAGGAATGGGATGGTTTATCTACTCTCACTCCTCCTACTCTCACTCCTACTGATTTCTTTAATGGCCTTATTGATGAGGTTATGATATTCAATAAAGCACTTACAAAAGCAGAAGTGAACGTGATATATAACGCCGGCAGTGGAGGGGTGTGTCCGGTCGAAGCAGTGCCTCCGCCAGCTGAAGAACCTGTTTGCGGAGATAGTAAATTAGATACAACACTCGGCGAGGAATGCGATGATGGAAATACCGATCCTGATGATGGCTGTTCTCCATTAACATGTAGGTTGGAAGCTGGTTGGACTTGTACCGAACCAACAGTCGAAACTATCAGTAATTACCCAGCCCCAGGCTTTTTTATAAAAAATAATCCTAGTGTCTGTACTGCTGAAGAAACTGTTCCAATGGACGGAGACTTAGACGGCGTTCCTGATGATGTTGATCCCTGCCCTGGAACGAGCGATGCCAAGCTGGTGTATCCCTCCATAAATTATGCAGCTCTTGGCTGTTATTATGGCGATATAGATAAATCTGGTTGTGTTGCACCAGAAGAATACACTTTTTTCAAAGATACTTACAAGATGAATGCTGATGGTATTCAAGTGGATCTATCGCCAGGTGATTACACTCTTTACAAGGCTAAATATACAAATGGAGAGATTCCTGCATGCGGCAATTAGGAGAGGTGAGATGATGAGAAAAATATTTATTCCTTTATTGCTGATGATTGCGCTGTCAACAAGCGTACTTGCAGACTGGGGCGCTACCAGATCTATAACTGGTAATGATGTAACAATAACTGTTTCTCCAGGGGATGGGTTTGATGAGTTTACCATTACCGAATCGGTAAAAAGTGCAGTTATAGTAGATAACTCCTGGTCTGGCAGTTGCGGATTGGCAAATAATCAATTGACCTGTGATTTTGAAGGGACTACTGCTGGAACTATTTCATATCAGACTACCGGAACGGGTGCAGCCGACGGTACTATTTTCGGAGTAAAATCAGCTGACTCTACTTCGCTCACTAGCCAACCAATAGCAGGTGATACTAAAATTACCGCTCTTAAGCAATGTGTAAATATTTATCAAGATAAAGATGCTGATGGTTACGGTAAACCAGGTGATTTTAAAGAAATATGCGATCAAGCCGTGCCAACGGGCTTTGTCACTGATAATACTGACTGTGATGACTCTAATCCTGACAAGTGGCGGAATAGGTATTATGATGGGGACGGTGATGGGTATGCTTCAAGTACCTCCCCAACGTGTGTCGGCAATGAGGAAAATTATTACGATTCGGTAACCGATTCCTATGATTGTAAAGACAATGATGCTGATGTACATCCCGATGCCACTGAGCTTTGTAACAACGAGGAAGATGATAATTGTAACGGCCAGACAGATGAGGGTTCGATGACTGATCCAAATAACTGCGATTCTTGCGGATTTGTTTGTCCTGCTGAAAATATATGCAGTGCTGGTATCTGCGTAAGTGAGCAACAGCAGACTCAACAGCAGGCTCTTGATGCAGTTTTAACCGCCATCAGGTCCATCCTGGAGAGCGAGGATCAGCCATTAGACAAATTATCGTCCATCGCCGCGCAGCTGTTCAGCTATTTTTCATAGCAATGACTACAAAAGGATTGATTGAGGGGAAATAGATGAATGTCAAGAAAAGCAAGAGAAAGGCAAGCACAGTGTTATCTGGTAGAACGTTGCCTCCTTCCAAGCATCTATACGGGCAGGGCGAATCAAAACCGTTAATCATTGCTATAATCGCTATCGCCGCAGTTCTTGCTCTTTCACTACTGCTTCTGTTCTCGGATCGATTTGTGGGGAAAGCTATCTCCTTTGGAGAAGTTCCTGTTGATCAGGCCGGCTTCTTTCTTGTTGACAATACTCTCGCAGTAGAGGAAAGCGCCGTGTTGCCTGTGCAGGTAAACCTTGGCGACAAAAAATCTTCCATTGTGACTTTTGAATTAACCTATAATATGACTTCCCTCACTCCGGACTGCTCTAACATCTATGATGCCCTTGATTCGATCTTTGTCGGAGAAGATTTTAATCTTGCCGTCATGAAGGAGCATAGCTGCGACAACGGCTTGATTAATTTTACCTATGCCGCTCTTGCCGATCCTACTCATTACATCACTAATGTACGGACTATAGCAGAGATCACTTTTACTGCCGCTCTTGATGTAACAGGTGAGAGCAGTTTGGTCTTTACACCGGAGTTGTTTAAGGTCTATAATCTTGAAGAGATGGAGCCGACCTTAATCCCTCTTGCAGTCAATGATGGAACGTTAGAGCTTACGGAAGTTGCTGTTGAGGAACTTCCTGAAGAGCCTGAAGAGCCTACAGAAGTTCCTTCAGAAATGTCTGAGGAAGAATGTATTGCAATTGGTGGAGAATGGAACGGCGAGTCTTGCGTTATGCCGCCGACAGAAGTTCCTTCAGAAATGCCTGAGGAAGAATGTATTGCAATTGGTGGAGAATGGAATGGTGAGTCTTGCGTTATGCCTCCTACAGAAGTTCCTTCAGAAATTCCTGAGGAAGAATGTATTGCAATTGGTGGAGAATGGGACGGCGAGTCTTGCGTTATGCCGCCTACAGAAGTTCCTTCAGAAATTCCTGAGGAAGAATGTATTGCAATTGGTGGAGAATGGAATGGTGAGTCTTGCGTTATGCCGCCTACAGAAACTCCTTTAGCAGAACAGGAGATGGAAGCAGAAACTCCAACAGAAGGTGTAAAGATAAATCTTGTCAATGCCGATTCAGGAAATAATTTTGCCACCAAGATAACAGCAACAGCTGATTTCAGCGGAACTGAAATAGTTATTTGGACGACATTATACGATGCGAGCGGAAAAGTTCTTTCCATCAAATCAGAGAAAGTTCCGGCTGGATTGGCCATGAATGCCCAGTACACCGCAACGTCAAATTATCCTGCACAGAATGTCAAGAAGAAAACAGTAATTGTTTATGATGTCGAACAGGGACCTGCTGTCTATGGCAGCTTGGAGAAGCTATATTCCTAAAGCTTCATCCTCTGGGTACAATAATGAAGAAAAATGAAACAAAATGAAAAAAGTCTTGCTTTATCTACTGATGTTTTCACTTCTGCTTTCTTTAGTTTCAGCGGTGCAGGTTTCAACAAATAAGAACGACTATAATAGCGGCGAAATTGTCAGCATCACGGTCAGCGATTGTGTCGGAACATCCATCTTAAAGATACGGAATCCAGAACCAAGTCTTGATACTGTTGATATTAAAGCTGGTGAGGATTCCTGGAGTACTTCCTATAATACTCTTTCCGATTCCGCTGATGGTAAGTATACTGTTTCTGTCAGCTGCACCAATGGCCCGGCAACAACAAATTTTTGTGTTAATTCACCAGGCTGTTTAGGAGTCCAGGCCCAGGAAGAAGCTGAGGAAGTGGTCCTTCCTGATGAAGAGCTGCCCGTAGGAGGAAGGGGACTTACTTGTCTTCCCCAATGGAGCTGCTCGGAATGGTCCTTCTGCAATGCCCAGCTGCAAGAAACAAGAGATTGCATAGATCTCAAGGCTTGCAGTCCGCCAAAAGAGGAGACGCGTCCCTGCGATCAATGCCTTGAATCATGGATATGTTCATTATGGTCAGAATGCTCTAACGGCCTTAATGCCAGGAATTGTGTTGATGAGCATGCCTGCGGAACAGTGCAGCTTAAGCCAGGATTGCAGAAATCATGTCAGCAGGCTTCTGCTCCTGGACCGCAGCCGCGGCAGATTTCTTCCCAACTTGCCCCTCCTTCCTTCGCGCCTCCTGTCCAGCCGAAAGCAGAGAAGTCTATATTTCGTACACTCTGGGAAGACTATCGATTATTTTTAATCCTCAGTGTTGTTGGACTAATTGCCCTCGTCGTTGTTGTGATTGTGATGACGCGCCTCCTCAAGCCGCAGCATTTTGCCTATAATCTTAATGAGCTTAAGGAATGGGTCAAGAAAGAAAGCGCCATGGGCACATCAACTGAAGATATCAGGACCATTCTGAAACAACATACCGGCTGGAAGGATGATGAGATTGATCAGGCTTTTGAGAATCTTCGTAAGGGTCCAATGCCTAAACAGAAACCTCTACTTTCTCCAGATAAACCTCTCCAAGATGAGCTGACAAAACAGCCTTCTAAGGAGATGCCTGGAAAGAAAATGCTGGAGCAACCTCAGCCAAAAAACAAACCGCTAAAGAAATCTTAATAAACAAGAAGATGTTCTAAACCTTACTATGAGGTTGAGATGCAGGAGTTTATTGTTTGGATTATTATTACTATCATTACTACTAACCTCCTGCTCTCTTGAAGAACCAATTTCTGATCAGGAATTAGAAGCAGAGCTGGCAAAATTAACTCCAGAAGAACGGCAAGCATTGCTGGAAGAATTGGAAAGCCAGGAAGATGGTGCGTTAGCCGGACAAGCTTCTGGGACAGCTAACAAATATAAGGTTCCGTTAAAGGTAACAAGAGCCTCTCCTGTAAGAGTTAGAACTGCAATAAACAGAATTAAAGTGCCTCCTTCCGAGCCGCAATGCGGCAGCGATCAGGAATGTTCCTTAGGATATGTTTGCACTGCCAATAACTGTGTTCCTAAACCAGAAGCTCCCACGCTTCCTTGCGCTATTATAGACTGTTCCTCAGGATATGCCTGTGTTGATGGAAAATGCCTCCAACTTTGCCAAGAGACGGCTCAATGTCCAGCAAATTCTTTCTGCGACATCAATGTCTGTACTCCATTTCCAGTTGACAAAGCCATCACTCCTAATGCTGCCATGCGCGCGAAAAGTCTCGGCTATGAAGAAGAAGTCTGGCAGCAGCGCGATAATTTCAGAGACCACATGCTCATAAAGCTAAGTAATTCAGTTCACTGGGCAGATTATTCCAGCGCGCAGGGCTGGGCAGTATATCATATACTTACTGATTTGTCTTCGCTTTCCTGGGCGATCGACGCAACCGCTGATGAATCACGGCGAAGCGCTTATGCTGCCTTAGGAAAAGAAATTCTCGATCTTGTCGTGCCAATTCTTGCCACTGAATTAGGAACCTGCAGCAGCGATTCTGAATGCCCTTATGATACTGAAGGAGTAGGAGGCACGGGCGGTTATCGTTGTGTCAATAATGAATGTGTTCTTCGCTATCTTGACGAAGCGCATGGCACCGGCGGCGCAGGCTTGGTAATGAATGCTATCTGGGAACATAAGAATCTGCGCAATCAATACATGGCTGATTTGACGAACTGGGCGCAGCAGCTTAAACCGGTTTTGGATCGTAATATTCTGCGGACCAAAAGCCAGGCAGAAGGCGGTTACTTAAGTTGTAGTGGGCCGCATATGTCCGCTAAAATTGCTCCAGGCTATTTAGCGGTGGGAAAGATTCTCAACGACCAGAGTTACATAGATGCCTTCACTAATATCGTTGAAGAGATAAGTGCCTGTATGGATAAAAATTCTGAAGGATGGCCCGGCGCAAATAAAGATTCTGGTTATGCAGAAACGGATATTTCCCATGCGGATATAGATACTGTCGTGCAGCACCTAGGCTATCGCGAAGCACAGCGGGGAAATATCCCGGCAAAAGTAACTGAAGCACAGCTGGCAAAATTAGGAGATGCCTTTTTCCTTCAGGAGCAGCTGTATTATACTACCATGCCTCTTGGCCATAGCTGTCTGGCCAGGTTTTCTGCACAGATGGAGGCAAGAGCAGAACCTTCCTATCCATTTACTGGAGGAACGTATGTCGGCCTTGACGGAAAGACCTATTCTTTTACTGAGCAACCCGGCTCCCATGCCTATACGAGAAAATTTGAAACTCTAGCTGGATATATGATTGGTTTTTCGATAAAGATCAGCGTAGATTAATTTTTGGGTGTCTTTTTGGCTGGCTGAAATAGGAGATTTTTTAAACATTCATTCTTTATTTCTCCAGAGGTAAAGAGAGGCAGCTAGATGGACGGAACTCAGTATCAGGAATTGCTGGAAAAATATAAGCAGCGGGTTAAAGAAGAGTTCGGCGAAGCGCCTTCCAAGCCGGCCAGGGTTGCAACCCAGGAATATACGGAGTTTAAAGAAGAACTTTATCCAACACACTATTCACTCTATGAAAAAGCCTGTATTTTTTCTGATAAGATCTTGAAATTAAAGGCTGACGAAAAAAAAGCGGCCGAAATGCAGAAAAATCTCGATCTTTGCCATCTCAATGCTACACCTTCAGGAGTAATTGCTCTATCCTATCTTCTCCCCCTTGTTGTCGTCGTTTTTGGCTCGCTTATTACCTATGGAATATTCCAGTTATCATTCTTTTTGATCTTCTTCATGTTTGCCGGCCTGGCCATGGTCCCGGCGCTGCAAAAAATTCCTACGTTTATGGCCAATACCTGGAGGATCAAGGCCTCAAATCAGATGGTACAGAGTATCTTTTACCTTGTCACGTACATGAGGCATACCTCAAACTTAGAACGGGCTATTGAATTTGCTGCAGACCATCTGGAGCCGCCCTTATCTCTAGATTTCCGCAAAATAATCTGGGACGTGGAGACGGAAAAATATAGCACCATCCGTGATTCTGCTGACGCTTACCTACAGAAGTGGAAAGAGTGGGATGCGGAATTTGTCGAATCATTCCACTTGGTCGAATCATCTTTGTATGAATCTACCGACCAACGCAGGCTTGCACTCCTGGACAAGGCGCTGGATGTGATTCTTGAAGGAACGTACGAAAACATGCTGCATTATGCGCACTCACTAAAATCTCCCATGACTATGCTACACATGCTGGGAATCATCCTTCCGATCTTAGGATTGGTGATCCTGCCATTGGTGGTAAGCTTCCTTGGTGGAGGAGAAGGCTCCAATCCCTTTACAACTGCAATTTACATCTCCGTGCTGTATAATATTTCCCTGCCAATCAGCGTATATTACCTGGGAAAAACGATCCTCTCAAAACGGCCAGCAGGATATGGAGCTGTAGATATCGGCGAGAAGCCCGGTGTGAAACGGTTTCGCAATGTCAACATTTCTTTGAGTAAAAAGGTTTCTATCAGCGTAAATCCGCTCTACTTTAGCATTCTTATCTTCATTGTTACCATGGTTATCGGTTTTAGCCCTCTGATTATGCATGCTCTCGGTTCGCCGGACTTTTCTTTTGATGAAAAAGGAAATCTCAAAATGCTGGATTATGTCTGTCCCCCGGAGAAAGGCTTAGAGTGCGATGAGCCTGACAAGATCGGACCATACGGCATTGGTGCATCGATCCTTTCTTTAGTAGTTATCGCTGGACTGGGCTGCTCGATTGGATTATTTTTTGCCCTGCGTTCCAAGAACGTGATCAAGATCCGTGAAAAAACAAAGGAACTGGAAGATGAATTCTCCTCTGCCTTGTTCCAGCTCGGAAACAGGCTGGCAGACGGGCTGCCTGCGGAGATCGCCTTTGCTAAGGTTGCTGATACGATGCAGGGAACTACCTCTGGGGATTTTTTTAATTTGGCGGAAAAGAATATGACCAAGCTTGGCATGGGCTTAGAGCAGGCTATCTTTGATCCAAGAGTAGGTTCATTAGTGAGTTTTCCGTCCAACGTCATTGAATCGTCGATGAAAGTGCTTATGGAAAGCATCAAAAAAGGGCCGCGTATTGCTGCGGAAGCGCTGATTTCCATGTCACGGTATATCAAAGAGATCCATCGTGTGGAAGAGCGGCTGGCAGACTTGATGGCAGATGTGATCTCTTCCATGAAAGCGCAGATTAAATTTCTCACACCCGCGATTGCCGGCATCGTCATTGGCATTACTTCCATGATTTCCACTATTCTGACTAAACTCAGTTCCCAGCTTAGTGCTGTGAGCAGCGCCCAGCAGGCTGGCGGAGGCGGCTTTGAAGATATGCTCAGTATTTTTGGGATCGGTATTCCTACATTCCATTTCCAGATTGTTGTAGGCGTCTACATAGTCCAGATTGCTTATATCCTTACTATTCTCAGCAGCGGCATCGAAAATGGCTCTGATAAACTAGGTGAACGATATGCTCTAGGCAAGAATCTTATCAACAGCACCTTGTTATACTGCTTCATTTCTGCTTTGGTCATCTTGGCCTTCAATTTCTTTGCCAGCTCCATCCTGACCAAGAATTTTGCGGGGTAAATTCGAGCACCTGAAGCACCAAAACTATTATAAATGAAGGGCAGATTTTAGAGAGTTAACGGGGACGTAGCTTAACCTGGGAAAGCACTAGACTGAAGATCTAGGCATTGTGGGTTCAAAAGCCAGTTTGGTATGAAAATCCCACCGTCCCCATTTTTTATCCTATTTTATTCTCAAAGTTAAATTTATAAACAATGGAAGTTTCTACAGGGAGTAGATGCCTGCTAAGAAAAGAGGGAATAAAGAACTGTTTGAAATAGAACATAAGCTGTTCTGGGTGGTTTTATCTATGATTTTTTTAGTATCAGTCATGACTCTTCTGAACATGTTTGGCCCTGACAGCCTCACAGGACAGGCTACTGTTCAAAATATTGCTTACCTCAAGGAGGGGGCAACCTTCCATTTTGAGATACGGAATATCAAAGGGATGCAGTATGCTGAAATAGAGCTTCTTGAAACGGTTAAGGAAGGCCAGATCACCTTTGATGAAACTGTTTCGAGCCAGTTTGATGGCGCAGCGTTTTCATCATTCTTGGTAACGGCAAAAGATGCCTCAAAATATGGTGCAGTCACGTTTTCATTGAAGATAAAAACTGCTGACTTATTGGATGTAGGAGTAAACCTTGATGAAGTTACCTTATACGTCAATGGCAAGAGTGTGCCGACCAAGAAGACTGCAGCCAAAGATGACTATACCTTTTATACTACCAAGTCGGAGAAGTTTGAGGAAGGTGAGTATGTGATCGGCTTAGCTGCGAAAGAAACAACTTCTGCAGAACCAGAAATTGTGATCGGGGAGCAAAAAGAAGTTAGTACAGAACCCGTTACTGATGTTCAGGCCGTGGAAGAGGCTGAAGCAAAAGAGCCTTTAGTAGGACAGGCCATACAGCCGAGTGAAAGCAAGCAGGGTTTTTTCCGGAGCATTGCTGCATTCTTCAAGAATATGTTTTCGTGAAGAAATATAAGAGTTATTTTTCAGTCCTCTCTTTAATCCAGAGCTTCTTGACAAAAGGTAAAGATAAGGTTGAAAGGATAAATCCTGCTGTTGGAACAAGAGAATTGATAAACGGTTTTGGCAATCCAGCCGCATAGAAAAATAGGACAATGACAATATAGGTTAAAACAGCAACAATGATTTTTCTTGTCCAACTAGTTTCCCAAGCTTTATCTGCTTCAACTTTTTTATTTCTTTGTTCAATTACGCTGAGCCTTTTTTCAATATCACTCATACCTATTTGATTATGGTTATTGTTTATAATTGTTTTCTTCCAGAATTAAAAGACAATTCGATAGAAAGAATTCTTAATATATTATTTTGTAAAATTCCCTTCCACTGCCCTGTGAGTTTCAAAAACTGTTTTCATCTCTGCAGTGGGAATCTTAACTGACTGTGTCCGTAAGCCTATATTAAAAGCACTTTCCTGGTTGTCATACACCCCTGTATCTACAAGGATTTGGATGGTTTCTTTATGTCCAAAGGGAGGCACTGCACCGATTTCACAACCTGTCTTTTGCATCACTTCCTCCGGTGTGGCCATGCGAATTTTTCCTTTGGACCAGCCTAAGGTTTCTGCAACTTTCTTTTGATCCACTTTCTGATCTGCCGGAACATCAACAACAACCCACCGGTTGTCGCCATTGGTAAAGAGAAGCGCTTTGATCCCTTGTTTTAACTGATCCCCTCTGGTTTTAGCCGCTTCTTCGCTGGTAACAACTGCTGCATGCTCCCTGTAGATGGGATGGAGTTTTAGTTGTGCAAAGATCTTTTTGATTCTGTTGACTTCTTCGATGCTCATAACTTCCCTCAGCCAATAATTTTTGAGAACAATTCTTTATAAACTTTTATCAAAAAAAGAAAAAAAAGAATTAATATCCACGACAGTTGGCGCAGTAATATCTGTTGGCATTTTCAACGACAATCCGATCACCGCAGCCCTTACAACACCTCTGGATTTTAAATTTTTTAACTTCCTGAAAGACGTGCTGTTTCAGTTTTATCACCTTTTTTTGGAAGGTCAAAAAGGAATTGCGTCCTCACTCACCTTCTTTTTTGTCAGAAAAACATCTCTGGGCTATAAAGAAAATAAAACATCTATATAAATCTATCGTCATTTGCCGACGGTAATTTTGTCATTTCAGAAAAAATAGAGGCCCAGAATCCCTGCGAGAACTCCTGCGCCCCAGGCAATCTTGTTCCAGTGGAATACTTTTGCTCCATCCAATGGTCCGAATGGTATCAAATTAAATAATCCCAGCCAGATATTGATGGACAGCCCGATTGTAAACACCAGCCTCCCGGCAGGGAACAGCAGCGCTAAAACCAGAAATATCAGCGCCAGGAGGTAATTTGTCAACGGCCCGGCGATGCTGATGATGCCGTTTTCTTTTCTGGTTACCATTCCTGAGATCATCACCGCGCCGGGAGCGGCGAAGATAAATCCTACTACTACTGCCAATCCGACAGCGAGATATAAGTACTGGTCCCAAGCTCTGAACTCGGCCGTGCAGCCGTAGTGCTGGGCCACAAACTTGTGCGCCAGTTCATGCAGGAGAAATCCTAATCCTGCCGTGCAGAGGGAAATAAGAAACAGCTTCGGGAATGTCAGCGAGAAGACCCTGCTGATGGAGCCGGACAGCAAACTTGCGCCGGAATAGATGAAGGCAAATGCCAGTGAGAGTGCTGTCCAAGCCTTGACAATATCGATAAGTTCAGTGCTGGATGTCTTGATTCTTCCAATTTCAATGGTCTTGTGCATGTTGCTCCTCGTCCTTTACTTCTCATCCTTGGGTGGCTCCACGTTGGAATCACTCTTCTCTTTCAAGAACTCCTTTAACCGCTGTGCTTCTTCCTCAACTTTCATCAGAATACTGATGTCAGCAAAATTTTCCTGTGCGCACTCCTGACAATAGTAGTCGGACGTGTCTTTGATGCGATACTCTGCTTCTGCATCACAGACAATGCATTTTTTAGCCATCTAGGCTTTAAAGGGGGCAATTCTTTTAAAAACTTTTTCTAAGAGAGATTCAAAATTTCCTTTCCCATAGGCAGATAATTAAGTTTATGTTCTTTGGTCAATTGTAAAATGTCATAATCTACAATCAGTTCTGGAAAATTATTTCTTATTTTTCGCAGTAATTCAGTAAACTCTTCTTGATTTTGAACTTCCGTCTCTATTTCCAATTGCCAATCTCCAAGAACTTCTACCAGATAGGTCACAATATTATATTGAGCGCAAAACGTGTACAACTTTTTTTCCTCATCTTTAGTTGGATTTTTCAGAACTATGAGCGCTTTGTAATATTTTCGATTGATCTTATCCAAATCAATGGTAATTCTGTGGGATGCAATAATTTTCTTTTTTTCTAAACTTTCGATCCTGTTCTTGATGGTATGGTAAGTTACTCCAAGCTTTCTCGCAATTTCCTGATTATTTTGGCGGCAGTTTTCCGAAAGTTCAATAAGGATATTTGTATCCAATTCGTCTAATGAAATTTCTTGCGGTTCAAAACCGTAATATTTTGGTGAAAAATCCTCACGCTTTTTGTTAAGAAGATAATCTCTCTTAAAATGGTAGTTAAATATAGAAGCTGAGACGTTATATTTAGAAAAATATTGCCCTAAGTCCTCTTTTACTTTCTTAAAAATATTGTTAAGATGAATATAGTTCCGAGCAGTGAAAACAACTTCGATGTCCCATGATCCAGACAGGCTGACCAACCAGAGAACATTTTTATGTTTTTGGAAGTACTGTAGAATTTCTTTTTCTTTATGCTCATCGACGTTCTTATACCTAAAATATATCCTGTAGGTTAAATGTCCTAATTGATGAATGTCAATAACGCTCATAAAGCCAAGAATAACATTCTCTCTTACTAGTCTCTTCAAGCGATAATTTAGATTCTGCTTGGAAATGCCTGCCGCTTTAGACAGATCTGTAAGTGAGATTCTGGCGTTATAATCCAGGTTGTACAAAATCTTGAAATCGATCTTATCTAAGCTCATTTTGTTACAAAATGAGGTTATTTTATTTAAATATTTCTATTTGTAAAAATATTGGTGGTTATTATTTTATATAATCGCATTATCACTACTTAATTATGGTAAATATTTACAGAGATGAGAAAGTAGCAATGGAATTGCTGCGCCGACAACAAATTGAAACAGAAGCGGCGTTGGGCAAAAATTTTGAAGAAGCGAAAGCTACCTTGGAAGAATTGGCGAAGGATATTGATGTTATGTCAGAGGAGGATTTCCGCCGGAACTTTTATCTTAATTCTGGTTCTGGTAAGGGTAAGCAGCTTGAATCCGTTCTAACTGATTTAGGATTTAGGACAACTCGTTTCTCTCCTTTTTTTGCGAGGAGTTTTATTAGGAAAAACGAGGGGAAAAAAGAAAAAGAACTTTTAACCCTGGATTATTACCGCGATATATTTGGTGAAAAATTTAGTGAAAACAGAAAAAGCTTCATATATCTTCATCAAATGCCCATCGGGCAGGACTTAGGGCAATTTCCTTATGATCTTAGGCGTTCTAGGAAAGAATTTTCCAAGAAAGAATTGGAAGCTGAAAGATATGCTAAAGTTACTGGAACTCTTATTGGTTTAACAGCAGTTCAATTAGGGGTAAGTATAGCTCTATCAGTTGATGGGATAGGTGATGGGTCATATGTACAGAAGGGTATCGTAGGTGCTTTAACTACCCTTGGTATGGGCGCAATATCTTACATTCATTATAAAAGATCTTTCCCTCCTAACAAGAGCGGTATTTTTAATGAAATTACAGATGGAGATGCACTGCGCTACATTGCACAGAATTTAAACCTTACTTCTTCAACAGAAAATCCTTAATCTCTTCCACTTCATGCTCAGTGACAGCAGATCCGTTGTACTTGGCTGCCCAAAGCACTGCTTCTACTAAAGTTTCACGGCCATTCTTCTGCCCAGGAACATAAGAATCCAGAAGCCCCATCTTGTAGGCTACACCTATTAACTCGATGGAACGTATAATCTTAACGCCGGCAAATTCTTTGCTGAATTGTTTCATTTTTTCTGCATCCACTGATACGGCTTTATTAAAACGCCGTTCCAGCAGCGCTTTCATCTCTTTGTTATTTTCAATAAATAATCTCATGGTCCTTTCGTCCATAACCATCGCTTCCGCACCAGCCTGCAATGCGCACACTACTGATTCGATCTCTCCTGATTGGACTACTTCCATGTTTTTATTGCTTATTTTGAAAGAATTGTTGGCTAACGCATGCAATCGCTCCACTTCTTTTTGCGGAACGTCATCATACACTTCTAAAACCCCGTCCTTGATAAGTTTCAAGGCCTGCAATGCTTCGAACTGGAAACGCTTGATGTCCATCGGCCTGGTGATCAGCTCCAGTTTTACCGAAGGGGTGATGTAAAATTTTCCTCCATATTTTTTCTTTAACTCCGGAAGAATCCACACTAGCCTGGACATGACTAGGGTAATAATAGGACCAGTATCAAAAAAGAGGGCTTTCATCAACCATTACCTCTTTTTTGGACTTTCCTTCGGCAAGTCATGAAAGTGCGGGAAAGCGTCTCACCACGGACTGAAGTCCGTGGCTTGAAAGAGACGCTTTCTAAACCCCGCACTTTGTGACATAAAAGGGCTGGATACTCCGCACTAAAGTGCGGAGCTATTCGTCCTTTTAATGTATCAAAAAAAAGAGCTTTCATTAATCATTACCTCCTTTTTTTGGACTTTCCTCTCGGAAAGTATCAAAAAACAATGCTTTAGCCATGTCAGGAAACTCCAAATATTTTTAACGCTGTAGATACTCTTTTTGCAGCAGGGATGCTTTCTTCATGCTGGTCCAGGGCAGTTGTTTTTCCTGCATAAGATTGCAGATCCCAGTTAGACAAGCCCATCAGTCCTGCTGCCTGCCCGATGGACAATCCTTTGCTGAAGAGAAGCGCGCTTTTTTTGATCTTCGCTGCATCTAAAACGTCGTGGAAGTGCACTTTTATTTGTGCATTAGATTTTTTGACGAGCTGGAAGAGCGTTTTCATGTTTCTGTTGTATTTCCCGAACTGGCGCAATTCAAGGCTTTGTTTCGCTTCTATAATCTCCTTCAGTATTTTTGTATAATTCTCTTCAGAGATGGAATCGATAATCTTATAGAAAGAATAGATCAGCACCGTCACGGAAACGAGATCGATGTCTTTATGTGCAGCTACATCTTCTATGCCATGGTTGCTCAATTCCTCCAGTTCCTTGAGGTCTTTTTTTTCCCGCTCCTGCAGGATTCTGATCGTTTCAGTGAGGTCATACAAAATTTCCTTCTTAATCTCCTCTTTCATAAGGGAAAGGAATAATTTTGCTTTTATTAATCTGTTGGTTAACTTTTTAAAAGGGTGATGCTTTTTGTCCTTCAAGGGCCTGTAGCGTAATCCGGTACTTAGCATGAAGCGAAGCGGAAAAGCGCATACCCATGGCATGGGTGGAGTCCGGGTTCAAATTGCCTGCTACACTAGGCGAACGTCGTCAAGTGGGATATTCTTCGAAATCCCACGAGCGAGCTTGATAGTGCTGCGGCTTGAAAGTCCCGGCAGGTCCATTTTTTCAAACTATAAACAACCTTTACAAATTTGTAAACAAAACCCAAAATTGCAATCGGCTCTGTAGAAAATCTCCAATAAGTCGCCTTGGCCGCTCGTCTCGTGCTTCTTCGTATGTTTATTCCGCAGGAAGCACCACTAATATCTCTTCGAATCGTTGTTCTCGCCTCGCCTTAAGGCCTAGGCGGCGACTTTTTCTACTAAGCCATTTCAATCCAAAGGTATATAAATCAATTCTTTTTTAATAAACAGATGCAATGGCAAATTACGCAGGAAGCGAAAACTGTTCCTAAACTGGTCAAACCGATCTTTATTGAAGGTCTTCCCGGAATTGGTAATGTTGGCAAGATTGCTGTCGATTTTCTGATCGAAGAAGTAGGTGCGGTCAGACTCTGTTCTTTTTTTTCCTACAAATTTCCGCATTCTGTTTTTGTCAACGAGAAAAATCTGGTGGAAATGCCAAAGATAGAGCTGTACTACAAGAAATTTTCCGGAACGCAGAAGAAACGGGATCTCCTACTTCTCACTGGCGATATACAGCCTCTCGACGAAGAGAGCTGTTATACTTTCTGCGAAGAGATCCTGAAAATAGTGAAGCGTCATGGCTGCACAGAAGTGATTACCACCGGCGGCATAGGATTACAGCACGTTCCAGATAAGCCAAAGGTTTTCTGCACTGCTAACGATGCGAATCTGTTTAAGGAATATACCAAGAAAGGGATGGCGGTCGAGAAGAAGATCTTTGGCGTAGTCGGGCCGGTTGTCGGGGTTTCCGGTATTTTGTTAGGATTAGGTAAGATGAGAGGCGTTAAAGGAGTTTCCTTACTGGCAGAAACATTCGGCAACCCTTTCTATTTAGGAATAAAGGGTGCTAAAGAGATCCTGGGTGTTCTTGAACAAAAATTTAAGTGGGGTATCCACCTGAAAAAACTTAGCAAGGACATCCTCCAAGCTGAACATGATTTGCTGACCGCAACGCAAGAGTGGCTTTCGGAAGTGCAACATTCACAGGCTGGAGCAAAAGCAAGGACAAAAGAAGTGAATTATATCGGCTGATCATCTGCAATGACTTTTTTAGCAATCGCCGGAGATTGATTAATAGCGTTAAATGCAATATGTTAAATGCACTTATTCTGCTGATGGAGATTGGCGTGACTGTTTCTTAGGCATTTTTTTCTGCAATTTTCTCCCGTTTTTTAGTCGTATACTGGAGTAACTCCCCAAAATGTCAATTTTTGGAACTTTCTCGAGCTAGAAGGCCTCAAAAGCTTTATAAATCATCAGACTATCCTAAAACCGATGTATAAAAAGAGGTATAAGATAGATGTAAGTAGAGTCATTTCTACCACTTCGTCTAATACTTTTTCTTCTATTTCTGCTTCACGGAAAGGACAAGTAACTGTCTTCATCATCCTCGGCATCCTGCTCCTTCTGGCTTTGCTGTTAGTTGTCTTTGTCAGGAGGGAAGTGGTCACTTTTAAGCCCGAAGAGATCCTGCCAACAGAAAAAGGGAAGGTGGAAAGTTTCATCACCTCCTGTATTGACGAAGCGGGAAGCGAGGCCTTGTTCCTGATCGGTTTGCAGGCAGGCTACATAGAAGTGCCACCGCGTATCACCTCAGATGGCAGCATCCATCTTCGTGTTTCACCCCATACGGTTGTTCCTTACTGGGCTTATGGAGAAATTGTAGATATCCCTTCACTGGAACAGATTAAGGCAGACATAGATCAGTATCTGGAAACCCATGTACGGGAATGCCTCTTTGCTAAGGAAGCCTTTCAGGAGAAGTACGAGCTGATCGAAAAAAGCCCTTTAGCGGCAAATACGGAAATCGTGGAAAGCAAGGTTATTTTCAATCTGCACTGGGATGTTGAGATACAGGACAAGAGCGGGGAAGTCATCACTGAAATTATCAATCATGTCGCAGAGTCTCCGGTTAAATTACGGAATGTTTACCAGCTGGCCAGAGAGATCGTTGAAAAAGAAATGCAGACCTTGAAGCTGGAAGATATCACCCAAGACCTTATTGCCTTGGAACATCCTGATGTGCCTGTCGCAGGAATGGACTTAAGCTGCACGTCAAAGACCTGGGATGTAGGAACAGTCAGGCAGGCTTTACTGGATCTGCTGAGAATCAATATTCGGGAATTGAAAGTTAAGGACACCAGCTTTATCGAGTTTCCCGAAGAGCTTCCCTACTACCAGAACCATTATGTTTGGGATTTAGGGGAAGCAGTTAACGATCCACGGTTGGGAGTTACGTTTAAGTTTGATGAAACCTATCCCTATACCTTTGCTGTCACGCCATTGTCTGGAACGAAGATGAAAAGCTCCAATCTCGGAGGCAGCGAGTTGTTGTCATTCTTATGCATCCAAACATGGAAATTTACCTATGATATGGTCTATCCAGTGCTGGTTACGGTGCGGGATGACACGACCGGTTACAATTTCCAGATTGCCTTTACTGTTCACTTGGTCAGGAATGAGCCCAGCAGGAAAGAAGCATTCGCCCGTCCTTCATATATCCTTGAAAAAGCAACTGATGAAGATTATTGTGCCGTGCTGAACATTCCTATGACCGTCAAGACTTATGAGTTGATCGAAAATAAGGAAGGCATCTTTAACCGCTTGGATTTGGGAAATGTTAATCTTAGCTTCACCTGTTTGCGCTATGCCTGTGACATTGGCGAAACTGACTACGATTTTGCCAATCAGGGCTTTGCCGGGTTAACTCAGAACTTTCCGTACTGCGCTGGCGGGATTATGCGCGGCGTGAAACGTGGATATAAAGAAGATTGGGAGCGTGTTGTCACCACACCGGGCGCGACGATCGAATTAGGCCTGGCTCCTTTGTTCAAATTTCCCGCGTCTAACATTAAAGTTGTCAAGCATGCCTTCCGTTCAGACTTGAATGCACCAGTGGAAGATCCAGGAACGGCGCTGACAAACAATGAGATCGCGCTTATTGACATCATCTATCGAAAAGATGATGATTTTCCGGGAACGCCGTTCCACAAAGTTGAGTTTGTCAAATCTACTGGATTGGGTTCACAATTAGAGGAAGCAAACAGGAATATCGGTGAGGAAGATTCGATTGAATTCCTTGCAAGGGCAGATTTCACTTATGAGCTGGATATTACGATCATCCAGGATGAATTGATAACCGGAGGCTATAAGGCAAACTGGACTATTCCCTGGGAAGCGTTAGAGAGTGCAGATGAACTTGTTTTTCATGTCCTTAGCACTGGAAAGGCGAATGAGGAGACCATGTTTGAATTAGTCAACACTCTTGGCGAGAAAAGTGTATTCGTGCCCTCGCCGGAACTACGATAAGGAAGAGCAGAAAAAAATGGGAACAACAATGAGCAAGCAAGTCGGAGTTTTGGTAGTGATACTGCTGTTCCTCAATCTGCCGATGGTCAGCGCTCTGGAAATATCAAATATCCGTGTCCAGGATCTTAGAGATGATAGCGCAGTCATAGCCTGGGAAACTGATGAGCCTGCCGATAGTTTTGTTAGTTACGGCGAAGAGCAAGAGAGCCTCAACACCATCGGCGATGCCAGTCAAGTGACCAGCCATCAGGTTCCTCTCACAGATTTGAAATCAGAAACGGCCTATCTTTATAATGTTAAAAGCGGTAGTCAGGTGGATGATAATGCTGGTTCGTTATACTCTTTCACCACACCTGCTCCCGATACTACAGCGCCAGAGCTTGCGGTTGAACTTCCGGAACGAGTTCCTGGAAATAGCATTGATCTGGCCGGCTTTACAGAAGTTGGCGCAGAGGTAAGACTTCTGGTTAATGGAATTGTAGCAGGAACAACCATTGCTTCACAGCAAGAAGAACTTCAGGCTGATCTGCCGGCTGGGAAGTTTCTATTTACAGGAGTTGCTCTTGCTGCCAATAAGGCTAACACTATAACTCTTGAAGCCCGTGATGCTGACGGAAATATGCAGAAAGTTGAAGGAAGTGTCTTTTCTGACACCAGCAGGCCGGTCATCGACCTCAAGAATATTCCTACCATCACGGATGCGAGGTCCTTCAAGCTTGCTGCAGGCATTTCTGAAGAGGCAGAGTATGAAATATTTGTCAATAACAAGTCTGTGGCAAAAGGAAGCGGAGTTTCGATTACAGAAACAATCACCTTCCAGGAAGGGGAAAATGAGCTGCGCATCACCGCTAAGGATGCAGCGGGATGGGAAACTGTTATCTCGATGATGATAACCTCAGACACCCAGGCGCCGCAGATCAAGAATTTTAATGTTGAGAAAGGAACAGAATTCTACCAAGGCAGGGCGGTCTCTTCCCTGCACGGGGAAACAGAGCCTGGTTCAGAGGTGTACTTGTTTGTGTACCGGCAGACAGGAACTGAATACCAGCCTGAATTTGATAAGGCTTGGGAAAAAGTTACCGCAGGCGCGAACGGCGAGTTTACGTTTAGCGAAATCAATTTTGAATCACAGCCCTTCGATCAGATTAATCTTGAACCAAAACTAGTTCCTTCTGGTTTGCAGGAACAAACCATTTTTCCAATCCAGCAGGTTGCTGCCCAGCAGCAGTTTACCTATCATGTCTATCTTATTGCCGTCGATAAAAGTGGGAAATCAGGGTTTGCAAAAACAACCCTGTCCTTAAAATCATGTTTTGGCGAAGGGGATTTTGCCGTCATTTCTTTAGCTCAGTTCCAGGCTCCTTTCAGGCTTGATCCTGGATTGCTTGACGAAGGAAGAGAAGTGGCGACTGCAGTCTTTAACTTATCCTACCGAGGACAGGGAGTCGCAGGACGTGATGTTTCTACCGGCGCGATTATTCCAGGTCAAGAAGCGTTTGAAATAAGCAATGTCCAGTTTGAGAAAGCCTGCACGCAGGGGATGATGAAGGATGAGAGTTTCAAGCTTGGCTGTACCATCCTTTCGCCGCAGCCGCGCCGACCGTTACCGAATGCTGACAAAACGTCATGGTATATCACCTACAACCTTAACAGTGCAGAGAAGTTAAGCGAGGGAAGCACTGACTATTGGAATGAGTTTAAGAAGCGGCAGGTGATCTTTCCATTAAAAATCAAGATCACTTATCGCGAACGATTATCTGACGGAAAATTTGGTGAAACAAAGACGGACAATGCCTGCTATGATCTCAGTTATTTTGTTGATGTTCCAGTTGACAGCAAAAACATGCTGCCCGATTTCTTGGTAGAGGAAGGGGTGGAGGCAATTAAATGGACCGTTGACAAGATCGATGTCGTTCTCCCGTACTTGGAAAAAGCCATTTTGGTGACAGGAGTCGGCTGCATCGCCTCGTTCTTAAGCCGGCTCACAGTACGAGTGTCGAGAGTATTTGTCTCTAAATTAGAAACGTACTTTTCCAGAAATAGCCCGGAGGGTGAGAAATGCCCCGGCAATCAGGATCAATTATTGATGGAATCAGACATTGACCATTGGAAGGAAATCGAAAGCTTGTTTGGGCCAGAAAATCAGCCCCGGGCGGAAAAAGACAAGGATTGGGCGGATAAAGAGAGATCCTTAGATAAGCTCTGTCCCCAGACAACCGCTTTATGGAAAGCAGAAGCAGCACTTGATCAGGCTTACAAGTGGACCTGCGATCGGGTCTTATGCCGGGCTGTTCCGGCTGCTTGGACGGAAGATAGAAAAGAAGATCAGATCAAGACGGTCATTCTGGAACAGCAGCAATGCACTGCCACCAGCAGGGGCATACCTCTTATTCCTGTTGAGAACTGCCAAAATTTAGTGGTGCAGGATGTGGGTGTGAAAGTAAGTCCGAAAGCGCTGGCATTGAAAAAGGAAGGTTCATTCCCTTGTTACAGAAATCCAGTCAACAATCAGTTGTATTATATCAGTGAAGCTGCACGGGATACAGATGAAGGAAAAGTTGTGGAATTGGACTGGTTGGCGCCGCATGGCGCGTTAAGCATTCAGGAAGCATTACAAGCTGAGAGCAAGCCCTTGATTGCTTACAAGCCGCAGAATTCCAAAGACTTGATTGTGGGCGTGGATCAAGCCTGTAAGTTTGTCTGCAAGAATGCGCGAAAACCAGGATATGTGGCTGATACCAGCGACCGTAAAAATGGAAAAGGTGATGCCAATGGATGTTATACTGAGAAAATAGATCCGACTGATAATACTATCAAGTTATATGGAACAAATGGGGAACCTCTCAAAGGAGAAAATACCTATGCAGCAGGATATACCAGTGATTGTTTTGTTACAAAACCTGGAGAAGCATCTGTAACTAGAGCTGGGGATACGTGCAGTAACACTGATGATTGTAAAAGTTCTCTTTTACGATGTCTTGATGCTAAGTGTGTTCTGATAAGTCCGCAAACTGCTCCAACGACTCCTGCACAGACAACGGGAATTTCAGGAACTGAAACAGGCTTATCACAATGTGTCTGCACCGGAGAGGAAGCCAAGGAGTCTGCATATGGAGCAAGAGTTGGAGCAAAAGCTGAGGGTGATTTAGTAGAAGAATGGGATTACCGGCAGGCGGTGATCAACAAACATAATCCCTTTGCGGGAACGCGGTATCCAGATGTTCGTTATTATGGAAACAGGGACCGATCAGGCGCTTTTGGTGCAAATTATCTCACTGATTATCTTAAAGCTGACGGGGAGGAGGAAGTTCATCAAGTCAATCCACATACCCAGCATGTTGGTGCTTTCCAAGCAGTCTGCTTAAGCGGCATCCGGGCACGGTTATTGCAGTTGAAAAGCATCCTGGTTGGATTGCAAAACTGCATCCAAGAAGCAAAAGTTACAGGTTTGCATGATGCCGGTGTTTGTAAAACATTATTCACCCAGCACATGTGTGGCTTGCTCTATAAAGCGATTGCCTATTTCTTTACCAGCTGTACACCATACAATTTTGCTGATGCTACAAAAGGAGGGGCTTTTGAAGATGTTGAAGCTGTAGTAAGTGCGGGTGTAAGCTCAGTAAGTGAAGCAACTTCTTCTTCCATCCAGGATATTCAAGACGATTATGGCAATGCTCAATTGAACCAGTACTTTGCCGGCGGTACGAAAGGATTTGCACAATCGATGTGTTTAGCTGCCTTTGGTTATGACTGGCCTTTAGGTGCAGATTTCATCTTGGATGCTGCCTATGCTTTCCCCTTTGCTTCGACGGTCCATGTCATCCCTGCAGAACGGGAGTTTTCGTCGTACAATCCTGCTAGCGGGAATGCGGTGTATAATTATAATATCGGTGCTTTAGTGCTTCCGGGCTGCCGGATCAGGAATTATGACGTTTACCTGAAGTGCATCGGTCAAGAAGATCTGGATCGGCCGGGCATCCAGTGCGGTTCACAGGGCTGCGACTGTCTCCATGCAACACAAGCTTCTGCCTTGGAAGGAGAAAAGATAAAACAACTCGACGGCGGGAGAGGATTTGATCTGAAGTCTGGCAGTTTTGTGGAAGTTCCCATTCCTGCGCCGCAAAAAGTGGATTCAGGCTACCGCTATGACCATGTCGTTGTCGATCTCAAGATAGATCCTAACGAAGATCCCAGCAAATGTTTTGATGAAGGATACCGCGATGGAAAATTTTATTACCCCATCATTGACGTCTCCCCTCCAGGTGTGGGAGTCTGCCAAGTGCAGCCGACGACAGGGAAGTATTATTGTCCTGAAATTGTCAAGCTCTTCGGCGGCGGTTCAGGAGCCTATTTAGCTGATCCATATATTTCCTGTTACGATAAGAACACGCAGTCCTTTGTTTCCTGCGACACGCCAAACTTGTTCGTCAAAGGTGATCAGATACGGATCAAGACCAATACTTTCACTGATGGAGGAAAATATTGTTTACGAACAACAGTTTCCGGCTTGCAAGACAATCCAGTTCCAGACTTACCTAGAGAATTGCCGCAGGGGATTCCTGGCCCTTACAATCCGGAAATAAATGTAGGGACTGTAACCGAAGCGATGTTCTCCGGAACTGGTGGGTTTGTAGTTTTGGCAAACAGTAAACAACTTGGATGTTCAGAACCCCAATTTGGCCCCATACCACAGAATTTACCAACGCAGCAGTTTGCCTTTGGATATTCAAACACTGGTAATGGTTATATTGTAACGGTTCAAGCAGGTGTTACTATAACTAATACTAACCAGGGATATGGTCTTTCAGGAAGTACGCTTACGAGGGATGGTAACACAGTTTTAAGTTCCGCTGAGATATTAGGAGCGCAGTTCAATCTTAACGGAATGGTCGTGCAGAATTTGGTTGGAAGTCCTCAGGGGAATAGTGGGCAGTGCGTGTACCAGACCCAAGCAGCGGCAGGATCGACCTTCCAGCAAAAGAGTAAAGTAGTTACAATTACCTCAGAATTATTATTGCCTGATGCAGCCGGAAGCTGTTATAATGCGCAGTATCTAGTCAAGCCTCCTGCATACGGCAAGCCATCGTTCTCGCAGAGAATTACCTTGCAGCTTGAACCAATAGTCTCGCAGGTTGTCAGCAAGATGCACCAGGAGTTTTCCCGCGGCAACTGCCAGAACGTGATGCAGAATGCTCAGTCAATCCTGAACAGAAGGATTGCAGATGGTGATGATGTCAATGCTCTCTATTATATGGTGGCCTGTCTAATTAACACGGGAAAGGAGAATTGGAAACAGGCTTATGAGACTGATGTGTGCAGGTATATGGGCATCTTCGCTAACCGGTATTATCCGGGACTGGAGTTTGAGGCTCCTCGATATCCTGATGAGGTCAAGAGCAGCGCTGAGTATCAAAAAGTGCAGGCCTATTTTGCTGAGATTAATAAAGAATTGTCATGTACGGGTGTGGCTTTCCCTGAATTTAGTGGAGAGTATCAAAGTCCTGCGGTTCCACGTCCGCAGCCTGTGCCACAGCCAGCGCCACAACCTGCTACACCAGAAGAGCCAAGGGTTATTGATATTGATGCTATTACCAGTGGCGATACAATTACGTTACAGTCGGCTCACGGTACATATTGTTCTGCTTGGCAAACGGAAGGAACTTCTAATCATCCTGTCATTTGCACCAGGCCTGTTGCAAGTGGAGCCGCATCTTGGGAAAAATTCATTATTGAACTAGCGGACGGTGGTAGTGGGTCCATAGAGGATGGTGATACCATCACTTTAAAATCAGCTCATCGTACTTATTGCAGTTCATGGGCTAATAGCGAAGATAATTTTGTTGGATGCACCAGGCCTATTAGTGAAGGTTTTGATTCATGGGAGGAGTTTGTTATTGAAAAGGCAGATGGTAGTGGAGCCATAGAAAATGAAGATGCCATCACTTTAAAATCAGCACATAATACTTATTGTAGTTCCTGGGCTGGTGTTTTGCAAGATGGAGTTGATTATCATCAGATGATCTGTACTAGACCTGTCAGCAGCGGCGCTGATGCTTGGGAGAAGTTCATTATAGGAAGCGGATAGGCATGAAGATATAGACAATGAACGCGCACGGAAAACTAGCACTGGAAATCTTAATCATCTTAGTAGTGATGGTCTTTACCAGCGCTTTGATTTTAGTACTTGTTAAGTCCGGAGTGATTGACGTGAAATCAGATGTTGCTGCTGAACCGGTGCTGAATGCCGAATTTTTGCCTCTTGGCAGGATGGGAAATGTTGCTATAACTGACTTTGAGTTTTGCAGTTTTGTGGATGAAGAGTTCAATTGTTTAAACGTGCAGGATGAATTCAAGCGTGATGGGAATGTATATGTCCGCTTTATTGTTGAGAGCAGCACGTATCAAGGGGATATTTTGCTGCTTCGGAATTATCAAATAAAAGATCCTGCAGGGGAAATCGTTCTGCAAGTAGATCAGAGGAATAGATATACGTTTGAAGTTCAGGGAGGGGAGGAGTCGGAACGGATTGTCTTTGCTGATTTTTTTACCCTAGATGAAGATGCTCCCCCAGGGGAATATACTTTGGACATCATTGTTGAAAATACGTTGCTCGATAAAAAAGTGATCTTGAGTAAAAAATTTATGGTGGTAGAATGAATATAAAAGTGATTATTGTACTTGCACTTGTTGTTCTTTTAATGACAAGTGTTACTGCGCAGATTCAAGTTAATAACTTAGGTGCGCAAGTTCTTCCTACTTATGAGGGCTGCAAGAATAAAAAGATCGGTTTAGTAGGAGCTTCTAATACGGTGGATGAAGATCCTCAAGGAAGGAAAGTAGCCGGTTCGATGAGCCAACTTTTGAGAGAGAATTGCCCAGGAGCCGGTGTTTTTCTGTATGCTAAAGGCGGCTGGGGTCCTAGGGCGCAAAAAGAATTAGTAAGTTCCTTACTTGCAGATCATCCAGATTTAGATTATGTTATTTTAGACGTTTCGGTAAACCAGATGAAGGAATCTTCTCTAGAAGTGTATACTAATGATGTAATTGAGCTTGCTCGAATGGTGAAGGAAAAGAATTCTAACACCAAGGTTGTGGTTCTTACTCCAACTCCTTTTAAGGGATGGGAGACCTGGGACCAAGCAGTGCAGGCTAAGCTGGATGGGTTTAATGCAAATTTGTTATCTCCGCAGCGATTAGGAGTTCCTACTTTGATTGATTATGCCGTTGATGCTTATTCAGCTACGGAAGATCCTTTAGGCAGTGATGGATGTGGAAAATATTGTCAGCAGGATCATTTACATTTTTATGATGGTACTGGCCGAAGGGCAGTCATCAACGCAGTCCTTAATACCGTTTTTGGATCTCCCAGAACTCCTCTGCAAACATCTTCAGCTAGCGTGTCAAGTGAGGGGATTAATCCCTCTGCTAACTGCCGTAACCCACAGCGGTGCAAGGAAGTGGATGAAGTATGGCGGCAGATTGCGCAATGGCTGCTCTCCGGCAGAAAGGGCAAAGTATGGGATACTACCAAGGGCTGGATCGGCTTTGATGAGTTGTATGCTCCAAAAGTTCAGGCACCCAGTCAGCCGTCTTCTCCACGGGGAACCGTGGTAGGGAAGGCAGTTTCCGTCGTAGAAATTGATAACCTGCGTAGTGAATCTCCTGAGGTGGTGAAGGATTTTATCAGAGTTAATTTGGGGGAAGTGTATGTTGAGGATGTGGATTACCTAACAAAAATACTTGCCCAAGAAAGAGGATGCACCGATGATTTTAAGCAGGAGAGGGGGGCTATTGCACAAGTTGCTATTAATAGGGTTCGTTCAGGACAATACGGGCAAACAGTGAAAGATGTTGTAGCTTCAAATAAGTGGAATGCAGGTTTTGCAACTAAAATCCCGGCCCAGAAAGGCATAGATGACAACACAAAAATAGGATGCACTATCTCGGCGTTAAAATTTATGATGTGTGCAGGGGAAGAAGATATTGGCGCTAAGGAGATTGGCGGCAGGGATCATTTTGTGCATAGGTGCACTCAAAAAGGAGATGGGCTTGCTGTCCCCTCTTGGAACTTTGATAACCCATTAATGGTACAACCAGAAAACTGGAATGCTATTTGCGAAAATCCCAGCAATTCAAATCAGTGCTATAGTAATAAGTGCGGAGCTCATTTCTCCGGCACTGACACATCACCAAAAGATTGTTCCCTACGAAAGTATAAAGGAGGCACATCTCCTTCCTTAGCGTCTTCATCTTCTGCAGGCCCTGCTCCAGTAAGTGTGCCAGGACCTGTTGTCCCCTACACGCGAGACAGTCTTCAACAGGCTTGCACTCCGGAAAGCCTGCTTTGTGTTATTCCGAAAGAAAATATCGGCAAGCAGGAAGCTCCGGGAATTGGGAAGTGTCTGCCTGGTATGGTACAAGTTGGTGATTTTTGCATTGATCAATATGAATCGATGTTAATTGATAAAAACACAGGCGCGGCATGGTCGCCGTACTGTAATCCTGGAAAAGACATCAGTCGGTTACGGACAGTGTCTATTGCTGGCGTAATTCCACAGGGTGCAATCAGTCAATTGCAAGCCAAGCAAGCCTGTGAAAATGCGGGCAAACAGCTGTGTTCTGATGAACAGTGGTTAGCAGCGTGCCAGGGGTCGCAGAAACGGTTATACCCCTATAGTTCAGATCGTAAAACTGCTGTTTGTAATGACGATACGATTCCCAAGCCTTATGAGCATGTGACGGGCGCAACGGTACGGGCCTACTGTCCAACGTGGAAGGAATTTTCCAAGTCTGGTCTTTATACAGATGACCCTTGGATGCAACATCCTAAAAATAATCAAAATGAAGTTTCATTAGAAGCTACAGGTACCAGAACTTTATGCAAAACTCCTGAAAACGTATATGATCTTGTAGGTAATCTTGCTGAATGGACAGCTGACACTAGCGGGATATTTCGAGGGGGATATTACCAGCTCACTCAGAGCGAGACCACTACAAACGATGGCTGTCTCTATAGGACAACAGTTCATCCAGTTCAGTATTTTGATTACTCCTTAGGCATCAGATGCTGTGCTGATCCTACCTCTTAAGATGTCATCCATAACTTCCATCAAAGCCAGGGAAATTCTTGATAGTAGAGGAAATCCTACGTTAGAGGTTGATCTTTCCACCAAACAGACTTGTCAATCAGCAAGCGTTCCCAGCGGTGCTTCTACCGGAAAGCATGAAGCAGTGGAGTTACGAGATGGTGGGAAACGATACCTCGGTAAAGGCGTGCAAAGAGCGATAAGAAATGTGGAACAACAGATCTCTCCCTTGCTGCGAGGGATGGATTGTTACGATCAACGCAGGATTGATGAGGCCATGATTAAAAAAGATGGCACCAAGAATAAAGCTACATTAGGTGCAAATGCTATTCTTGGGGTTTCCTTAGCAACAGCCAGAGCAGCCAATGCAGAAAAAAAGAGATTTCTCTTCCAACATCTCCATCAATTGGCAGGAGTTGATCAAAAACCAAGTATGCCAAGACCTTTTTTTAATGTTATAAACGGAGGCAGGCATGCAGGAAATGAGTTAGCCTTCCAGGAATTCATGATCGTTCCCAAAGCAAAATCTTTCAAGGAGTCGTTGCGAATGGGAAGCGAAGTGTATCATGTTTTGAAAATGGTTATTGAACAGAAGTCTGGAAAGGAAGCGACTAATGTAGGTGATGAAGGCGGTTTTGCTCCACCATTGAAGCGAGCAGAAGAAGCCTTGGATTTGTTGCAGGCAGCAATTAAAAAAGCTGGTTATCTAGGAAAAGTTGAGATTGCTATTGATTGTGCCGCTTCTGAATTTTATAAAAATGGAACATATGCTCTTCATGCAAAGATGAACAAAGAGCAACTATTAGCGTATTATTTGAGATTGATTAAAAAATATCCGATAATCTCCATCGAAGACCCTTTTGAGCAGGAAGATTTTGCCGGTTTTGCGGAGTTGCGGCGAAAGAGCAAGATTCAGATTGTGGGAGATGATTTGACTGTCACCAATGTAAAACGCATACAAAGAGCTATTAAGAATAAAAGCTGTACTTGTCTGTTGTTGAAAGTAAATCAAATCGGAACTCTTACCGAAGCGTTTGATGCAGTGAAGTTAGCTTATGATGCAGGATGGAAGGTGATGGTCAGCCATCGCAGCGGGGAGACGGAAGACACGTTCATTGCTGATTTAGCGGTTGGTATTGGCTGCGGGATGATCAAGGCAGGAGCTCCCTGTCGTGGCGAGAGGACGGCAAAGTACAATCGGTTGTTGAGGATTGAGGAAATTCTATGATCTCTGATTATAATTAAGGAATTAGGTACACAACCTTTTTTAATATAGGTAACTTCTTGCAACTGATATGAATCTCCAGGAATTGGTTCGCAAGAAAGGGTATAGTGAGAATGATGTTCAAGTATTTATGGATGCACAGGTTATTGCAAAGGAGTTTCTTGGCAAGCAAAAGCGGCTTTCCGGGGATACAGTTTTTGATCATAATGTACGGGTAGCTGAAATTCTTGCTGACAGCAAAGTTCCCCCTGAAGTAATTACTGCCGGAATTTTGCATGGCATTCTTGATCATTGTGATGAGCAGAAGCTGAAGAAGTTTGGAGATGAGGTGCTACAGCTGCTGAAGGGAGTAGAGTATGTCAAAGAGCTGAAGTCAAAAAATAAGAAGCTTGAAGCGGACGCCTTGCGCCGGATATTGCTTACGACACTTAAGGATGTTAGAGTCATTTTCCTCAAACTTGCCATCAAACTTGACAATCTCAGAAGCATCGGCATCTTCCCGGAAGATAGGCAGAGGCAGATTGCGGAAGAAGTGTTAGAAATCTATGCGCCCCTTGCTAACAGTTTAGGCTTGGAAAGAATTAAGAACAACCTGGAAGATGTCTCCCTTGCCATTCTTCACCAGCAGAAGTACAAAGAGATTGTCGAATTCCTGCACCGGTCGCAAGAACAGCGTGATGAAGACCTTCGCTATGCCATTGATCTTATTACCAAAGCAGTTGCTGATAAGGTTACAATCATAAAGATAAAAGGGCGTTCCAAACATATCTACAGTATCTTCAAGAAGATGGTGCAGAGAAAAGTCCCTCTCGACGAGCAATCTGACTTGTCGGGCGTGAGGATTATTGTCCCTGATGTCAAAGATTGTTACACGCTTCTGGGCATCCTGCATGAAAATTATCAGCCTCTGGAAGGAAAGCTGAAAGATTACATTGCCAATCCCAAGCCTAACCTTTACCGCTCCCTTCATACTGGTGTGAAACTGCCCAATGGCAATGTTATCGAAGCGCAGATCCGCACGCCGGAAATGGATGAATTTGCTGAAGAAGGCCTGGCGGCTCATTGGCGGTATAAAGGCGTCAAGTCAGACCAGTTTTTTGAGAAGAAGATGAGCTGGTTGAAAGGAATCATCGATCTTCAAAGCGAGCCAAATAAGGAGTTTGTGGAGATCGCAAAAGTAGATGTCTTTGGCGACAAGATCTATTGTTATACTCCTAAAGGTGATGTGAAGGAACTTCCCAAAGACGCTTCCCTGCTGGATTTTGCCTTTCTTGTTCATGAAGAAGTTGGCAGTAAAGCAGTTGGCGGAAGGGTTAACGGGAAGTTTGTTCCCCTACGCCATACCCTCATTCTTGGCGATGTGGTGGAAGTGATCACCAACAAGAATCAGCATCCTCGACGGGACTGGATCAAGATAGTCAAATCAGCCCGAGTTAAACAGAAGATCCGCAGATTCCTGCGCCAGCATGATAAGTTATCGCCTTTCCATTACCGGGATCTTAAACCTATCATCAAGGAAGAGCAGGGCGCTATGGTTGAATCGGAAGAGTTTCCTAATGCTGTCTGCCTGCTTGCCAAATGCTGCCATCCTCTTCCGGGGGAGCAAATTGTGGGAATAATTACCAAACGTAAAGTGATCTCCGTGCATAAGGAAGACTGCCGGCATGCGCTGAAAGAAGAATCCCGCTGGATCGAGGTGAACTGGAAAGATTCATTCAATCAGCGGATCAAGTTTTTGGTGCGGGCTGAAGAACGGAGAGGATTGCTGGCTGATCTGTTAAATACGATTGCTACAGCAGGGTTTGAGGTAAAAGAAGCCAAGGCAAAATTAATTGATATCAGCAATGCGGAATGTTCCTTTGTTGTCATTCCCAAGGGCTTGGAACATTTACAGGAACTGGTTCAGAAAGTCAGGAAAGTGAAGAGTGTGCAGGGAATGTATTTTGAATGAACGTCTTTTCGATGACATTTTTTAGTACAGATACGGTAGCGTCCTTGTTTTTTATTTTTTCAATGCCCAACAGGCCAATTCTGAACGTCTTTGGCAGCTGTTCATCCTCAAGCATGAAGGGCAGTGGTCCGCCGATACGAAGGTCATTTTTCTTGAATTGTTCGACTATTGCAGAAGGCTCATCAGCATAATAGACTACGACAGAGGGGGCTTTAAAGCAGTCAGCAGCGACGCTGACAAGCCCTTTTGCTTCCAATATCTGTCGCACTGACTTACCTAGGTCATGCTGTGTGAGGAAGCACTTTTCCTTTCCATACTGCGAAATTTCCTGCAATGCTGATTTAAGGACTATAAGCCCGTCAGAAGGAAGCGTGGCATGATAACTGAATCCTTGTCCTTCAAAATTCTTCATCACTTCCAGCCATTTCCGCAGGTCCAGAACCAAGCTGGTGGATATTGTGTTGTTGATATCTGCCGTTGTTTTTTCATTAAAGAGCACGATTCCACAGCCGGCTTGGGCCGACAAGCCTTTCTGTGGCGCAGTAATAAGGACATCAACTCCTACCTTTTCCAGGTCAAGCCAGACCATTCCTGAGGCAATGGCATCAATGACGACTAGGGCGTTTATGTCTCTGGCAGCCGCGGTGATTGTTTTAATGTACTCATCAGGAAGAATGATTCCCGTTGAAGTTTCCACATGCGTCAAAAAGATGAGGTCCGGTTTTTCTTTTTCTATTATTGCCAGGACTGTTTTCAGTTCCGGAGGATGGTATTGTTCTCTTTTCTTTTCTGCCTTCAGGATAATGGCCTGATCGGTGATCTTTCCTTGCTGCAAGGTCAGCCTCCAACGGTTGCCGAAGAAGCCATTGCAGATGATCAGGCATTTTTTATTATTGGCAAACTGCCTTGCTACTGCTTCCATCGCTACTGAACCGCAGCCGGGAAGTACTGCGCAGGAATGGGCGTTATAGAACTGTTTCAGGATCCTTGAGATCTCTCTCATCGTTTCCCTGAATTCTGGAGCGAGAATATTTGTGGCTCGTTCGGTGAAAACTGGCGTGAATTCTTTCATGTCTAAGCTTCAGAACAGTTTAAATTTTAAGGTTTTTGGAAGAAAATGGTTCGAAAAGTTTAAATATGTGTTAACACATAAACTCAATAATGTTCCTTAGAGGCTCAAAATGACAAATATGACTTTATCAATACCACCAGAACTGCACCAGGAGATGAGTGCACATTCGGAAATTAAATGGAGCGATATTGCTCGCCAGGCTTTTCAAAAAAAAGTTGAAGAACTGCATTGGATGGATAAGATTCTACAGAAAAGCACACTAACGGAAAAAGATGCGGATGAAATAGGGCATAAAATAAAAGGAGAAATGGCTAAGAGATTCAGAAAAATGAAAAGTTCGTCTTAAGGCTTTCCTGATCATCATCAAATGAAACTTATTGTAGATACAAATGTTCTCATTTCTGCGCTAATAAAAGACTCTGTAACCAGAAAAATCATAATGCATTTCAAAGCTAGGCTTTATTCACCAAAGTTTCTGCAGGAAGAAGTTGACAAATATAAACCTGAAATTTTAAGAAAAGCAAACATAAATGAAACTGAATTTAGAGTATTGTTCGATCAAATCAAGAGTAAGATTATCTTTCTTGAATCTGAATCTTTGAGCTCAAGGTACGATGAAGCTGAAATGATAATGAATCAAATAGATCCAAAAGATGCTCCTTTTATTGCTGCTGCATTAGCAACAGGCGCAGATATCTGGTCTGACGATAAGCATTTTGAGAAACAAAAGAAGGTTAAAGTTTGGAAGACCAGCGAGTTGGCTAAGATGGTTTGAAATTTATTTTTTTCGATGACACGGATTGAAGAGGATGTATTTTGAATGAGATTATTCGTGTTACCTTTCCCATTCTTTTCTAACCATATCTTTAAACTGTTGTCCACTCATTTTGATTTTACCTTTTAACGAGCCAAAAATATCGGTTAAATCTGCTTCTTTTATTTTGTTTTCTTTTATCATACAATCACGCAATCTTCTTGATCATATCCACCATCCTAGAACTATATCCCCATTCGTTGTCATACCAAGCGACTATCTTCAGAAATTTTCCATTGACAACAGTGGTGAGTTTGGAGTCGTAGATAGCTGAATGAGGATTATGGATAATGTCAGATGAGACAAGCTCGTCTTCTGAATACTGGATAAGGCCTTTCAATTTTCCTGCCGCTGCTTTCTTGAAGAGCTGATTAACTTCTTCCGGCGTCACTTCACGCATGGTTTCGATGGTGAAATCAGTAACACTGCCGTCAGTGATGGGAACTCTAAAGGCCAGTCCTCGAACTTTGCCCTGCAATTCAGGGATGGCTTCTACTGCAGCTACATCTGCGCCAGTGGAAGCGGGAATGATGTTGACGGCAGCAGCTCTGGAGCGGCGCAAATCCTTATGCGGGCCGTCCACCACTTTTTGTGAGGAGGTATAAGCATGGATAGTGGTGAAGAAACAGCGCTTAATGCCGATATGGTCTTCTACTACTTTCAGCACTGGAGCAACGCAATTGGTGGTGCAGGAGGCATTGGAGATAATTTTATGTTTGTTTTTATTGTATTTATGATCGTTAACTCCCATGACTAAGGTTGCGGTGTTGATGGGGCAGACTTTATCTGCTTCGCATTTGCAGGGAGCGGAAATAAGCACTCTTTTTGCGCCGGCCTTAAGATGCACTGCTGCCTTGTAAGGGTCGGTAAATCTTCCTGTACTTTCTACTACTACATCAATGTTTAATTTCTTCCAAGGGAGCTTGGACGGATCTTGTTCCGCCAGGACTTTTATTCTCTTCTTGCCTACAGTTAGATATCCATCGCTTGCGGTAACTTGTTCTTGAAATACTCCATGAACTGAATCATATTTGAGAAGATGGGCTAGGGTTTTGTTGTCAGTAAGATCGTTGACTGCGACTATATTGATCTTTTTATCGCTCCAGGCAGCGCGGAAAACCATTCTTCCGATCCGGCCGAATCCATTGATGGCTACGTTGATGGGCATTTCTAAACCTCTTTTATCAGAAAAAGGAAAGAAATAGGTGTTTATTAAGGTTTCCGAAAATCTGTAATCACTTTTAGAAATTAGTTTTCAAGAAACCGCCTAGGTTGTAGCTAACAGCTGTTTCTCCAAGCTGATGGTTCGTAGCTTCTTTTAAATCGAGAGCCGGACCAACTTGGTATCCAATCAAATTTACTCCTAAGCGCAATCTTTGGATGCTGTAGTTGTGTCCGTCTTCACCAACAGTTGTAATTAGTTCTGCATTGGTTGCTAATCCCACAATATCATTAAATTTTGGATTGTAGCTTAGATTGACTAAAAATAACCCCGTAGGATTCTCCTGCAGAGAAACGCTGGTAAAACCAGCCAATTTGAAGTCATCGAGCTTTCTGAAGTATTGAATCCCTGTTCTTGGTTCTAATCCTACGCCTGAGATGGCATCTACTTCTGCTACTAAATCCAGACCCTGAACAAATGGGCTGTACGTTAACATAAAAGCGTGAAAACTGCTTACGCTCCCGTCTTCGTATAGCCCAGTAATTCTATTACGGTTGAAAATTTTTGTATTCGGAGCAATAGGTAAAGAAAGTTTGGTGTCTAAAGTTCCTGATTGATGCCCGGCCATTACTTCGACCATGCCGTGAACTTGCTCTTTTTGCGGTTCTTCGGCAGTCTTGGAAGTTTCGGACTTTTCAGCTGGTGTTTCTGCAAATGCAGTTGCTGGGTTAAGTGTCTGATATGATGTCAATAAAGCAGCTAAAGGGAATACGTGTTGTGGTTTCATTTTTGTTTCCTCCTGATTTGGTGTATTTAATCTAATGGGGAGCTCTAGGCGGAAATATTTAAGGGTTGTTATTAAACTATATATTCTAGTATAAATATATTTATTTTACAAAAGTTTATATAATTCTCTTGATTTTTGAGGGAGATGAAGCGAAAGTTAATCAAACAGGGTGCGGCTACGATGATGATTAGTCTGCCTGCCAAATGGGTCAAAGAATATAATCTAGAAAAAGGGTCAGAGGTCAATTTAGAAATCTCTAGTGATACTCTGTTAATCTCAGCCAGGGAGGTAGTCTTAAAGTCTGAAACCTCCATAAAATTAGTTGACCTTACCGAATCTTCTATTCGGACTTTGATCACCAATACTTACAGAAGTGGTTTTGATAAAGTAAAAATCTATTTTGCGAATGAAAAACAATTTGCAGTATTAAATGAAGTTATCAAGAGTCGCTTGATAGGTTTTGAAATTATTAAGAAAAGCAAGGATTATTGTGTTGTCGAGAACATTACCGAGCCATCTTTGGATCAGTTTGAGACCATCATTCATAAAATATTTTTTAACATCTCAGAGCTGTTTGAAATCACCAAAAAGAGGATGAATGCGGAATTGGATACTGATGATTTTGAAGAAGTAGAGGAAAGGATACAAAAATATGACAACTTCTGCCGCCGTGTTATTTCTAAAAGAAATATCTCCCACAAACATTCGGAATTCTTGTGGTCTTTTCTTGCTTTGATGATCCATGCCCAACGAGAGATTTATCTGTTAAACAGAGTTTTGGATGGTAAAACAGTCTCACTCAAGATCAAAGGGCTTCTTGAAGATGCGATTGAGGTTTTTGATATCCTGAAAAAAGCCTATGTGGAAAGGGATTTTACCGGTCTTACTAAACTTCATTCTTTAGAAAAAGATCTTATCTATAAGAAAACCTATCAGTTGCTGCAACGGCAAAAAGGTTTGGAGAATATCTTTGTCTATCATATTGCTAGCTGTATCCGCAGATTCTATCAATCTAATAGTCCTTTGGCAGGTTTACTCATGAGCAAATAATTCTCGATGATATTGCTCTATTTTCTCGGAGAATTCTTTACCTGGGATTGAAAGTTCCCAGGAACAATCATGATTACTAACCGGTCTAATCTCAATAGGAAGATAGGTAGAAGAGATAATTCTCTCATCTGATTTAGCTAAACCAACCAAAGTATATTCTCCGGATTCGTGGCAAGCTGGCTGAATTCCCACAAAATGTACATTTACTGCATACTGATCCCTGCCCTTCCTTTCTTGTAACCCTGATTCTAAGATTCCTATTTCGTAGTTAATCTCTTTATTCATGTACCAATCTAAATGGGTTGCTAGAGATCCATCATCACCGACGTTCCTAAATTCGAGTCGGCGGAACACGTCTCTATCATAACCTAAGACATAGACTGTTTCTGAGGGATTACCTACTACTAAAGGTATTCTCTTTCTGTTCATGACCTTTCCGGGTTGATCAAAATGATAGGGGAATTCTTCTCTTTTCTCTTCTGTAAACTTAGATACATCGGGAGCATAAATTTCTGCTGCTAGTATGTATGTTCCTTCTGGCAGAGTAGTTGGAAGTACTATACTGGCTTCTCCTCCATAATGTCCTTCCGCTGCAAATTCATTTTGATTATAGGCGATAGGAGTTACTCCAAACTTTTCTCCAGGAAGTCCTTCCACGTACACCTTACCAATCAAGCTGTAATAGGTTATTCCTCTTTTATTTGGTTCGGGTCTGGATTGTAACCCTACGCGAATCCAAAGCGTATCTCCTGGTTGGGCTAGCAAATAATCCTCCCGAGGAACATATGATTCTAAATTGCTGGTATGAGCATATATACTTATGTCAGTCAAATTATTGGAAATTTCTAAGTTTCGCCCACTCCATTGTACTACGACCTTGTACTTATTTGATTCTTCTACTTGTGCTTCGAGTTCTTCAGTTTTATTGGTCAAGTAGAGCGTAGATCCAGTCGCTAAAAGTCCTGCTAAAATTGCAGCAGCAACTCCTTTCCATCTTGCAGTAATTTTTCCTGACAAAGAAGGCTCTTTAGCTTCATTGAATCGCTCAATAAGTTCGTCGATAGATGAAATTCTGGCTGATCTTTCAGCTGCCATGCAATCGTGAACTATCTCTCTGAACTTTCGTGCACGCCAGGGTATCTTATCAACAGCTTCTCCTAATATCCAGTTATGTGCAAGATTATCTAATCTTCCTTCTTGGTCTAAGACGCTGCGTATTCCTGCATAATGTTGCACTGCTGTACCATTATCAATATCATATTCAAAGGCAGTCTTTCCAGTTAGGGCAAGAAGCATGTTTACACCCAGAGCATAAATTTCAGAGCGCTCATCATATTGTGTTTGGGAACCAGTAAAAGTGGAACCAAGACAAGGATCAGTAACCAGGCGTGCTCCAGCTGTTGGTCGCGATTTTGCGGTTACTTCGTTGATTGGGCAGGCATTGGCCAGATCAGTGATACGTGCTTCTACTCCTCGATCTCCTCTGCGTATGAGGATGTTGGAAGGATTGAGATCGCGATGATACAATCCTTTTTCCTTAATTAAAAATCGTACTGCTTCTAGCACTTGGGAAAATGCTTCTCTGAAGTCTGTCGGAGTTAATGCTCCTAATTCTTCCACAATTCTTCGTAGTGATTTGGAGTTCTCAAACCACGGTTCTACTGATACAGTTAAGCCATCTCTTTCATAGTAATCAATTAAGGGGATAATGTTGTGTCTTACCGCATCTTCAGGCTCTATTTTCAGAGAAATATCAATTTCATGGCTGGTGGTGTAACCTCGCCTGACATGATATTCGGCATTTCTGCTTTTGGGAGACTTGTCAACTTTTACTGCAACTTTTCTCTCCCCGTGCCTTCCCCAGTTAGCAACAAAAATTTCTCTGGTGCCACCTAATTCTTCTTCAAATCTGGAGAGATTCTGATACTTTTGCGGTGGCAGGATTGCGACAATGCGTTCAAGCAGGGATTCAGAAGCCAGTTCAATCATTGTTAGACTCCTTAATTACATTGACTTTTATCTCTACCACAGTGCCAGGGCTAAGTTCGTCCTGAAGGATTTTTGGAATAACAATGATAGCTTGTTTTCCATGCTTTGCTATTTTTTTGGTGAGTGAGTATTGTTTCATTAGCTATTACATTCTGTATGTATATTGTATACATTTTAACAGCTATTTTATAAAAGTTAGGTTATAAAATGATAAGTTTGTTATTTTGAATAAGTTTTTATCCGGAGAATTCCCAATAAGAAGCTTTTTAAATTTAGGTATATTCTATTATCCTAACATGCCCATCCGTGACCTCCAGGAAAAAGATTTCTCCAAGCTTGCAACATTGTATCTAAAATTCTTTCCCACTCATAATATCTTCCAACAGCATCAGGACATAGTCGGCGCCTATCTGCGAAAAGAATCTCTGGAACGGGAAGCATTTTTGGTTCACGAAGAAAAAGGAAAAGTAACAGCGGCTCTGATCCTTGTATTGGAAGGAAAAAGTGCAGATAAATCCCATACGCGCTGGAAATTCCGGCATTTCGCCTTTTCTTCTGAAACTGCTGGCGAAAAACTCTTGCGAGAAGCAGAAAAACGGGTGCAAAAATCATCCCAGACAGCGAAAGTAGAGCTGACCATTGCGGAATCTGAACCTGGAGCAGCTTTTTACAAGAAGCACGGCTATGCGCAGGAAGGAATCTTGAAAAATCATTATCGCTGGGGAGAAAGATGCTTTGTGCTGGGAAAATCGTTTTCATGATCCTTCCTGTAACTACTACTTTTACCATGCCAACTGGATTAGAAAAGCTTGAATTTACTGTTGAATATAAGAATAAACAGGGAAAGGTTCGCAGAAGCTTCTACGATATTGATCAAAAGTTCTTCCGGCATTTTATTTCAGGAACATACCAAGAGGAGGGCACAAAAAAGCTGGCTGAAATCTTGCAGTCTCCAGCCGTCTTTCATAGCTACAGAATCAGTTCTTTTCTGATATTCTCCAGCAGGTCCAGTAAAGTTCCTGATCTTGAAGTGGAAGGCCCAAAATTGGAATTTACCAATCCCGATTTAGAACGGTTGTTGGAGGATCTAGGCTATGATCCTGATGAGGATGTTGTTTTGGATAAAGGGGAGTACTGGATAGATCAGCGCATCTTCGCTGACATCAATATAAAAGGTTTATATGCCCTTCTCGCTTCTGGATGTGTTTCAGAGATACTTATTGAATTAGCTGAGCAATAAAATAGTCTGTCTTGATTTCCAATAAGTTTTATATACAGCTATTACTTTATTTTATGATGGATCAGAAAGAACTGTGGCAATCAAAATGGAGTAAAATAACCAAGTCTTTACCTCCTACTCGGTTTGCAAGAAGAAGTTTTTCTTTAATTAAAAATAAGAATTTTAAGACTTTATTGGATTTGGGCTGTGGTGATGGGAAAGATTCATTGTATTTTGCTAAGAAGGGGTTTAAAGTCACCTCTATCGATTTTTCAGATAAAGCAATTGAACATTTAAAGTCACAGATTAAAAAACAAAAAGTGAAGGGAATTACTCCTTTAGTAATGGATATCAGACAATTACATTTAAGGCATAAATTTGATATTATTTATGCTAATTTAGTTCTTCATTATTTTGATGATAAAACAACAACGGCAATATTCAATGCTTTGTATAAGTTATTGAATAAAGGAGGTTTATTATTGATTAGGTGCAAATCAACTGATGATTTTCTGTATGGTAAAGGGGAAAAAATAGAGAGTGATTATTTTTTATTCGAGAACCATAAAAGACATTTTTTTAGTAAGAAGTATATGGGGGAAAAATTAAAGTCTTTCAAGATCATGAAAATAAGTAAAACTTCTTCAAGACACTCTCGCATCGGGCAGCCACCAGTTTATGCATCATTTGTGGAAGCAGTAGCGACTTCTTAGCTATGACCTTATCTTAAGATCACGTAAAAAGTGACAAGTATTAAAAAGAGAAGGAAGATTAGGGATTTTATGCCGGAACAAATACCATCCACGGAAAAGATCGAATTCAAGAAAGAATTTATCGACCGCTATTCCGCGCTTACAAACTGGGATCTATTCAGGGACTTTTCCCTTTCCTTCCTGCGCAGATCTATCCGCGTCAATACGTTAGTTTCAACAGTTGGAGAAACAAAAAAGAGTATCGAGAAAAAAGGCTGGAAACTTACTCCCATTCCCTGGTGCAAGGGAGGATTCTGGATTGAACACCAAGAACGCCGTGATGTCGGCAACCTTCTTGAATACCATCTGGGAAAGATTTATGTTCAGGAAGCTGCCTCGATGATCCCTCCATTGGTGCTGAAGCCTAAGCCTGGTGATGTTATCTTGGACATGGCAGCTTCTCCTGGAAGCAAAACAACTCAGATGGCGGCGATGATGAAGAATAAAGGCCTGCTCATCGCTAATGATTACAAAGGGTTGCGATTGCAATCGTTAGGGATCAATCTACAGCGCAGCATGGTTACAAACTGTGTTATCACTTTGATGCGCGGTCAGGGAATCAAGGACTTGGAATTTGACAAAATCCTGCTGGATGCTCCCTGTTCGGGAACAGGAACAATACGCAAAAGCCTGAAAACGATCCGCATCTGGAATTCCAGCATGATCACCAAATTAGCCAGGGAGCAGAAGGAGCTGATTGAAGTTGCTTTCAGGCTGCTGAAACCAGGCGGGGAGATGGTCTATTCCACCTGTTCATTAGAACCGGAAGAGAATGAGGGCGTGGTGAGTTCTCTGTTAGAGAAACATGAAGATGCTGAAGTGATGGAAGTAAAACTTTCTGGTCTGAAACGAAGTCCTGCTGTGCTGGAATTCAAGAAAGAGAAATATCATCCTTCTGTCAAGCATGCGATCAGGATCTGGCCGCAGGATAATGATACGGAAGGTTTCTTCGTTGCGAAGATTAAGAAAAAATAAAGAAATGCAACGAAGAAACTCACGAACGAAGCATAGCGAAGTGACTTGAGGTTTTTTGTGGCGAAGATTAGGAAGAAAGAGTAAGAATGATTTATTTTTTTTGCCAAATGTATAAACTAATTTAAATTGTTTAATCAGAATGTATATTAAGGTTTCAATTTTAGATTTTTCTAAAAGATTTTGAGGTGGAAACTATGAAAAATAAGTTAATGAAAATGTTAGTAGTGAGTATGTTAGTGGTGGTTATGGCCAGTTCAGCGATGGCAGCAACAATTGATTTATTACCTACCTGGGCGACTGCTACTTGGTGGGACAATAATGGTTGTTCTGCAAGCAGTTATGAATACCAATGTGTTAATGCTTTTGACGCAAAGAATTTATCAACTGCTTCCATTGATCGAGAGGAGGTATTCTCATTTCAAAATTTACCAGTTAATGGCACCTATACTATCAACAGCGTAACCTTAAAGTATTATGCAAAAGAATACGACAGCGCAAATGATAAATTTAAATCTTTACTCGTTACTGGACTAGGCCAATATGCTTCTGGTTATTTTCTCCTTAGTAGCAGCTGGGTAGTAAAAGACACCGTTTGGCTTCTTCATCCAGACACGGGTTTAGCTTGGACTGAATCAGATGTAAATAATTTACTAGCGGGCATGACCACTGCCGGTCTTACTTCTGGCGATGCTGGAGCTAAAATAAATAAAGTTTGGGCTGTGATTGATTACACTAACTAAAAATTATTTCTCTTTATTTTTTCTTTCTTTTTTCCAACAGTTTTAAAAATAAAGTTTATGCTGATATAGCGTGGATGACTTAGACTCAAGACTAGTAAGTATTCTTCGACGCAATGGTTACACTCTTGGTCGAAAAATAGGACAAGGTTATTTTAGATCAGCGTATGAAATCCAAAGAATTAATGGTTCTGGAGAGCGTTTTGTAGCTAAAATGTATGAACCTACAGATAGTAACTCTGTACGGCATAGAATAAACATTTCTAAAGGACTTGAAGGAAGAGAAACAGCTATTCTCAGAGAATTATCCCACCCTAACATCATTAAAATTTATGATCTATTGCAGGAAAGAGACTTAGAGGTGACTATTGAGGAAAGATTTAATGCTCTTTCTCTAGAAGATAAAGTAAGAATCCAAGGTCCGATCAGAAACGCCGAATTTCTAAGAACTATTTTTACTCAGGTAATTGCCTCTTTACAATATTTGCATCTTGAAAAAGGAATATTACATCGAGATATCAAACCATCAAATATCGTGATTGGTCGTCAAGCGGATGTAGTCAAATTAATTGACTTTCAAACAGCTAAAATAATTGATGAGATCCAAGAGGCTATCTTGCCTACGCATGGAGCAACAGCTTATACCCATCCGGAGGTGATTAATGCAATATTAAGTGGTCGTAAAAGTAGAACCAGCATTTCGAGTGAGTTGTATGCTTTGGGTGCGGTCTTATACTATGTTACTGCTGGCCATCATCTTTTTGAATACAAGTTAGCAGAGTATGAGGAAGGAATGCCTATAGAAATAGATCATAAGCCCCTAAGAGTAGTGCTGAGAGAAGAGCAGAGAAAGAGTACACATATTAACCCTCAGGAACATGAGGACAGGCTTAGGGAAAAACTTGCTTATTTCTCTACGTCATTTCAGGAGCTTCTCCTTAATCTTCTTTCTCTGGAACGTGGGGCTTATGCTCAATTGGAACCGGAAGAGACTTATGAGAAACTTCAAAGGGAATTTGACCATGCTTTAGCAAGTCCAATCGTCAATCTTACCGAGAGAAGTATAGATGGCTGCCAAATAACAAAAGTAGCACTCATAGAAAGGGCAGTGGAGATGGCGAAAACGTATGGGAAAAGATTTCGCCAATCAATAAAGCATAATGAAGATGGAAGTGAATTTGAAGTCTATAGGGAAATTTATTTCTTGGATGGGAGGGTTGGTCTCTTGGTTACTGAAGGACACCTTTATGAAAGTAAGGATGGTTTATTTCAGAGGGAATATTATTTTAGAACGGTGGATATTGATCACGTTAATGCAGGTCTTGTGGATTATCATCGTGTTCTTGCTGAAGAGCGTATTTCTGGCGAAAGAATTATGAAAAAGGACGGAGATGAAGGATACTTCCTTTCAAAATTTATACTTTCTACCTCTAAAGATAGGTATGTTTTTCCTCAGCCCTATTTGGATGAGGTCCTTGCAACTTTAAAACTGAGATTATCACCGATATAATTTTTATATCTTTTCGTTGCTGGTTAGAAAAAGGCCTATTAAGGGGCTAGTGGAAAGATGCAGATTACGTACTGCGCTGCCAAGATGATGAAGAGCAACTTGTTTTTCCAAGGCAGGATACATTTCTGTTGTCAGGAGTGTATTTACTTTTTGATGGATCTCTTCGATTGTTTTTATATCCTTATGATGATATGCTTCTCGTACCAAAGCAAAAACAGTCTTGAGGTTAGAAAGCAGGTTAAACATTGCTGTATGTTCCTGATTCAGTGCAGATCGATTAGAATTGTCCAGATATTTATTAAGGTGATATAACTCTCGTGGTGAATGGATCAAGGTGCTTAGGAAATTCCAAAAAAATAGGGCTTTATCTGAATAGAGGTTTTGTTTCGTCATAATACGTCGGCAGAAGTTATCATACTTATGGATGTTAAACATTAAAGATTGATAGTCAAAGGAGGTATTATCCTTCAAGTGTTTTTCTGTACCCTCAATCATCAAAGCAATATTGCTAAACAATTTCTGGAATAACATTTCGAAGTTTTCTTTGTTTGGTTCTGTAACATTTTCTAAAACACACGTCTCCTGGTCTTCTCTTGTTACTTCTAACCCAAGAAGATAATTCTGCAACACCTTCTTTATGATTGATCTTTGCAGAGCGCTGCTATTTGAAATGGTAATGGTGTCGTATCCAGCCCGGTAGGCATTAATGAGAGTAAGCCTAATCGCCGACTCAGAAACTGAAGCAAAAGAGAAGGTTATTTCTTTCTTGTCTTTTTGTTCTGAGGTGGTAATAAGAAGTGAATTTTTAATATCGAGAACATTGATTTCCTGTCCTTTTTTGAGCCCAAATCTTTTGACATAATCGCTGGGTAGTGAAATCATTAAGGTGGTAGCGCCTTGCTTTACAATCTTACGTTTCATTTTTCGCTATATTGGTTCTTACTATTTAAACTGTAGGTTTGGATCGGCTTTTATGAAACCCTACCCGAGATCTGTAACTTTATTGGCAGGTGTAGCATGATCGCTTACACTAAAAAAGCCAGAAAGCCATTGGCTTCAGCCAATGGATGAATGGCTCTGGCTTTTTGGTGTCCTAAAAATGCGGGGATTAGAAAGCGCCGTTCAAGCCACGGACTTTAGTCCGTGGTTAGGCGCTTTCCCGCATTTTTATGACATAGAGTCTCCTCAAAAGAAAGCTTTTAATACCCTGCTTCATTTAAAATACCATGTTCGGCCTAGACAAATCGGTAACAACTCATGTAGATAAGCATAGTTCACGTTTCTATAAAATCATGAAAAACTCCCTTAAGATCAAGGGAGATGATGTTCTGATCGTCAGCGATTATGGGAACGGCAGGAACAATCTTTCCAGCATGCTAGGCTATGGATATTACCTTGCTGCCAAGAAAAAAGGGTTGAATGTTAATCTTCTCTTCCAGGAAGTCAAGAAAGGGTTCATGTTTGCTGACGATCATGTTGTTGATGCCATCACGCGGCTGGAAAAACAGAATGTAGTTATTCTTGCGGTTTCAAATAAGCTAGGCCGTTTTGGTGAAGAGAACAGTTTCCGACATTTCTGTACAGAGCGCGGGCATCGCTTTTTATCCGCTACTGGCTTAGGAGATGTCAAGCCGGCTCATTTTGACCTGTTCATGGAAGCGATGAATGTCAATTATGGAAGAATGAAAAAGAAAGGCTTGGCTATAAAAAAAATATGGGATAAGGCAGATGAAATCAGCGTAAAGACAGCAGCAGGGACGGATGTCACCTTTGATGTATCTGGAATGGAAGCTATTGCCAATATCGGTGATTACCACGAACCTGGAAGGGGCGGTAACATGCCAGCTGGGGAAGTGTATATTCCTCCGCGAGGATATTATGGGGTGAAGGGAAAAGTTGTTGTTGATGGCAGCATGAAAACAGATAACGGCGCATTGCTGCTGAAAGAACCGATAACCTTGCACATTGAAGAAGGGCGGATTACGAAAATGGAAGGCCGCCAGGCGCATCTTCTGGAAAAAACCTTTCGGCATTTTGAAGACCGGGCGCAGTATCCCTACAGAGTTCGTCATATCGGAGAACTGGGAATCGGCATCAATCCCGGTGCAGTATTAATAGGCTCCATGATTATGGATGAGAAAGTGCTGGGCACGGGGCATATCGCGGCAGGAAGCAATTCCTGGTTTGGCGGGGAGATCAAAACAATATACCATGGTGATCAGGTCTTCAAGAACCCGGTGTATTATGTTGATGGGAAGAAGATGCATCTGTAGAACCGATACTATTCTCTTTAACGAATGAATGACGGCAGGCCGTTTGCTCGGCGGAAAATTCTTTGTAAAAATAACTTTAGTTTTGTTACTTTTAATCGAAGATTTTCCGTTCCTTAACTATGTGCAAGCAATGGTTTAGCCTCGCAAACCACTTTGGCCAAGCCGTCATTCATTAAGTTGATAATATTTGTAGAACCAAAGTCTTAAATAGTTATTTCCTTTTCTTGAGCGAATGAACTGGACCAAGCTTCTCTATATGCTGATGATCGTCTTGTTGTATGTACCAATGGTCTTTTTAGGAGCAAATGTGTTCTTTCCTGAGTATACAGGAAGCAATGCATACTATCAGGGGTATACTGATTGTTATGGAAAATATCCTTATCCTGCTAATCCTGATAAATTGACTACACCGGAACGAGCAGCAATTGATGAAAATCAACAAAAATGTAATCAAGACTTTCAAAAAGAACAGCAAGCTTTTGAACAGGCAAAATTATCCTACGAAGGAAGAAAATATGTTTTTATCTCACTGTTCAATTTAGCAATTTTATTATTAGCTCTGTTTTTGCCGAAAATGCAGGACAGTGTTACCATGGGCTTGTTTATGGGCAGTATTGCTGCAACCTTTGGAGGAACGATACGATATTTTGATACCAGAAGTAAAATTGGATTTGCGATATTGGTAATAACATTCTTTGCAGTATTGTATTTTATCAACCGGAAGAAAGAGAATTTCCTGGATTGGAAGAGTGGGAAGAAGTAAACCCAGTTTCTAGAATGTATAGATCGCTTTGTTTTAACTCAGTTAAATATATAAAATTACCTATATTCAAACTGAATATGACTGACTTTATTTTTATTGCTGGTTCACCCGGAAGCGGAAAAACGACTATCTCAAATCTTTTGAAGGATAAACTAAACAATCCTCCGATGATTGATTTTGGTTGGATTAGAGGATTTCATCTTGACAGAGAATGGAAGAATGCGAGTAAAAAAGAAGAGCAGATGTCTTTTGAGAGTCTAATGTTCATTCTTAAAAATTATGTAAAATATGGATACAAAAATATTATTGTGAATGATTTACAGGATTTCCGTATTGAACAAATTCCAAAAGAGTTTTTGAGATATGATTTTGTAATAATCAGTTTGGTAGTTAAAGATGATGAAGAACTAAAAAATCGTGTTCTTGGGGAAAGAGATTCAGGTTTTAAAGATGTTAAAACAGCATTATCTTGGAACAAAAAAATAATTGAAAGAAAGAATCTTAAAAATGAATTTAAAGTAGATAATACCCCTAGAAACCAAAAAAAAACAGTTGATATCATATTAGGGATACTAGAAAATAAATAAGGGCGGGATGATTACCGTTCCTTCACTTTTCCTTCCACTAAATTAATGATCTTGGACGGCCGTCCTTCTTTTGGCCCTTCGTAAATCATGAACTCAACACCTTCCTTGATTTCAGGATCTAAATTTTCAATGGAAGTCATGAACGGCCTGCCCTCCTTATTGGCAGATGTAGTAACAATTGGAAATCCTAGCTTTTCAATTACTTTGCCTAGCCAATGATCGGGCAGACGAACACCAATAGTATCAGTTCCTGGAGCGACATTCTTGGCGAGGCTGTTTTTGCCCTTTAGTTTAAGGACCAACGTTACCGGACCAGGAAGGTCATCCAGCTCCTTGCCACCCTTTTTAAGAATACAATTCTCCCTGATCCACTCTGGTGATGGAACCCAAATCGAAAAAGGTGTAGCCTCTCTTCGTTTTAATTCCCGTATTTTTGCAACTGCTTTTGCATTGAGGGCATTGCAACCAATGCCGTAAATGGTATCAGTGGGGTGGATAAAAACAGCGCCATCTGAGATTTTTTCCACAATTTCGTCAAACCGCAACTGCAACTCGGTCTTGGTTAGTATCTCCATGAAACGGAAAATAAAGGGACGGTTTATATACTTTACCGTCCCTTCCGAGAGGTGTGGAGGTTAGGCTACTACAGCTAGATCATAATCATCCAAGAAAGTTTGTTTTTCATGCACTTGCACTTCTGCATATTTTCTCAGCAGATAATTAATTCGTTCTTTCATGTTCATTGCAACCACGCTCCGCTCATTTGAAAATCAAAAACCCAGCTATGGAAATCCTGGTTTTTGGTGTTTACTCCAGGGTTAAGACCCTGTCGCAAACAATCAAAGGAGTCCTCTTTCGGCAGCATCGTCCTGCCTGTAAGGTCTCTGATTTGCTTTTCAAATAAATTTTTTATTGTTTTTGTGCTCAGGTCAATCATGGACATCACCTCGTTTTTTGTGATGTAACAGGGCCTAGGGTGGTTTAAATACTCTATCCAAAGCTGACCAGTGGTCCAGTGGGTTTATATACCAAGTTATAAGGCTTAGAAATTTTTAAGAATTAAGGGTTGTGGCACTGGACAGAATTTATCTTCTTACCAGTCTTGCGGCAGGAATCAAGCCAGCTTGCTCCTTTTCGTATTGTGTGGGATAGTTCCCGTCTGAACAGGCAGTACAGAAATCATCTATGGTTAGCTTGCCGCTGCTATTTTCAGCCAGTAGCTGTCGTGTAGTTTCAATCGGCAAGTGAGTAAGGCTAGTCAGGCCGAGGTGTTCCCTGATCCTGTCTAGATCTCCGCTAAATTGTGTTGAGAGCAGCTGACTAGCATGTGGAACGTCTATCCCTCTGTAGCAGGGATGTCGGAACTGATCCCAGGCAATAAGAGCATGTATCTCATCCGGCTGAGCTGCTTCCTTGATCATCGGGATCAATCCCTGGAGAACATCGCCCCGTACATAACTGTCATCAAAGACCCATAATCGTTTGCCTTTGGCGATACCTTCAGTGATTCTGAATTTGTGTTTTACTTTTTCTTTTCTGTCAGCAGGCTGGTCTTCCATGAAATTACGATACTGTTTTCTCTTGAACAGCATTTCCAATGGCGCGGGAGGCAGCTTGCCCTGCTCCACCCAGCCTTCAATAAACCCGCCGACAAATTCACGCGCTGTTTCCGGTATGCCGATAACGAGGTCTCTGGTGGTGAATTCCATATCTTTGAGTAGGGGATGATACGCAAAAGCTCTTCCCTGCGCCCGGCGGACCTTCTGAACATTGATTCCATCATAGGTGGAAGTAATGTTGGAGAAATATTGGAATTCAAAACCGCAGTGCGCTCGTTTAGGAGCGGCGAACTGGATTTGCTCTGAAAGTGTGTTTTGTCCATCCATCATTACGATATGTCCAGGTTCAACATCAAAGAACGGCCCTTTAAGGCCGAGGTCGGTAAAGGCAGTCGGTTCAGAAGCTGCTAGTAAGCCAAAATCTTCTACTGTGTATACAAGAGGCCTGGTGCCTTCCTTGTCCCTGGCTAGGATAAGATTGCCGGTTGCATCAAGAAATACCAAGGAATAAGCGCCAATGACTTTTTCGCTCAATTCAGCAAAGATATCTTTAAACGCTTCTTGGTCAAGGATTGGTTTCCCAGTTACTTTCAGGGCCTTAGAAATTCCTTTTTTAATGAGAATACGCAACACTTCGGTATCGGTCCGCGTTCTAATATGATAACCTTGTTTAGGCCCTCGCAGCTCATCAAACAAGTCCTGGAAATTAGCTATATTACCATTGAAGGCAAATGAAAATGTTGTTGCCAGTTTATCGGTGATATTCCGGCTTGGCTGGGCCATCCGCTCTTTCTGCCCTGTGGTAAATTGCCTGTTGGCATTGGATGTTGCATACCTGCCCTGGGCGATGCCAGCATATCCTTCTAACCCTCCCAGGCGCGCTTTTCTCTCTGATTCCAGGCCGAAAGCCTTGTCGATCGGGCCAACGCCAATTTCTTGAGTTATGAGAAAATCATTTTCCCGGTCAGAGCGGTATACATTAATACCCGCGCTGTAATTCATGCGGTTTTCTTGAGAGACCAGCATTCCATACAGCATACCAGCTACGTTCTTGGAACGATCTTTCAGATACGCTGCTGCAATTCCACACATGCTTTCTTAATCCCTCTGAATGCTTTTTACGTTTTGTAAATAAAGAAAATGTTCTAAACCAAAACTCCATTGATGGAAGCTTCCTGGCCGGGCCTGCTGGTAATCCGTACTTTTCCCAGTTTAGTTTCCACGATCGCGCCTTTGGTGATGATATTCCTTCTGACTAGATGAGGATTGGCAGGATTTTCGATAACGTTAAGAATTTCTGTCTTGTTGGCTTTTCCTTTTGCATCTGCGACATTGACAAAGCCTGCTGTCAGCAGTGCCTGTTTCACGTTGCTGCCAAGAATTCTGGTGGTCTTGCGTTTATTCTCTTTCGCCAGCCGCGTGTTTGCTGAGAATCCAGCTAGCTCATTTTGCTTTTTACCTCTAGCGCTATGATAAAGCCCGCCAGATGGCTTCCTTCGTGACCGTTGTTGTGATCGTGCCATAGTCTTCTGTAGTTAAAGGGCTTATTTTTAAAGATTTCGGAAATTTAGTATGAATTTCCGGGATCTCCCAGAAAATCTTTGTTTTCTGATAGATTGCGGTCGGATTTGTCTCTTTTTGCTTTAAGATCAGCGTACAGTGGAATTAATTTATACAACGGGCTGTCTGAAAGCAGCGACGCATTTATTGCCTCGTCATGGAGCGGAGGCTCGCCTTCTTTTTCGAAGCGTCCTGAATAAGAACAAACCAATCCTTGATGTTCAGGGTCACGGCTGATGGTAAAATAATGGGGCGGTTCTGGAATAAAAACAACTTCTCCATCAAGGGGTATGGGTTCAGTTATTTGCTCTATCATAATCAGAATCAAATCTTTTTCCTATTTAATATTTGTTCTTTCAGCTTCTGTTTTCCCTTCCACTCCAGCGCATGCTCCAGGACTTCTTCGATAGTAACGACAGGAATGATCTTTATCTTCTCCATTTTTTCTTTTTCGATAACAATATCCTGTAGGTTTGATTTTGGAACAATGATAGTTTTGATGCCAGTATCAATAGCTGCTTCCACTTTTGATGAAACCCCTCCTACTGGCAGGACTTCGCCTCGGACGGATAGTGATCCGGTCATGGCTACGCTTTGCTTGACCGGGATTTCTTTCAGTGCAGAAATGATAGAGGTAGCAACAGCGATGGATGCTGAATCTCCTTCAACACCGTCGTGCGTCTGCAGGAACTGGACGAAAATGTCTTTTGTTTCCTTGATATCCTCGCCGAAAAATTTCATGATGATCGCAGAGACGTTCTTGATCGCTTCCTTGGCTATCTCTCCTAACTTTCCTGTTGCAATAATTTCTGCTTTCTTTCCGCCGGGAGTGACTTCCGCTTCAATCGGCAGGAGAATGCCCGAATGGGCGGAGCCGCTTCCAATCACTGCCAGGCCATTCACTCTGCCAATCTTGACTCCAGTGGTCATAATAACTTCATATTCTTTTTTGCGTTCAATATATTTATCTGCAATCTGCTGTTCCAGCGGCCGGGCTAATTTTTTGGCGGCCAGGACATGTTTCTCGGTTGCATACTCTGCGCCTTCTTCCTTGGCTAAATCCCCGGCTGCCCGGACTAATCCGCCCAGGCCTCGAAGATGCAGGGTCAGATGTCCTTTCCGGTTGGCTCTTCGTTTGGCTTCCTGAACGATCGCTTTCAAGGCAGAAAAATCAAAATGGGGGATTTTTCCTTTCTCTTTCCGTACTTCCTGAGCCACGAAACGGGCGATCTTAGTGCGATTCTCTTTGGTGTCAAGCATTGTTTCATTCATGAACACTTCATAACCATAGCCGCGTATCCTTGACCGTAATGCAGGATGCATGTTCTTGATTGTCTCTACATTCCCTGCAGCAACAAGAACAAAGTCGCAAGGTACAGGTTCAGTCCTGACCATGGCTCCAGCAGAGCGTTCCGACTGTCCGGTGATAGGGAATTTTTTTTCCTGCAATGCTGACAGTAATTCCTGCTGTGTTCGGGGATGCAATGTCGCGATTTCATCGATGAATAAAACACCGCCGTGCGCTTTGTGGATCATCCCAGCTACAACCCGCTGGTTGGCTGGCGTTCCTAAGCCGCCTGACTGGAAGGGATCATGAAGTACATCGCCAAGCAATGCTCCTGCATGCGCACCGGTAGCGTCAAAGAACGGCGCATGTTTCTTGTCAAAATTATCGACGATAATTTTTGGCGCGATAGTTTTCTGATTAGGGAACATTCTTGGCCCCATGCTTAAGGCAAGTGAAACCAACACCAGCAGCAGGACGACTGCAATCAGGCTGGCAGCAGTCATGATTGCTGCTTCGGTTGCCCCGTACTTGATAAACTGCTTCCACGCCAGCCAGGGTATGACAATCATCGAAATTAGGGAAATAATAAACAAGAAATTATTATTTCTGAAGGACTGCTTTGCGTCTAGTTGGTACTGTTTTACTTCATCCCGGCCCTTTCCGGCTTCTGTAGTTTTGATGTAGGGATTATTTTCATCATTTGGATTAGGATAAGCAAGAAGATCGTTGAGACTGGATCGCGGGATAAGTTCTGCAAGAGCCAGGCCTAACATCGACTTTCCCGTTCCCGGTTCGCCGATGAGCAGGACGTGCCGTCGCTGCTGCGCCGCTTTCTTGATAATCCTGACTGCTTCTTCCTGGCCGAGGACTTGGTCTACTATTTTCTCCGGAACTTTGATATTTTTGGTGGTGACGGTCTTATTTTCCATGAGCTGCTGTAGAACATCTATCTAGTGGTGACTCTTTATAGCCGTTTTTAGCTTTATTATTTAAAAATGTTGTGGATAATATACTCTCATAACCCTAAATTTTTATAAATAGTTAGCCACCATCCCTCAAAAAGCTGATAGGAAATCGTAACATATATAAAACTATATGGATTACGTAGTAAATGAAAAAAATGGAACGAGCAGTAATTTTTGATAAGTCTTTGTCTAGGGAAGTCCTTTCTATTTTTGATAAGACAACCGATGATGAAGATTTTATCGTAGAAGCGGCTAACCCTAGTCAAAAAGTATTGACCTCTGAAGGTGAAGAGATTCTGTTAGAGGAATTTGCAGGTGTAACTAAAGGATCAGAGCTTTTCATAAAATCTGACATTACTTCTCTTATCGAGCTTTCAAAAAGAAAGAGATAGCTAAGATGGGTCTTCTGGAAAAATTAAAAGATATTATAAACGTAGATTTAAGGGGAGCAAAATTTATTGAATATAAGAAAGTAATCATTCTAAATCAACCTGAAAAAAAAGAGAAGGTTGTCTTAGATGAGGAAACTAAGGAAATTTCTTTTAACTATCCTTCTTTGCAAAAAGAAGAGCAAAAACTGCTTACTCAATCATTAAAAGAGGAATTTGATTCTGGTGAGATAAAGGAATTTTTAGAGCGTACCTCCGAGGAACGTGTAGAAGACGTAAGACAAAAGCTACCCTCGGTCAGAAACCAAAGAATTATTGATTTTTACAAAGAAAAGATTTTACCTAAACATTTGAGGGCCTTGGAGGCGGCTTTGTATGTTCGTTCAATCTTTGAGACTGGAAGCTCCGTTGCAGAACTAAAGAAAGAAATTATTAGGAAGTTTGGAGAAGACGGTAAGAATATTTTGAATCTTTGCACGGCAGGATATTTTGAAGGCTATATTAAGCAAGTTTATGAGGAGATGGCATTTTCTGATAGTTTTACTATTGAAAAATTCCAAGATTTTTTCACGATAATAACCCAAACAAGCCCGTTTGCTATATTTGTTTCAAAGGATATGAGTGAAGGTGAATTATCTGGTGAAGTTAATTATAAAATTCAAACGCACCGTCGGTATGGAATAAAGTTTTTAGCTATTCATGGAATCGGAAGAAATAACATTCGTAAAATCCATAAGATTGTCCAGGAACTTGAAGAAGAAACTGATTTAAGAGTTATGATAAATCAAGATAGAAACGTGATTATTGTTAAGGTTTTGTTCTAGTTTTCTTTTTTCCCTTTCTTCATATGGACAAAAATCTCGTCAAAATGGTGCTGCTGTTCCGTCTCGATCTTCTGCTGGTTCTCCAGATGCAATAAGGGCAGGAAGGTGAAGACTTTTTCCATCTTCCCAGCATTTGGCGGGAGCAATCTGCTGAAGGTGAGTTTCTGCTGAGGTGATTTTTCAGAATAATAGGTGATTTTATGGTACAGGTCCCTGATCACTTCCATGATATCCACTTTTTTTCCTAGATGATGGGTGTAGCGCACCGGGCGTTGCTTGGCCAGGATTCTTCGCTTGCTAGTCAGGGCTCTCTGAAGCGCTTCCACAAGGTCGTGGACGGACACTTTCCTGTTTCGCGGTTGTGGATTACGCGGGATTAAGGCATATCCGAGTTTTTCCTTATGCTTGGCCGCGCCTTCTGTTTCGTCGAATACTTCTTCTTCGCTATCCTCGGTTCGGTTAATCAGTTCATCCAGTTTGGTGATATCATTGTCAACTAAGTGAGTGGCCTTGATTTTGAGCAGGACGGCTGCGGCCAGCAGAATCTTCCCCGGAATTGTGAAATCATGCTCCTGCATCGCTTTAATGACCTGGATGAATTTCTGTGTAAGAAGAGTGATATCAATGTCCCAGGGATCCATCTGTTCGCTTTCTACTAGATCATAGATGATCTTCTTCCAGTCCAGCTCATCTTGGTTTAACAGCAACTCTACTAGTTTTTCCTGCATAGGTCTGGAAAGACTGCAGCACTTTAAAATGTTATTGTTTTGGTGGCTTGTCCAGAATTGAGGAAAAAGCCGCCCTGGCCGCTCGTCTCGTGCTTCTAGGTATGTATCTTCTCGCAGGAAGCACCTACCAATACTTCTTACGAAAAGCAGTTCTCCCCTCGCCTTAAGGCCAGGCGGGCGGCTTTCTGGACAAACCATGTTTTGGGTTTGCTTTGTGACACCACTTCTCCTCAATAATAATCTTTAAAAAGGAAGTCTCCGGCAAGTGCGCTCTGGTGGAAAAATGACTCGTATAGCTGTGTTTTTGTGTACTTTATTGTTGTTCATCTCTCCTGTATTTGCAGATGAATCTTTATCCTTGAATGCAGTTCCTTCGTCGGGAAAGGCTCCGTTAGCTGTTACGTTCAATGTCGTCTCTCCGGAAGAAGTTCTGTCTGTCTCCTGGGATTTTGAAGGTGATGGAGTTGAAGACAGCACTGAACTTTCACCTTCATATACCTATGCAGCAGGAACTTATACCGCTTCTGCCACGGTAACGACGGCCAGCGGCAGCACAGTTGTTTCTACGAGTGTTGCTGTGGAAGATCCTTTCACTGTTTCGGTCGTTGCTGCGCCTTCGTCTGGGATCGCTCCGCTTATGGTAAAGTTTACGGCCAGTGTTTCCGAATTTCCAGATAAAAATACTCCTTTTATGTTTTCTTGGGATTTTAATAACGACGGAGTTGTTGACAGTGTTGAACAGAATCCCAGTTATACATTTGAAAATGTCGGTGATGCGGTCGTGACGCTTAAGGTTACTAATGCAGTTTCATCCTTCCATCCAAACGAAGTCACTAAACAAATCCCGATTACGGTAAGCTCCTATGATTCAAAAGTGACTATTGTTTCTTATTTTCCGACTTCCTTGCAACTGAAAGAAAATCAAGTTACTTTTTTAGTCGCTAACGAGGGTGCAGATATTATCAAAGATCTTTCTGCCAAAGTCATTGGCGAAGGAATCCAGCATCTAAGCTCTGCCACCATTTCCCGTCTTAAACCAAGTGAACAGGATTCTCTTACCGTAAATATGAATATATTGAAAGAAGGTCAGGTCACTGCTTCAGTTAAAATTGATGAAAAGATTTTCCCGGTAACATTCACGGTTGCCGAACAGGTAAAGATCAACAAAGCAGAATTGGAAGCAAAACTTACTGACTTGAAACAAGAATTACAAGAACAAGAAGATCTCTATTACCAAAAGAAGGCCGATGGTTATTTGGTTGAGGAAGTATTTGACAGCATTAAGGATGCAAAAGACCAATTGCAGGAAGCACAGCAGCAGATTTTAACAGGTAAATTAGAAGAAGCAAGTATTAATGTAAATTTAGCTGCGCCTAGTGTTGATGAAATCACCCGACGGCTGCAAACTGCTATAAAACAAGAGCAGACACTATTGTTATGGTTAAAGGAGAATGCCGTGGCTATTACCGCAATCATTGCTGCGGTTGGGACGTTAAGCGGGCTGGCGGTGAAGGTGACAAAAGGAGCGAAGAAGCTGGGTGAGGATGTCAAAGAGAAGTTTGCCAAGAAGGAAGAGAAGGGCAAGCAGGCTCCAGAATCAGATGAACAGGAAGAGCAAAAAGACGATGAGAAAGAGGAACAGGAAGAGCAGCCAACGGAAACTAAAGAACCTTCTTAATATCACTTATGAATAATGAGTGGGCCCAGCCGGACATTCTAACTTCTTTTGTAAATTCTTTTTCGGTGATCCAGTACTTGAACTTTTAAGATTTTATTCTTAAAATCAACATCAACTAGTGCTCTATAAGTCCCGATTCTGCATTTATAGAAGTCTTGCCCCTCAAAATGCTCCAGAAAATGAAACGGGTTGTCAGATTTTAGTTTTTCCAATCTTTTTTTGATTTGATCGGAAATTTGTTTATCTTGCTTGTCTAAGAAGTGTTGAACATCTGCTGATAGTAAAACCTTCCACATAAGATCACAACTCAAGATACTCCGAATTGGGCGTTGCTCTAGCTTTGGCTAATCGTCTCTTTGCTTCTTCTGTCAATTCTCCTTCTTCAGAAAGGATGTGCTTGATAACAGCCATATCTCGCTTTAATATTTCTAGGTCCTCATGAATGTGCTTAATTTCTGCATTTACCATTTTTATATTTAAGCGACTCCGACTATTTATAATTTTCCGTAAAAAATATGGGCCCAGCCGGACATTCGCAGTATACTTGGATATACTGGCTCGAACCGGCGACATCCGCCTTGTAAGGGCAGCATCATAGCCACTAGACCATGGGCCCGGATAAAGGTCAATTTTAATGTTTGTTTATTAAATTTTTGGAAATATACTAAAAAGAATTAGATTTTGAACCTAATTCTTTTGGTATATACCAAAATCCAGAGATTTCTGTTCGAAATCTCTGGATTTTTAGTATAGAGTGTGAAAATACTTTTTAGAGAAAGAGCGGCAAAAATGGATCAATTTGAAGAATATTTATAAAAAATATCAAAATTTCTTGGTTATGGGTCGTAAACTTAGACGCTATGAACATGTTGATGGCACTGAAATAGTAACATTTGCGGGAATGTTTTCCCATGTTTGGAATTGGCAGGTGGATTCAGCAGTGGTATCAGTAGCGGAAGCAGCTCTTCCCTATATGAAAAAGATAATAGGGGGAGAACTTCCTTCAGACCTTCAAGGCCTTCTGGGATGTTGGTCGTGGGTTCACGGGAGAAGAGCTCAGATATCCTTGCTCATGGGGCATGCTCGGAATAAAACGGGGTATCATGTCGGCCATGAGGTGGCTCATTTATTGCATTATTCTATAAGGCCTGATCTTTTTGATTGCAATAGGGATCTTCGCGAAGAGAATCTGATAGAAATGATTGCACACGCAGGAGGATTATTGTTTGCCCCTTATGCGCAAGAGACTAGAGCTTCTGTAGATGAGTTAGAGCTGCTGTATTATGGGATGCAGAATGAATTTTTTCCTTTAAAACCATACCAATTCTCAAACGAAGAATCTTACTCAGTCGCTCTGACGCACGATGGAGGCTATGAAGCAGCAGAGTTTATTATTTCCAAGGGTGTCGATATTCGCACATTTGTAGAGATGGATGTACCAGAAGCAGAATGGGAACTGGCCAGATTGGGATATCCAAAGGGTTTAGTCATCGAACCTAAGAAGCGTAAACAGCCTGAAGTTATTGTGGAGGCTGAATAAATATTCCAGCTGGCTTGTCCAGAATTGAGGAAAAAGCCGCCCTGGCCGCTCGTCTTGTGCTTCTAGGTATGTATCTTCTCGCAGGAAGCACCTACCAATACTTCTTACGAAAAGCAGTTCTCCCCTCGCCTTAAGGCCAGGCGGGCGGCTTTCTGGACAAACCAATTCCAGCAAACCTTTATTTAACCCAACCATTTTTCACATCAACATGGACATCTACCCACCAGCTGAAGACTCGTACCTTCTACAGAAACAGGTCCGGCAGTATGCCTGGGGCAGGGTTCTAGACATGGGCACAGGTTCTGGCATTCAGGCTCTCACAGCAATACAAAAACCTGATGTTCTTAATGTGCTGGCGGTAGATAGTAATGAAAAAGCAGTCCTGGCTTTGAAACAAAAGATCCAGAAGGAGAAGCTGCGCAAGATCACTGTTCTGCAGTCCGATCTGTTTGAGAATGTTTTTGGGAAGTTTAACCTGATCATCTTTAACCCTCCGTACTTGCCTAAAGATAAGGGAATAGAGGATCCTGCATTATACGGCGGCAAGAAGGGCTGGGAGCTTTCAGCACGATTTTTCGATCATGTTTCTAATTATTTAGCCCATGATGGCACGATCTTGTTTCTCTTCTCCTCGCTCACAAACAAAGCCAAGATCGATGAGATTATCCAGAGCCATTTGTTCCAGTTCAATGAGCTGGATCGGCAGAAAATTCCTTTTGAGGAGTTGTATGTCTATGAAATTACCAAAACGCCCTTGCTGAGAGAACTGGAAGGAAAGGGCCTTGAGGATATCCATTACTTCGCGCAAGGGAAGCGGGGGAAGGTCTTTACAGGAATTATGGACCGGAGTAAATTGGTGAAAACCCATTTTCCCTCCAAAAAGGACATCGTTAGGGTTGCTATCAAAATTCACAAAAAAAGTACTGCAGCTGAAGGAAGGATTGCCAATGAAGCGGCCTGGCTGGAAAAACTGAACAAAAAGAAGATCGGCCCGCGCTTGCTCTTTTCCGGGCCGGAGTATATAGTGTCTGCTTTCGTGGAGGGAACTTTCATTGTCGATTGGATTACAAGTCATACTAAGGAGGAAATACAACCAGTTCTGGCAGAGGTATTCCGGCAATGTTTTGTACTGGATCTCCTGAGTGTGAATAAGGAAGAGATGCATCATCCTTTGAAACATATCATCATCGATGCCAGCAACAATCCTACTTTGATAGACTTCGAGCGCTGTTACGAAACAGAGAAACCGCACAATGTCACGCAGTTTGCCGATTTTCTGGGCAAGTACAGATCGTTGCTGGTGAAGAAAGGCTTTACCTTCACCGTAAAAGAACTGCGGGACGCGGCTGCAGAGTATAAAGAGACTTATCGGGAGAAAGAGTTTGGGAAGATATTAGAGTTGATGAGGTGAATTATTCTTTAGGGATATACGTGTCTCTATGGGGAATGTTTGCGAAATGATGTTCTATGAGATAAGGAAGATGAGCTTTTCCTAAAACTACAATATCGGGGTTTTGTTCTTGGATAACTTTCAAAAAGTGAGGGTCTCTTTCAACAAATGGGACATGGTACCGATTTTCACTATGTAATTCTACCCATTGCATTATTGACAGACCAGGTCTTTTCATTTTGCGGTATAATTCTTTATTTTTTGCATAAGCTCTTTCCAAAATTTCCTCATCCTCGCCATAAATCAAAAGTCCGTTCTCAGCAAGAACAAAATCTCGAAGCTCCTCAAAAAAAGTTAAGCCGTCTGTTGGTGGCTGTGAAGGAACTCTATTTTTAGCTATTTCTAACATCACTCCTTTGTTTTTGATTCCTTCTTTTCGTAGAAATTCAATAACTTCCTTCAAATAATATTTATTATGTATAACCCCAACAAGCAATCTTTCAGTGTCATGGTCCATTATTAATAATACTCCACCTTCCCTTCAGCATAAATCCCTTTCTTTAATTCTACCGGCCGCCAGTCATCCTTCACTAAGGTTGCTTCCAGCCAGGCCGCTAATTCCTGCGGGTTGCCGATAGTGGCAGATAAGCCGATGATCTGCGGCTTGATTAGCATCTTGAGCAGGGTAAGGATTATTTCCAGTGTCGGTCCTCGAGATGGATCATTCAGCAGATGGATCTCATCAACGATGACAGTCTTTACCTCCGGCAGCCAGGGTAGGCTGTGCCGCAGCAGGCTGTCTAGTTTTTCTGTCGTTAATATCAACAGGTCATACCCTGCCAAGTGCGATGATTCTGAATCAATGTCGCCGGTGGAAAGGATAACTTTGCGCTCCGTCTTCTTTAGCAGTTCCCGATATTCCTTATATTTTTCATTGGCTAAGGCTTTGAGCGGAACCAGATAGATGGCTTTCCCGCGCTGGATGTTTTGACAGATAGCCATGGTAGCGATGAGGGTTTTACCTGACGCGGTAGGTGCACAGACCAGAATAGACTTCCCTTCCAGCAGTCCTGCATCGATAGCCTTTTTCTGAACTGGCGTCAACTGCGGAAACGCACTATAATATTCTCTGAAGAAGTCCGGCAGAGGGAGCTGTTGGAGATCCATGTCTGCTCAGGGAACGGATATCTTTATATTGTTTTGGGACATGCAGAGAATAATAAGGAATAATAAAGAGGGATATGCCATGTCAACCACCTTAACTCTAGAACTTTGTTCTAGAACCATCTTTTATCATCTAGGAATGGTGAACACTCCAAAGTCGAAAATTTTTGAGTTTTACGGGTTCTCCAGTTTGGCGGCAAATTTTGCTCCCGTAATTTTACGAAAGGCTTATAAATCGATTTTTAGTAGTAGGGTTTACTCATATACAGTATCGAGCGCCGTAGGGCTCTCCATATAGTATGGATCATTGATGAAATCGAAAAGGTGTGTCTTCTCGGGCATGCCATTCGGAATTTTCATAGGTGATTCAGAGAAGATGTGTAGAGCTGTGATATCACAGCGATTAGGAAACAAAAAACATATTCAAACACGGAGGTGTGTTTTAGAATGAAAGTAAAAAAAACGATTAAGCGCATTCTGGCTGTAGGTGCTGGGCTGACTATGCTCGGTATGACAGTGACAGGTGCCATGGCTGCGGATCTTAAGAACTATCCGGACATGTTTGTGTCCGATGGCGTATTCGACGGCCTTTTGGTTGTTGGTGAAAATGCAGCTGCCGTTGATAACTTGGCGCTGACGGATATCGCATCCAGCATGAAATATGCTAAAGCAGGTACTTCTGCTGCTGTTTCTGTTGAAGGAGATGCCTGGATGGTTGGCACAAGTTCTAAGAAACTTGAAATGGCCAACAGCAACACTACCAGCAGCGCTATTACTGGAGAAGTTGTACGGGAAATCTCAACATTTATCGGTGATGACGAATTATCTGGATTGGCTGATGGAACATTTGCAACCAATGCTAACAGCTACCCATACCAGCAGTTTATGTTCTTTGATGACAATGGCGCATCATTGGCAGAGGACAGCTCATTAGTTAAGTATGATGAGAATGACGACGACCTTTCTGCAGATTACTTCTTCGTGAAAAGCGGTCGGCAGATTGCCAGGTATAAATTGGAGTTTGGCTCCACCGCCCAGTCAGACGTTACTGACGCAGACGGTGCTGCTACTACCACGGGAGATTATCTTGACGACTTCAGGAATACGGAATTGGTACTGTTTGGACAGTTGTATTCCATTGTAGAAGCTACTCGACCGCATGCCAATGATCAGCGAAGCGTTAAGTTAACCTTAATGGCTGGAGCGAGCAGGGACACACTTCTGGAAGGAGAAGCCGGCACATATATGGTAAAAGGCAAGGAGTATGAAGTCAGCTTATCGTACGTTGACGCTACCAAAGCCAAATTTACCGTCAATGGAGAAACTACCAACAAATTAGCAGTTGGTGAAACCTATGTCCTTGCTGACGGCAGTGAGATCGGTGTCTCTGAAGTTCTGTACCAAGCTTATGCTGGCGGTGTACATTCAGCAGAGTTCTATGTCGGGGCTCAGAAATTAGAGCTTCGGGATGATAACATTACCCTTTCTAATGCGGGAAGCTACGCCATGAAAGTCGGGTCTGAAGACATTGATGGAACGGATGTCCTCATAACAGGTACTGACGATAACACAGTAGCAACTCTCAGCACTATTGAAGTGAACATGACTGCTGAAGATGATTACTGGGTTGGCTCAGGAGCTAAGTTAAGCGAGGTCATCGCTGCTACCGGAGAGGAGAAGGAAGTTCTCTTTGGCAATGCCTTTGACATAGAATACAAAGGCTTAACCAGTGAACCTACGCATGCGCTGGAACTGAAAAAATCGTCAGACCGAAGATACCAGATGCGGCTATACGATGGGGATAGTAACCCAGTGGATATCCCTATAGCCTACGCTGAAGCTGCATTCAACATCAGCTTTGGTGAGGAAACGCAGGCTGCAGCTACTTCAAGAACCGACTGGAAAAAATTGCATCTTGTAGAGCTTAACACGACTGCAGGTTCGGAGAGTGGTGATCCCATTGAGAAGAAGGATTATTTTGTCCTTACTGGCGGCACATCAACCGATGGTTCAGCTAAGTCATACTTAGTGCAGTATGTCGGTGCTGATAAGAGTTCCAAGACAAGCCCGAAAATTAAGTTTAAGAATGTTGGAAGCGGGGAAACGTTGGAATACTCTGTGTCAACTACGAACGCAACTGCTACCATCAAGTTGGGCGGATACTCATTCCTGGTGAATGGAATAGGCATCACTGCTGATGACTTCCCACTCCTTGTTGACTTGGATGGAAGTGGTGCAATTGCAGCGTCAGCTGACGTTGACTTCGTCGATTCGTATGGTTCAAGTTGGAACTTTACTAAGATTACGCATAATATCAGCGAGCCTGGGGTTACCGTCGTTGTGAAAATGACTACGCCCAATGGTGACGACTATGATAATGTTGTTCCAGCATCGCCGAGATTTAACCTCACGGCAGTAGCAGGTCCAGAAGTGCGGGCTAGCAAGTTTGCTCCAGGTACTAACAGTGGTGGTGGACTCACCTTGCTGACGCCTGATGGGCTAACGGAAGTTGCCTATGGTTACTCAAGCATGGGAACGTACATCACTGAGAAGACGCCAAGTGGTTCTCCGCAGGAATACACCCTTGACTACCCTGAGAAGCAAAGGCTGCCGCAAGTGTTTGTCACCAGCGGTGCTACAACATCGTCAGTTAAGTCAGGAGCTTCCTTGGCTGCCGTAACCATCGTTGATGCAACCAAGCTGGACAGCGAAGTTGCCAGTGTCAGCGCTCAGAACTTGATCGTGGTCGGCGGACCGTGTGTAAACACTGTCGCTGCTGAATTGCTTGGAAGCCCAGCAGATTGTACTGAAGGGTTCACTCCAGGAAAAGCACGTGTTAAGTTGTTCGAGCATGCTAACGGCAATGTAGCAATGTTAGTTGCTGGTTACAGCGGTGCAGACACCAGGCTTGCTGGTAAGGTAGTAGCAAACAGATGGCAGGAATTGTCAGGTAGCGAAGTAGAAGTTGAAGGAACTACCTACAGTGACGCAACCATCAGTGCTCCTTCCGCGAAAGCGATGACCCAATAAAGGCTTGAATAAAGCTTTTTCTTTTTTTCTTCTTTTCTTTTTCTTGATGCGTATTTTATGCCTTCATTTGTTTTTCACGGTAAGGAACATTTTATAAACTAGATTTACCTTGGCAAGGTGGTGGGATTTCATAACTATAAAGCACATGTACCTGCTCTTTTCCTGGTGTTGCTGCTGGTCGTTTCTTTTCTCATAGTAAAACCGCTCTTTTTAGCGCTGTTTGTGGGAGCCTTGCTGGCATATATTTTTTACCCCATCTTCCTTTTCCTGGCCAGAAAATGCGGGAATAAAGCATTTTCCTCATTCCTGACCTGCGCACTGGTCTTCCTGCTTATTGTCATTCCTGCCGGCTTTTTCGCTAAAGTGCTGGTGCAGCAGTCTTATAGCTTCTATCTGCTGCTGAAGCAGGAGTTATCCCTTGAACTCTTCAAGACCTGTGAACAATATGTTTGTACCCTCATCAACAATCTTGCAGAGAATGAGATTCTTACTTCCCAGATCAACGGCAGCCTTACTGCACTGACTAACTGGATCCTTAAAACCGGTTCCCAATTTCTGATACGGCTGCCGGGGCTGCTGCTGAGCATGTTTGTGACTTTCTTCACCATGTTTTATTTTTTGAAAGAAGGGAAGGATTTGCTGGCAAAACTGGATTCCTACTTCAGCGCGCATAATCAGAAATATCCATCGCTCCTTCCCCGGCTTAATGAGATTTTGAAAGGTGTCTTGTATGGTTATCTGTTAATTGCCGTCGCTCAAGGAGCATTAGGTGCACTCGGTTTTTTTCTTTTTGGCATCAGCTCGCCGTTGTTTTGGGGTTTTGTCATGGCTCTGCTCTCGTTAGTGCCATTGCTGGGAACTGGCTTGGTGTGGGTGCCGGCTTCCTTAGTGCTTGTACTGGAAGGTGTTTCTCAAAATTCTACCGGGATGCTGCTTAAGGGAATCGGGCTCTTTGTGTATTCCTTTGTTATTGTCGGGGGTATCGACAATCTTCTCCGGCCCAAGTTAATCAGCGGGAAAGCAAAAGTTCATACGGCAGTAGTGATGGTGGGAATTTTTGGCGGCGTGGCTGTGCTCGGACCAGCTGGCGTTATCATTGGGCCGTTAGTGCTGGCTATGACAACAGAACTGCTTAACCTTTACCTTACCAGCGAGAGCTGAGCCAGAACTGATTGTGAGAGGCAAGATTTTACTGCTGCGTCCTTTTAGCATATTCAACCAATTGTTGAAGATACGATTGCAGCTCTATCCCTGCAGGGATATGGCGGAGAAGGAAACGGCTGCCAAGGTTGATGGAGTATGTTTTAAACACTTTATCAGTGATATTTCGCCCGGGTGCTGTATTGGTAATATTGACATACAATATTTCTTTCTTCCCAAATTGTATCCTGTTCCTGTAGAAAAGATATGGCCGTGCAGCAGCGCGGATGGAGAAGACGATTCCCACCCCTACCAAGAGGAGAACGATGATCAGGGAGACAGTTTTAACAGCCGTTTCCTGTTGTGCTTCCACGTTCACCAGGGACAGATTCAATAATACTCCAAGATAGAAAAGGCTGCCTAGAATCAGTAAGGAAAATATCTTCGGCAGCAAGGCTCTTTTCTTTACCTGTTGCAATCTGTAAACTGGCTGTTCCGGCATTTTAGGTCCTATACGCATTTAGATTTAAATGTTTTATGGAGAATAAGGCTCTGTCCTGAATGTGGTTAGCGTAAGAATACGAGCGGTGCTATTGATACAGATGTGAATGCGGAGGGTGACGCCCCTTACAAGAAAATCAAAAACTATTGATTTTCTGTACTGAAATTAAGTAGTTTCTTAATTTCATGTACGGGGAGGTGCTGCACTACTATTATAAATGCAAAAAGCGAGGTCACGCTAACCCGAGCTGAAAGCGAGATTTAGGATAGAGCCGGAGAATAAAGTCCTGAATCAGCACTAGCCCGAGACTCATTCCAGTCTGCTCTCAATCCCTTTTTCCTTAAAAGCAAGGTCAGCTCCTTCCTTGGGATTGTATTTCCTGAACTCGATCAGGTTCGGCTTTAGATCATGCAGCTCGTCAACGATTTTTTTGATTTGTTTCTGGGAGGTGCTGAGGCCGGATTGGTTGTATTTAGAGTCAATGAACCATATTTTTGTAATGGCATCGTGTGATATTCCTTCAAAAGCAAGGAAGTCAACCACACCGCCGAAATGAAACACATCAGAGGCATCCTTGACCGGGAAATCAGGAAGGATTGGTGCCCATTGCTGGGAGATGTTTCCTTTCAGGCTGCTGCGCTGATGTTGAAGTGAGATTTTGTCTCTTTTTTCTAATTGTTCCTGAAGTCTGCCTACTTTTCTATATAATACATAGATGATAGCACATAACAAAACGATTAGTGCAAGCAATAGTACAGGACTGGCGAGGACCATATTTTTTTTTATATACATCTTTCTATATAACAGTTTCTTTTTTTGACAAATACTCTTTGTAATACGACTTGTAAGAAATTATAAAAAATGGGCCTGCCCGGACTCGAACCGGGGATCCTCGCCACATCAAAAACGACAGCTTCAATGCTGCCGATTATGTCGAGGCGATATCATAGCCACTAGACCACAGGCCCTTTTCATGGCTTTAATGCAAAAAGCTTATATTCTTTTATAAGTTTTGTTCTTCGGAATGAATCATAATGAATTCTGGTGGCGTTTTTTTCCTGAAAAAGAGCTGACCCAGGTGTACCTTTCCACGGCAATCCGCAGTTTTGCCATTTCCTTGCTGGGAATATTCATCCCTCTGTACCTGTACTTGGAACTGAACTTTTCCTTCGAACAAACGATCAGTTTTTTCATATTTTATTCTGTGATCTTTGCAGTTGCAACTCCGCTGGCAGCAAAATTTTCTGCAACGTACGGCGTTAAGCATTCTGTCCTGGTCAGCGTCCCTTTCTATCTGGCCTTTGTCGCATTATTATATCTTCTTCCTTATTTCAATATCCCTCTTCTTTTGATCAGCGCGTTGATGGGAATGTCGCAAGCTTTTTACTGGTTAGGGATGCATCTGGTGTTTCATCACGTCTCAGATCATGACCATAGAGGCGAAGAGGTCGGCGCAAGGACCAGTATGACTGTTATCTCCGGCATGATCGGTCCCTTTCTGGGAGGGTTATTAATCACTTTCTTTGGATTTAAAGCCCTGTTTTTGTTGACTGCTATACTCCTGTTCCTCTCCGCGCTGGTGCTTTTCAAAAGCAAAGAAGGACGCGTACGGTACCATTTCTCGTTTAAATCAGTCCTGAACCGGGATCATTGGAAAGATTCTCTCTTTTTCGTGTCCCGGGGAACTGCCGTGATTGCTAATGGCGTGATTTGGCCATTGTTTGTCTTTGTCATCCTTGGAAGTTACACCTCGCTGGGCCTTACAGGTTCGCTCTTCGCTGGCCTTAGCGCAATATTATTATGGGTTATCGGCAAGTACAGCGATCACAGCGATAAGCGAAAAATAATCCGGCTTACCACTATCTTCGACTCAGCGGTATGGGTGCTGCGAGCATTTGTTGTTACAGTGCCCCATGTCTTTGCGGTCACTGCCCTGGCGGCGCTGACAACCGGAACTCGCGAAGCACCTCTCGGTGCCTTGGAATACGATAAAGCCAGGGGGGAAATTGCTGCATATTTTGTCAGCCGGGAAGTGTTTATCTGCTTGGGCAGAATCCTGCTTCTGACTGTGGTTTTGCTTTTTGGCAATCTTTCCAGCGGACTGCTGTTCCAGGCTATTGCTAATCTGGCCGTGTTTCTCTTTTGAAAATGGATCAGGAGACCGAGTTTTTGAAGGGGTTGATTGAACTGCAGTATGGCTTGGATGTGGAGAAAAAGCTACGAAAAATTTCTAGAGACATCCCCTGGGCTAGCAACTGGCCGGAAGATATTGCTTCTTTCTGGAATGCAGAAGCGTTCATGTGGAGCCATAAAATCAGCAAGGAGAAAAGAGCTTTACTGCAGCAGGAATTGACTTCTCTTTCCTCCGGGAAAAATGTGGATTTAGGCTGTGGAGCTTATTCGTACCTTCCTTCAGTAGGTTTTGATATCTCTGAAAAGATGCTGTTGTTGAATGATAATTGCAAAGAAAAAATAGTCGGGGATTTAGAAAAGGGATTGCCATTTAAAGATTATTCTTTCAATTCAGCGACCGCAATTTTCGTGTTGAATTATGTTAGGAAGTATAGCGCTTTGTTGAAGGAGATTAAACGAGTGTTGAAGCCTGGCGGGGTTTTTGCAGCAGTATTGTCTGCTGGTGAAATCAACGAATGGCAGAAGCAAAAGGAAGTCAATCCATTTCCTTCTGGGAAGTGGCTTGATGTTCTCCAAAGTGCCGGCTTTACCGTTGACTTTTATGAGAAGCAGGGGCTGTGGTTTTTTAGATGTAGGAATTAGATCCACGAAGAAGTAAATTTTATATACTCTTCCTGCTTGTATGAGATTAAAAGAGGTAGCTATGGATGAAGATGACTTGTTTGCATTTGATGCTAAGTATCGAAGCAAGCTGTTGAAGGAGTTTGGATTTGATAAAGAGGAGCAGGCAGAAGTTGCTCTTGGAAAATACGGAGCTACCGGTTTTCCGCTCTCTTTGAAATTCCACCGCCTGGATTGGGAAGTCTATGACTTAAGCATCGAGGAATCCTATTTCTGGTGTCTGGATTATTTAAATGATGTCATGACCGTCGTTGAAAAACTGGAAGATTCGTTTTCTGCGGCGGAAAATTCGGCTTTTTTTGGTGTCACTCAGCAGCGTCTCGGCGCGCAGCAGGATAAAGTTTCCCAATACCTAGCAACGATGGGAAAGATGATCAAGGAACTGTTCCAGATGGTTCGGGAATTACGGATCATTGATGAGCGTCTTGGCTATTACGATGCCGTGGAAGCTGAACTCAGCAAGCCGATAAACCAGCGCAAAAAGGGTGATGAGATAACATTAAAAGGCTTATTTGTCGATCTAGTCCAGGGAGGCGGAAAGAGTGCAGCATCTGTCTATGGAATGGCTCGTGAATTGGAGTTTGTCACGCTCCCTGATCTCTTTTTTGATGCGCCGCCGCTGAAGACCCGTGACGAATTGGAACGGCACATGAAAGGCCTGGAAGAAAATTTTAACAAGAATGTCAGGAGAGTTCTTGTACGTCATCTTAACCAGTTTATGGAATGGAGAGTGAGAACACATCAGGAGCATCGTAACAGGAAACGTTTCCAGCGCCAATATCTTCTGCAGCATTATGAAATCATTAACATGTACTTAAATTGGATCAAGCCATATCTCCGCCATGTCGCCAGGCTGACCATGAAGGAGCAAAATACCATGACGCCGGACTTGATTTCTGCTTTTGAAGGAAGCATGCTGGACATCGAGATCTTAGCGCGTGATTCTAAAGATGGCGCCAATGGCTGCATCTTAGCTACGTTTAATTTCCGAACCAGGCCGGAGCTGAAAGTAGTGCAGGAAGGCTATCAGCGCGGCCCTGTCCATATTGGCAAGATGATCGCCGTATTTCGCGCCTATGCCTGGACTGATGAACAGCTGGAAAATTACCGCAAGCTGAAGAGGAAGGAAGCCATGCTGCTGCTGGGCCAGGTTTCCTCGTCGGTGCAGAAAGCCATGGAATCGTTAGGAAAGGAGCTGGAAGATTATCTTGAAGAAGCTAGGGGAGACATTCATGAAAAGAAAGAAGAGAAAGAAAAAGCTCCCGCCAAGAAATCATTCATGGAGCTGTTTTTCGGCGACTTTTACACTCCAGCGCGCAAGAAACCGTCGCCGCAGAAATCCGCAGCAGAGTTGAAACAAATGAAAGCCAAACAGGCTGCGGCTTTCAAAAGCCTGACCGGCGTGGCAATGGGACATTGCTTCAACGTTTTCCACCTGTTTAAGAAAGCGCACCGGATGGTGGCGTGGTAATTTAGTGTGTGGGTAATATGAAACCCCTCGCCAATGTGGCCAGTGAGCACTTTGCTATTCGTCAGACAGCCCATGCCCTCTCCTTCGGAAAGACTATCAATCCTTGTATTTTTTTGCACTGCCAGAGAGGGTGCGAACGGGAGGGTTTCATATTAGTCTTTTCGTGGTAAATCTTTTTATAGTTGCTTCTGTTTTTGTGTATAATGGCTAACGATAAAGACCTTCCTCCTGAGGAGAGGATCAAGAAGTTAAAAAAGCTGAAAGAGGAAAAGGAGAAAGAGATAGCCGAAGCGCAGAAGTTAATCAAGGAAAGCGAAGAGGAATTAACGGACAGAAGGAAGTTTAAGGAGAAAGTTCCCATCCCGGAATCAGCCAAGAATGACCTGGAAGGGCTAAGCAAGGAAGGTAAAGAAATTCTCAAGGAGCAGAAAGGGCTGCGGGAGAAAGTTGCTGAGCATGAAGAGAAGAAAGCTGCTGCCAAGACCAGCAAGGATGATAAAAAGTATGATCTGGAATCACTGGCACGCGAACAAGTTGAACTGCCTCCTGACGTAATCAATTCTGAATATGCACTGCAGCTGAGCAAGGAGCCTATGGGTAATATTTACAAGGAGATGGGGCAGATCTACAAAGCCGTGGAAGAGAAAGGGTATATTTCCAGGGAAGAGGAGAAGAGGGTTGAATATCTGAGCTCTGCCGTAGAGAGAAAGATAGAAGCAGACGAAGAAGGACAGTATTCTTTTAGTCGGGAAGCGGCACGAGCAGCTAGTATCACACAGCAGCTTGGAGCCAGTTTGATGAGTACCTATAAAGGGCACAAAAGCGGGTTGTATAGGAGCAGTTGAGAAATAAACTGGCCGTAGACACGGTGATTAATCTTAGTCCAAAATAGGATTCTGGTGATTTGTTTTTGAGTAGGAAGTTTTGAATGTTTAATGTTTTTCTGGTTTTCATCTATAAATTGAGAATTTAAGGGTATAAATGTGTTTATTACGGTTTTTGTAATCATGTAGGTGGATTGTTACACGTCATGTTTATATATTTGGCTTCCTCTTATCTTTACGACATGAATAAAAAAACATTTGATTACATTGATGAAGCTATAAAGCTAATTCGGGAGAGGAAGAATGAAGATGCTTTTAATCTGATTAACAAAGCCATTAAACTATCTCCTGATAAATCTGTGTTGCTTATATTTAAAGCTTCTTTACTAGGTAGGATGGGAAAGATTCCTCAAGCACAAAAAATTCTTAGTAAAATATCCAAAAATAAGTTAGAACTAGATGTCCTCAGACTTCTTGAGATTACAGAGGTTGAGCTTCTTTTAGAACAAGATAATTATTCGAGAGCTAATAAGAAGATAAATCGATTGATTAAAAAATATCCTGAGAATCATACGCTGTTTGAGTATAAGGGAGATGTTCTTTTGGGATTTAAAAAATATAAACTTGCGGAAGCTCCACTAAAAAAGGCTCATGCACTTGGGCATGAATGTACTTCTTGCTTAGGAAAATTAGGGGATTGTTACTTTCTTAGAGGTGATTTAGTAAATGCAGAGAATACATTTAAGAAATTGCTTAAAAAGAACCTGAAAGACAAGGTAGCACTTCGAAAAATGTTTCAAATTAATTTCAAGTTAAAAAAATATACAAAAGCAGAGCTTTTTCTCAATAGAATAATAACAGAATCACCAGATGGTTTAGCTTTCGCATACAAAGGAGAAATAGCTAAGATCAGGAAGGATTATGTTGGAGCAGAGGTTTTTTATAGAAAAGCCCTTGCCTGGGCAAGGAAAAATAATGAACATGAAGATGATGACTGCACGTTTTATTCCGAAATTTATAAGGATTTGATTAGTGTTGTTGTTCTCCAAAAGAAGAGAGGCAAACTATTGGAATTAAGTAAGGAGATAAAAAAGCTCTGTCCTGGTGATAAGAAGCTGTCTCTTCTTCTAAAGAAATTGAACAGAATATGAGATGAAAGAAAAAGATCAAATAAAATTGAGGTGGACTAATAAAGGCGTGCTTGAGGCGGAAGGCTCAGTAGATTCTTGTACTCAATTTGCCAAGAAATTCCAGAGTATAGGAAAGGGTAGAGCCGACCCTAACAATTTGACGTCGCTTCAATTTGAGAGAATGTTTGCACTTCTAGAAAAAGATAAAGAAATAGTTAATGCTGTAGTAGATTATTTTAAGAAGAATAATAAATACCCTACCCCTACACAATTGAAGAAACAATTACCTGAATATAAGGAGAAGCAGCTTAATATCCTTACAAGAAGAATAGAAAGTCATTTATCAAAATTCTTAGAACGTGAAGGAAAGAGTAAAGGGGATACTGTTAGGCTTAATTCTAACTTTCTTACTGAAAGTTCTGATGAAGAGAAATAATTACATTTCTTGTAATCTTTTTTTGGTAGTTATTGTAACAGATAAATTACATCTATTATTACTTCCTTTGTATTCTTGGTGATATCAAATGAAGATAAATCAATTGAAGAAGTTATTGCAGAAAATTCTGTCACGAGTAAAAAAAATTGAAATTTATGAACAGCTTGTTTCAGAGCTGATCGGTAAAAGAGCATTCGATAATGAGAGCTCTGTAAGGACAAGTGAGTTAGAAGCGATTTTAAACCGGGAAGTGAAAGGATTTCTTGTGATATTGGAACGCGGGCGAGTTGTTGCAAGAAAGAGAAAAGGCTCAGCAAGCTTTCTTTTTGATATTAATGCTAAAGGCAAAAAGATGTTTCTTCACACCAGAAAGGAGATCAAAGAACGTAGGATTGAGTACGTTGCGCTTTTATTACAACAAATACAAGATGATAAAACAATTTTACATATTTGTATTGGCTGTCTCAATCTCTTTGGAACGGCGACTCTTGAGCATATTATTAATCTGGTCAAGTATTCTGAGGAAGGTGAAGAAGAAGCCAGAAATTTAAAGAATTACAATGTATTAGTACAACGGTTGAAGAAAGAAAATGTAATTCTTAAAGGGTTTGATGAGCTTGTTTGGAGGAACGGAAGTCACTCCTGGTACCTTGAAAAGGGTTTCCAAATACTCCTTGAAGATCTTTAATTAAACCTGTGCATCAGACTAATCAGAAATGCACCAGCCATAATCATTCTCTAAGCAACCTTTATATACATAAAAACATTCATTTGCAGTATGGTTGAGTTCGGCACAGGATACTTCATGCCTATGGATAGGGAGTATGGAAACACAGAGATAGCTCACGGCCATACTCATGCCCATGATGCAAATCCAAGCAGCGGTTCTACTAATGATGTGGGTATCGGTATCAGTGATATAGGGATGAGTCTAGCTGTCGGTCCCGTTCCCAATGTTCCGGCTATCGGCGCTAAGTTGCGTGCCGGTATGAAAACCTTGGAAATTGGCTTTACGGGAGCGGGAAAGGGGTCAGGACAGCAGCAGACACCTGAATTTTACGGAAAGAAGCAGAGGGAAGCATTGGTAGAGATGGGAAGAGCCAATGAAGTTAATTTTACCACTCACGCTTCCTTCGGCGTGCAGGGTTTAGCCGGGATGGATCAGCAGGGCAATTTCTCTAAATCTAGTAAGAATTTCTCATTGCAGGAGATTAAAAGGGCTGTCGAGTTCGCTGCCGATGTTGCTAATGGCGGGCCGATTGTCGTCCATACTGGAGAATTTCAGCGGCCGATCACGGGAACTGAATGGAATACCCAAGGAGAGTATGCCAACAAGTTCAGGATGTATGAGCATGAGGAAGAACGGGAAACATACAGGGTTGTAGATGCACGGACAGGCGGCGTTATCCAAGAAGCGCGAAAGAACAGGAAAGTCTCCCGACCGGTATGGAAGCGTTATGAAGAACAGGATGATTTCTGGAAAGAAAACAAGGGGAAAGAGTATAAAGACGAGTTTGACCAAACGGTCAAAAAAGGTGACTACATCGATTATATCGGCAACAAAGTTGATCCAGCCAAGCGCGTTCCTGTCTTTGACAAAGTTTCAGGACATTTCATAGTAAAGCAGTACGATTGGGATGATCTGCAGAAAGAGGCTAAGGAAATGACGGAACGGGCGAGGACGGAATATGAGCGCTGGGATAAATTATCAGAGAATGAGAAGAAAGATTCGATCTGGCGGGAGCGGGTTCTGGCCGCCAAAAAAACAGGATTAGGGAAAAGTGATATTGAAGTGAAACCGGAAGAAGCGTATATCATTGCTACTCTGGAAACAAACGCCGGACACGCCCGTGGATGGGCTTTACAGTACGGCGGGGACTTTGACGAAGAAGTCAAGTTGTTTAAAAAATTGAAAGAAGCCAAGAAGTTTTATGAAAAGATCGAAGAGGAAACCGATCCCAAAGAAAAATGGCGGCTCAAGATGCAAGCCCGCGACAGATACGGCTTAGGAGACTTAATTCCAAGCGAAACGGAATACCCGACGGAAATTATTGATAAACAAATACGGCAGCTTAACCATCGGATGGAACAATCTCGGGAAGCTGCTTCTGCCCAGTTTGCACAGGCGGAGGAAGCCATGGAAACTATCAGGCATGTCCAAAGTGCAGAAACGTACGCATTAGATGAGGCCTATGATTCCTATGCCCAGGCAGGAATGTTTGCCATGGAGCAGACCAATAAGCTGAAACGGCAGGGTAATTATAAAAAACCGCTGGCGATCGCTATGGAAAACCTATTCCCGGAAAGTTACGGCGCGCATCCAGATGAGATGATCACTCTTGTTGAAAACAGCAGGAAACGGATGCAGGAGATGCTGCAGCGGCGCGGCGTGTCAGAAAATGAAGCGCGGGAAAGAGCGCAAAGCCATATTACTGCTACTTTAGATACAGGACATATCAATATCTGGCGCAAGTACTGGATCGGCGACCCTAAGAAGAAAATTGAAGAGAACGACCGGGATTTTGATGATTGGGTGGTCAAGAAAGTCGGGGAGATGGCCCAGAGGAATGTTGTCGGGCATATCCATCTTGATGATAATTACGGGTACCATGACGATCATCTTGCTCCAGGAGAAGGCAATACCCCTATCACCAGGATGATGAGGACACTGAAAGATAATGGCTATAAGGGCGAATTAGTGGTCGAGCCCGGTGCTGACTGGACTACTGATGTTGGAGGCTTTAGCAGCGTCATGAAAACCTGGAGATTATTTGGCAGCCCTGTCTATGGCGCAGGCGCAGGGCCGGGTGTTGGCAGCCGCGGCTGGGGACAAGTAGGTTATGGGCATTTCGGCCGTAATGAACCGCCGTATTTTATCTTTGGCGCTTATTCTCCGTCAGAAGAATGGACGTTGTGGAGCGGTGTGCCGTTGGAGTGAAGTTTCATAATAAGATTTATAAGATAGTTAGTTTCTGCTGTTTTCCATGGACGATGATTATGAGATGCGGCGGTTAATGAATGCAAAAAGCGACCCTATCAGAATACTATGTCTTCAGCAAAAGATAAAGACGCGCGAAGCTCTGCTTCTGTACGATAGGGGCTGGGATAGTCTTCTCTCAGCCGCTGATGAGAACATTTTTTCTGACAAAATGCATCATTTCTTACGGGCTTATGCTTCTTTTCGGCAAGCCATCAAAACAGATCCGCAGTACGCATGTCCGAAGACCGCAATTTTTCTCACGGGTGAAATCCTTACGGAATTAGGGGTTGAAATTCAGGATTTACCGGAGGATTTAGAATATAGAGTTTCCTTGTCAGGCAATCTCAAGGGCTGTCAAGTGTTAGCAGAGTCGTGGGAATTCTTGCAAAAATTACAATCCAGAGAACATAAGTATGAATGCTCTGCACCTTCCGATGAACCCGGTTTGTTTAGAAGGGTTAGGGATTCTGTCCGTGATCGTGTTGTAAGCTACTCTGTCGATTGGAAGCAAGATAATGGACAAATAGATGTTGTTTCCGAGATGGAGCTAGATGATTTCGGGCTACATGTTTATGTAACTAGCTCCATGATTCAAACATCAGGCGATCAGGCTCCTCAACGGGTGGCTATGACTGTACGAGGGGAGGGAATACCACAAAAACTTGGCGGACTTTTACGTGAGTATAATTTTAGGATGGTATAAATAGGGGATGTATAATCATCAATTGAGAACAACTGCTGTCCTTTGTTGTAATATGGATTGAACTATTGCTTCGAGTTCCCTTCCTTGCACGATGGGTCCTGTCGGCACTATCCCCACTACGCGCCCCTGATAAGTGTCGAGGTCGATGTGGTTAGCAACCGCAAAGGAATAGCGGTGTATTCTATCAACCGTCCAAGGCCGCATTGTTGGTTTTCCATCTTTTGTCGTGCAGTTGAATGTTACCTTCAATAGGGTCGTACTATGCGGAAGACGTTCGCTTGCTAGCTGTAGATAGGAGGTAAGATCCTGCCCCTTGTTTAGAATATCTAAGACCTTACCAACTGTTCTGTTAGCAGGAGTCCAAACTCCATTCTTTTTAACATATCCTTGACCATTTGCTTCTTGCACTTCTTCTGTGGTCAAATGGAACACGTTCTCTTTCTGACTTTTCAACTCGTTCCAAGATCCATCGGCAAGAACCAATGCACCTTGATACAACTCACTCTCTGCAGTAAGTTCACGAAAATGTTGAGCATCAAGAACTATCAAATGGTCTCCTCCTGTACCTGTAGTAGAGCCATCTCCTGTGAAAAAATAATTAGTTTGCCATGCTGGTCTGACATCATCTGGAGCCCCCATTCTTCGCTCAAGAACATACGCAAACGAAGCTGGAACACGAGGAACGTCAACAACATTACCAAATATATCCTCTCCACGCAATAATCTGGGCATGTTACCTTCTATTCCACCACAAAATTCTCTATGCGGTTCGTCTAAAGCTCTGAAAACTGCTCCACCGTAATATTTTTTAAGAACCGATTTGATCATTGCATATTCTTTACCCATTTGTTCTTGGAGTAGTGTTGGTAATCGTTCACTGTGCCCTGATAATTGCAATGTCATTTTTGTATCTATGATTTTTTATGATTTTTGTGCAGAAAAGAGATATTGTTTATAAAATTTTCATGTTAAATGCGATAGACTATTTAAGAGCGATGCATCATTTAAAATAAAAAAACCGGGCATAACTTTGCACGCCGCCCGGAAAAAAGGTTTTAGAGGTGTGGTGTTTGAGGTGGTGTTTCAAGTGATACTAAATCAGCCAACAAAGGCAATTCATAAGAAGGTACGTGTTTTCTATAGAGAAGAAAGACAATCTCCTCGTCAGTCAGTCCGGATACGAAGTTTTTTAACTGATCTACCCTTTTTAACTCGCTTATCATCTTCGATCACCCAGTTTTGGAAAGGTCATGCCAGTATATAAAGAGGTTGAAGAGTTGCTCTAGAAGGGCTGTCAGTACATAAGCTCCATAAACTTTTTAAAGGGGCCTGTAAATTTGCTACTTAAAGGTAAGATGTAGGAGGGTGGGAACTCTATGTTTCGCTTGTTTTTTACACCAGGATGGTTTAACGGATATGATTTATTGTTTGAAGGGATCAGCCTTGTCGTTGCGCTATTGATAGCCGCGTACAGCTGGAAAGTGTACCGTCTCAATAGAGAGAACAAGTTTGCTTATTTTTCACTGGCTTTCCTGCTGGTTTCAGTAAGTCTGGCTGTCAGCATCTTTGCCAGCGGCGTCTTATATTCCTTCCCAGTGCGGGAAACTGTCGCACAAGTGCTTTCTCCTGTCACAGGCGAGGGATTGCGTTACGCTGATCTGTATTACCGGATGGCCTTTTTTGCTGAAATGGCTTCCATGCTGGGCGCCTGGCTGCTGATTTTTTTAATCTCCCAAAAGCCTCGGGACAGATTAAGGAAATATTTTGAATTGAGCCAGATCGGACTATTTGTCTATTTGGTTTTGCTGATCTCCTGGGTTGCTAATTTCAGGCATGTTGTTTTTTATCTGACCAGCGCGGTCTTGTTGAGCCTGATAGTGTTGAATTACTACAAGAATTATCTTAACACTAACAGGAACAAAAATGCACGTTCAGTCATGTATGGTTTCTTCCTGATCATGGTAGGAAACCTGTTTTTCGTGTTTGTGTTCCTCAACAATAGTTTGTATGTTGCCGGACAATTGCTGGTGTTAGGGGGCTTTTTACAGCTTCTGAATACATATCGTAAAGTGGTACGAAGGTAAATCTATATGGGTGTACGACGATCTCGATTGGAACTGGTCTTTGACGTACTGTTAGCTATCCAGAATAAAGGCGGGAAGATCAAGCCCACGCATCTGATGTACAAGTCAAACCTTTCTCATAAGTTGCTGAACAGCTACCTGGAGGAGTTGCTCCTGAAGGAGTTAGTTGTGGTTGAAGAAGAGATTGTCAAGAAAAAGAAACGCGCTGCAAAAGTAGTCAAGATCACTGAGAAGGGACTGGCCTTCTTAGCTGAATTCAGAAGGATGCGAGAGTTTACCGATGCCTTTGGGTTGTGATGATGGGAAAAGACCAAACTCCTGATTACAGACAAACCCATTCTATGCTTATTACTATTGATGGTCAGCGGTTAGATGATCGGCTGCAAGGGAGTTCACTTACTTTTGAAGGAGCTGCTGTTGCATTTCACTCGAGGCTTGATGCTAGACTCGATCCGTTGGAGCGTTCTGGATACAAGCGCGTGTACACTGTTTATGCAAGTCCAAGTGAAAATCCTCCGCCAGCATTTGGGAATTCCATACCGTTAGATGTATTATATCACTGTTTGGGTGTTGAGGGAGTGGATGGGGAGCGTGGTGCAGATACTCTTCAATTGGTCTTTCCCAACAGTTCTCTGGTTTTTCAAGACTATAAGCGGCTCGGACTTGATGTTACTTTCCTTGGCCAAACTCCTTATATGCTCCTAGTGGAAAGAAAACCTGAAACAAATAGGCGTATCTACCATGAAGGCGAGGCATCTTTGCTACGGAAGATTGGTGTGAGTTTGAGAATTCCTAATCCTTCTAATCAGCTTCTTTCTATAAACCATTAAGATAGTCATCGATTGACTTTCGTGCCCGGCACAGTCTTTGTGTTGTTGCTTCTACACTAATGCCCAGAATCCTACTTATCTCTCTTGGTTTGTATCCTTCCATTGAAAGATTTAGCACTTCCAAATTGCAAGCACTAATGCTTCCTTCTGCAAAACCATCCACTAATCCTGTTAATTCTTTGTTAACAGCCTCTTGTTCCGGCGTTGGCACTCCCGAGATTATGTTCTCATCTGTTGTCTCAAGCTGTTGTTCCGGACGGTATTTCCGAAAGTAATCCATCACTTTATGTTTTGCAATGGCGCAAATCCACCCGTACACATTTTGTACCCTGGATCCTTCAATGGATTGGAAGGCTGCTATGAACGTTTCCTGGACCAGATCTTCCGTAATATCATTATTTCTGGTTAAGCGTGAGATAAAGCTTCTAACTCTTCTATAATTCTGCGTGTAAAGATCATCAAAATTAGCCAAGCCAGCCTTTTCATAGGGATTGGATTGTTTCATAGTCTGTTCTAGGCTTCTTTTGTTTCAGATTAAGATAAAATTGTTACTTCTGGTAATTTACGAAAATCGTTATCGCAAGTGATGAGAACTGCTGGATGTAATGCGGCACTAGCATAAATTAAAGCGTCCATGGCTCCCAATTTGTATTGCAGAGAGAGTTCTACAGCTTTATTGCTTATCTCTGCCGAGACTGGCACTATCAACATTCTCTTTTTTACAAATTCAAGTGCAGTTGTAATTTCGTTTATGTTAAATTTATCTCGTATAAGCTTTCTTTTTATTTCAAATAATGACAGGACGGAGAGATGTAAGATCTCTTTTGTCTCAAAGAGGTCTTTGTACTTGCCATGTATTAAATATTCTAACCAGACTGAAGAATCTATAAGCTTAGAATCGGTCATGCTTATCTCGCAAGTCTTTCATAATCTGTTTGGAGGAATAGCCTGGACGGCTAAGATATCCAGCAAAACTTTCTTTAACAGTCGAAAAGATAATTTTTTTGATAGCTTCATCATAGGAAGCTGATTTTGTTTCTTCTTTGACTTTCTTGAGCAATTCTAAGGTGTCGTCTTGGATCTGCACGGTAGTGACCATGATTTATATAATTATATAGTTATATATAAATATTTCGTTCTGTTCCATCATATTTAAGTAATAATAGCATAAAATATTTCTGTGAAGCAAAAAACAACTGAAACCAGCAAAATAATCGTCGGCGTGGATGAAGCAGGTAGAGGGCCAGTGTTAGGGCCATTAGTCATGGCAGCGTTAGCGTTCAAAGAAGAAGATCTCAAAAAATTAGAATGGATCGGTGTTAAAGACAGCAAACTTCTCTCTCCGCAGGTGCGGGAAGAGTTATTTGAACGGATACGGGAAATTGTCCATGATTTCCGCATCGAAGTGATTGAACCAGATGCCATCGATCTTTCCTTACGCACTGCAGAAACTAACCTGAACTGGCTGGAAGCTGAGACTTCAGCGCGGCTGGTTTCAGAACTGAATCCTGATAAAGCGATCATTGACTGTCCCAGCCCTAATCTGAAAGCCTATACAAACTATTTTTCCTCTCGGCTGAGCGAAGGCGTCAGAAAGAACGCAGAACTTGTAGTTGAGCATAAGGCAGATCTCAACTACATCGCTGTCGCTGCTGCTTCTGTGATTGCAAAAGTGATAAGGGATAGAAGCATCGACAAGATCAAAGCGGAGATCGGCATCGATTTTGGTTCTGGCTATATGTCAGATCCCAAGACGCAGGAATTCCTGCAAAAATATTACCAGCAGCATGCTTCTCTGTTTCGCAAGAGCTGGCAGTCATACAAGAATGTTGAAGACAGCAAATTACAGAAGAAGTTAGGGGAGTTTTGAAGGGGTAGAAAAGATTCTAAATAATTAACGTCAACGGGATTCGCCAGGACGAATCGGAGTAAATGTTAACCCTAATTCTTTCATTTTTTTTGAAGAAAAAATTTTGGAGTAAGTTAATTGATCGTATTGCAAATTATCTTTATATTTGTTGTACCCCCCCATTATAAATTTGATTATATTCATTACACATTGTAATGCGGAAAAAGGGTCTTTTGTTGTCAGAGCACTTCCACACGGCGAAATCAAATCAATGAACCACCATAATTTTCCCATTCGAAGCAAAAGAAATGTGTTGAAGTTTATAAACTTTAATTTTTTTCACCCTTTTGTAATCATATCTACAATTAGGAAATATTTTTATATATGCTTTGAGATTCCCGAGTTTATGAATAAATTAATAGGTTTTCACAAAGAATTAGAAACTGATGAAGATATCAAAATCGAAACTCCTAATTTTACATATGTTTATGGGAAGAATAGCAGCTTACTAGGGAGTGATATGGTTGCTAAAATCTATTTGACCAATAAAAAGTTGTTATTTCTTACATTTACTGAGTTTTCTGATAAAGTTCCGCTTAATAATTGGCAAAAAGAAGCTTTGGCTTTCAGGGGCAGTAAAAAAGCAACAAACGCACTTACACAATTCATGGAGAATTTTAGTAATAATATTGGAAACGCTCAAAAATCTTTTGTTGAACTTCTGACCCAGGGTAAAGTTACTAAACATGTGAGTCTTATTTGGTTTGAATTACCTCTTGAAGGAATGGATCGTGTTCAGGCGTCTGGAAAGGAGGTTGTAATTAAATACGAGAAACATAAAAAAAACTGGGTTGATATTTTTAGAGGCAAACCTGAGGTAAGCTTCTTAGTTGAAACTCCTGATGTGTGGAGGATACATCTTGAAGGTTTTATGAAGAAACAAAAGGGAAACGACTTAAATTGTCCTCGTTGTGGAACAAATTATCAAAGTGGAACTGTAAAATTTGTAGATTGTTCTGGTTGCGGAGAAAAAGTATGTAGAGAAAGAGAAGTAAAAAGTATGTTCCGAAAATCATGGGAAACCACTAATTGTTTTGATGATGATGAATATTCTTGTAGGAAATGTCTAAAAAAGAAGTAAAATGGTTTTATCTTACTTCTAAATCCATCTTCTCTTTCGGAAATACAACAGCAGAAAGAGAACTATAATCAGCATCCCGCTCATCACCGCATAATACCCATATTCCCAAGCCAATGCTGGCATGAACGCAAAATTCATACCATACACTCCAGTAATGAAGGTCAAGGGGATGAAAATGGCTCCAATGATAGTCAAGACTTTCATGATTTCGTTGGTTCTGTTGTTGACGCTGAACAGATAAACTTCCATCATGCCCGCAAGAAGATCACGGAAGGTTTCGATAGTATCCATGATCTGGATAGTATGGTCATAGACGTCTCGTAAATAAATAGCTGTGGTCTTTTTAAGAAGCGCCGACTCTGAACGCATCATCCCGCTCACCACTTCCCGCAGCGGCCAGATGGAGCGTTGCAGCAAGATCGTTTGTCGTTTAAGCTGATGCATGATCTTAATGGTTTCAGCGGTAGGCCGGCCGATGGACTCTTCTGCTTCCTCTATCTGTTCCTCTAGTTTTTCCAAAACGGCAAAGTAATGGTCAACGATGGCATCAATCAAGGAATAGGCTAGATAATCTGGCCCGCGTTTTCGTAATTTTCCTTTGTTTTCTCGTATTCTTTTCCGGATCGGATCAAAAATGTCACCTTCAATTTCCTGAAAAGAGATGACAAAATTTTTGCCGATGATAATGCTGATCTGTTCGGTCGTTACTTGTTTTTTATCGTAAGAGAGCATCTTGAGGATGATAAAAATATGGTCTTCGAACGTCTCTATCTTCGGCCGTTGTTCATTGTTCATAATGTCTTCTAACAGGAGCGGGTGAAAACCGAAATGCTCCCCTAAATCATGGATGATCTTAGAATCATGAATTCCATCGATGTTGATCCAGGTAATGCTTTTCTTCTGCCGAAAGGGGAAGCATTCTTCTGCATTTTGCGCTACCTTCTCTTCAAATTTGGTTTCGTTGTAATCAATAATAGAGATTTTTGGCGTATGTCTCTTAGCTTCTCCAATGTGCATTAACGTACCGGGCGGAAGTCCTGCTTTTTCTGATCTGGCAGAAGTGACCATGCCTTGCACGGCGATGTGGAGTTTTATAATGATTTCGATGGCAGAGTGTATGAAATAGACTCTTTTTTTTATATGTCAGATTTTTGTAGTTTACAAATCCTTTAACGCTTTTATGAAACCCTCCCGTTCGCACCATTCCCAGCAGTAATCAACTATACTAACGGCCATATCTCTTGAAGGGAATGGCACCATTGTCTGACGATTGGTATAGTGCTCACTGGCCAATTGGCGAGGGTTTCATAAAAGCCAACCTTTAAGCAACATTTATTAACCAAAAAAAAATCCTTCTATCTGAAATTACATGAATATCTTCCTGATCAATGATAAGGCTCTCAGCAAGGGAGATAAGGTTCAACTGGGTATCTCATACTTCTTGCAGGCGACCTTAATTGTCGCTATTTTCTATTTTATCTATCACCAGGACTGGGTCAACACCTTTCTCACTTCAGGTATTTTCATCCTCACCTCCCTGCCGGCGCTCTTCAGGAAAAGCTATAAAGTGCGCCTGCCGGTGGAACTTGATTTTATAGTTATCCTGTTTATCTACGCCGCTCTTTTCCTCGGAGAAGTTCATGGATATTATACCAAATTCTGGTGGTGGGATATCCTGCTGCATGCCAGTTCTGGAATATTATTCGGTATCGCCGGTTTTTTATTGGTGTATATCCTCAACCAAGAAAAGAAAGTCCGGCTTCATCTCAAGCCCTTCTTTATCGGCCTGTTTTCTTTTGCTTTTGCTAATGCTTTGGGTGTCCTCTGGGAGATCTTTGAATTTGCCATGGACAGTTTCTTTTCCCTGAACATGCAGAAATCAGGGCTTGTAGATACGATGTGGGATTTGATTGTCAATGTTTTGGGCTCGTCATTTATTGCTGTTTTTGGTTACTTTTATAGTAAAAGTAATGCCTCCTTCGTAAAAAATCTTGTGAATCATGTCGTCAGAAAGAAAATTCTCTTCTGGAAGCCGTGAGTTATGAAGCAATACTTTAGCTTTCTGAAGAGACAAATAGGGGCTTGGCCTACAGTTGCCAAATCTGCTAAACCATTCGCAAGAGATAGCTAAGTGCGAAAATCTTTGATAAGAAGATTAACCTTACTGCTATAATCACAAATAATTTTCGCCAGATTTGGCTGGCCTGCCCCTATTTTTCTCATTGAGAAGTCAAAGCCGTCTTGGCCAGTAAAATCTACCGAGCCTAGATATTAAAACAGAATTTGATAGGCTCGGAACTTAACTTTGACTAAAGTATACATAGTAGATTTTACAAAACGAGGCCTAGACGACGCCTTTGACTTCAAGAACCTAGTATTATGTTATGAAGATACTTTTTTAAAGCAATTCCTCTTTCTTTTCCTATGGTTGTTTTTGAAGGTGTGAAAAAAAAGGAGCTGGAAAAACTCTCCTTCTCCCAAGAGAAAAGCAAGACCATCTATGAAGACCTTCGCCTTACCCATAACGGCGTTACGCTGATATTATATACTACCGGAAAACTTCTCCTGCAAGGCAAGGCCGATGCCGTGGAAAAAGTAGCAAAGAAATTGCAGAAAGCAGGTATCGGTAAACTTGCTGCATCCGATCATTTCAGAAATGAGGCTGGCTGGGTCATCGGCACGGATGAATCGTTGAAGGGAGATACGTTTGGCGGCTTGGTTGTTGCTGCCGTGAAAGCTGATAGCAGCTTGCGTAAGAAACTCGTAGAGCTAGGCGTTGCAGACAGCAAGAAATTGTCAGATCCGGAAATATTTCCGATGGCCGAAAATATCAAAAAAATTGTCCCGTGCGAGATAAAAAGCGTCCTGCCTGAAGTGTATAACAGTTTTGGTTCAGTGACGCATCTTTTGAACAAGCTGCATCAGGAAAGTGCCCACTACTTATCTCCAGGCAAGCATGTGGTTGATAAATATCCTGGCTGTATTGTTGGCGACATTCAGGAAGAGAAAGCTGAATCAAAATATGTGGAAGTTGCTGCCGCCTCGGTCCTGGCCAGAGCAGCAGCTCTGAAGCAGCTCGATTATCTTAGTATTGAGGCAGGGTTCCGCCTGCCCAAGGGAAGCACCCACGTTACCTGGGCCTTGCGCGAATTACAAGAAAAAAAGCTGCCGTTCAGGAAATTTGTAAAAATTGAATTTAGGAATGTTAAAGAATTTTTATGAGTTCCTTACTGTTTTTATGTAGTGCAGATATCTTTATAAACATTGAAACGGTTATAATTATATGGCTCCAGGCATGCCGCAGCTGACGGAAGAACAGCGCAGGGAATTGGAAGAGAAGCTCAAAAACATGTCTCCTGAGCAGCTCAAAGAGTTCCAGAAAAAACAATGCATCTTCTGCCAGATTACAAGCGGCAAGGTTCCTAGCAAGGCTGTGTATGATGATGCAGTCTGCCTTGCTGTTCTGGACATTAACCCTGCCGCGAAAGGGCATCTTCTTCTCATCCCAAAAGAACATTATGCCATCATGCCCCAGGTTCCTGACGAAGTCTTGAAGTATCTGTTTCTCATCGCCCGGCATTTTTCGCAAATCATGCTTAAAGCACTCAGGGCTGACGGCGTCAACCTCTTTGTTGCTAACGGTCCGGCAGCAGGACAGCGGGCGCAACATTTCATGATCCATGTCATTCCACGCAAGGAAGGGGATAGTCTACTTGCTATTGATGAAAAATTGATTGACCACGAGCTCATTGCAAAAATTAAGTCCGTGCTTGAACCAGCTTTAAAATCAATCCTGGAAAAGGGCGGGGAGAAAAAGCCGGAATTAAAGCGGGAGAAAAAAGCTTCTCCGGAAGAGCAACGAAAAGAAGAACCTGAGCATTTCATCACCAGTGCTACGGCAAAGAGATATCATAAAGAAAAATGTCCTTTTGCTCAGAATATCCCTGCTGGGAGCAAAGTCGTTTTTAGCAAAGAACAAGCTCTTCAATCTGGAAAAGAGCCTTGCACCTGCGTTACTGGCAGGAAAATTCCTCTGAAAAAACCTCCGGAGGGAGCAACGGCAAAAGAGAAGGAACCAGAGAAGAAAATGAAATCGGAAGGAATGAAGGAAAAAACGAAACGAGAAGAAGCAGAAAATACAGAAGACGTCAGCCTGGATGATATTGCTGACTTGTTCAAATGATACTGCATAACTTGATACTGGGAGAACTATGAAATGCGAATACTGCGACATCGTGAACAGGGAGAGCAAATCAGAACTGCTCTATGAAGATGCTGATCTGATTATTGCTATCAAAGATACTGTTCTTACTCCCGGTCAGGTCACTATCTTCCCGCGGCAGCATTTCACAATCTTGGAAATGGTCCCGGAAGAGATTCTGCAGAAGTGTTTTGTCTATGCCAATAAGGCCGGCATGGCAGTCTTTGAAGGCTTGCAGTCGCAGGGAACGAATATTATCGTGCAGAACGGTCTCGGCGCTGGCCAGAAAGTGCCACATTTTGCCATTGAAGTGATTCCTCGAACTGAAGGGGATGGTTTGCAGCTGCAGTGGCAGCCTAAGCAGCTCATGGAAGACGAGATTGAAAATGTTTTTGCAATCCTCAAAGAAGAAGCAGGGAAGATCGATCTTCAGAAGAAGAAAAAGGCTGAACAGGAGAAAGAAGTTGTTGTTAAAGATGAAAAGACGGAGATGAAAGTCGTAAAGGAAAAAGGGGAAAATTATCTGCTCAAGTCGTTGAGAAGAGTGCCGTGATCGGGAGAACAGGAATGATTATCTTATGGCGCAAACTTTAACTCTTTAATAGAATTAAGATTTATTCCATATTTCTTATAAACATCTGTCGTGTTTATTGATGTTGCTTTAGATACTGCAAAGCCAAGTTTTTTAATCATCATCTCCACGTTTTCTTTTGATTTTCCTTCAATCTCTAAATACGGGGGGATGTGCGGCCAAAAGTCAATCTCAATCTCAACATTATTTAAAACGTAACTTATACGTTTGTTTTCCTGATATCCTTTGGCAATAAATCCCAGTTTTCCCAGAAAAAGATGTGTTTTTTCAAAATCATCAACCGAAATCTCCAGTTCTTTTGTCCCCTCGATGGTGTCATTTTTGATCTCTTTAATGGTGACTGTGGTTTTTGCACCATCAGTTCTGAGCCTGATCCAGGAATTTTTTCTTTTTGGCTTAAAATCATAGACAAACCTTTTCTGCATTTTCTCGCCAACTTTTCTAGCCCCTAAAGCATTAAGTTTTGAGATGACTTTATCAACATCTATTTCTAATATTTTTGCTTCAAATTCGGTTTGCATATCTTACCAGAAAGGTCTTATTATATAAATTGTTATGGCCAGAATCACGGCTTTTTCTATATTGTCACTTGTTTCATTAAGTTTATATATTCTCTTTTTGCGGAATTAAAGTATGGGATACATTACTAAGTTGGCACCTATTGTACTGGCAGCAGGAATTTCCAGTTGCAATACACCAGCGCCAAAAACGTTGATGGATTATGATGCTGAACATATTTTTCTCCTTCCCCTCCCTAATGAAGAAGGGGTTGTTTCAGTTTTACAGAATGACATCGGCTGCAGCAAGGCTGTGGTAACAATGGATCGTTTTGGTTATAAAATTAGTTGCGATGAACACCATTATTTTGAGTACAGCATTCTTAGTTCAGATACTCTACTTAAATGGGGTAATCTGAGATACGCAGATGTCAATTTTATTGCAAATGAGGCGGCTGCCTTAATTAAGGGTGACTGTTTAGATGGAATTGTTTATGCAGTTACCCCGAATAATGAACTGGGTTTTCTGAGCGATGATCTTCTGGAAGTAACCGACCAAGTAAAAAGAGAGTACACAGAAGGATTATCTATACTTCAACAACAAAAAGTTCACCAAGCATGGCAGTTGCGTTGGCTTGGCGATAAAAATAAATGTCCTGAATAATTCTTAACGCTTATTCTACATAATCTTTATATAACAACCACCATCCTATTGTGTTGATGGAAATACAGTTTTACCCCTATGATTTTGAGTACCAGGTAGAAGACGGCACGACGTACTTTCATTTCTTTGCAAAACAGGAAGATGGGCAGAAAATAGTGGTAAAACATCCCTACCGCCCGTATTTCTATGTCTCCTTGGAAGGGGTTGATACCACTCTCTTCACCCCAAAGCTGAACGGTCTTATCGTCGACAGCGCTGCTGTTACCGCTTGGGAGGAAGTGGAGAAAGAACTGGTAGGCAAGAAGAGACATTTCTACAAGATCTTTGTCAATTACCCTAAAGCAGTTCCAGTCATTTCTAATAAATTACAATCTTGGGGCGTGGACTGCTACGAGACAGATATTCTTTATGTGCACCGCTACCTTCGCGACCATGCCTTGCTGCCGATGAGCTTGACAACGGCTCGCGGCGCTTTTGTTGAGAAGCACAATGTCAAAATAGGACTGGGCGGACCATCGGTCAATAGACCGATGGCATGTTCGCTTTCGCTCACCGCCCAGCCTAATTTTGAGCACGCAAGTATTCCACAAATAATTAGTGGTTTGCTTGCAAACCACCATTCATTAGAATGGTGGAATACTCCGCGTTTCAAAGTGCCGCTCTTCCTGGCAGAGGAAGTAGCGCAGAAAGATGCAGCGGCAAAAGTAGACTGGAAGATCCTTGCTGTCGATATAGAAACATATTCTGTCCGGAAAGAGATCGATAGCCTCAGGAATCCAATTCTGATGATTGCTCTGCGGGGAAAGGACTATCAGAAAGTGATCGCCTGGAAGAAATTTAATCACGATTTAGACTACCTGGAGATTGTCGCTGACGAGGCTGCAATGCTGGAGCGCTTTAAAGAAATTATTCACGAACAGCAACCAGATATTCTTACTGGATATTTCTCTGATGGGTTTGACCTGCCTTATATCAAAGCGCGGGCGGATAAGCATAATGTCCGGCTCGATCTAGGCTTGGATCATTCTGACATGGTGGTTATCTCCAAGACCGGATCGCGGAGCGGGCAGGCTGCCATCAAAGGAATTCTGCACCTTGATGTTCTTAAATTTATCAAGAATATTTTTGGAAAAAATCTCAAGACTGACAGCTATTCGCTGGACAATGTTTCTAGAGAATTACTGAATCACCAAAAACATGAAGTTAACCTTGACGAGTTGTCAACAGTCTGGGATAGCCGGCCGGAAGAGCTGGGGAAGTTTTGCGCGTACAATCTTCATGATGCCTATCTGACCTATGAATTATGCCGTAAATTACTCCCTGACATGATTGAATTTACTACCATCACCGGCGTGCCCACATTTGACGTAATACGCATGAGTTTTTCCCGCTTGGTGGAAAGTTATATCATGAAACGCTCCATGGAATATGGCGTTCTTGCTCCTAATAAGCCGGGGAATGAGGAGATCAGCCAGCGGATGGATGAGTCTATCCAAGGAGGCTATGTTTATCAGCCAACTCCCGGTTTGTATCAGGATGTAGTGGTGTTTGATTTCCGTTCCTTGTATCCAACGATCATCACTGCTCACAACATCAGTCCAGAAGCGTTCCGTTGTTCTTGCTGCAGCAGCAATACCGTTCCCGGCAAGGAGCAGTACTGGTTCTGCCGGCGGGAAAAAAGATTCATCTCCTCGGTCTTGGAAAACCTGATCATCAAGAGGGTGGAAGTAAAGAATCTCATCAAGGAAGCAAAAATATCAAAAAAGAAAGATGAAGATACAAAACTCCTGGAAGCGCGTTCCTATGCACTCAAGATCTTGGCAAATTCCTTCTACGGCTACTTAGGCTTTTATGGAGCGCGGTGGTACTGCCTGGAATGTGCAGCCTCAACGACTGCCTATGCACGTAACTATATCAAGACTACCATTGAAACGGCGCAGAAAAAAGGCTTTACCGTAATCTATGCGGACACGGATTCCTGTTTTCTGCTCCTGGGTAAAAAGCAATTGCAGGATGCAATGGAGTTTATGGACAGCATTAACAAAGATCTGCCTGGACAGATGGAGCTGGAATTTGAAGGGCATTTTTCACGGGGCATTTTTGTCGCCCAAAAAGGAACGGCTATGGGAGCAAAGAAGGGAGCCAAGAAAAAATATGCCCTCATTACTAACGACGGCGCGCTGAAAATTACCGGTTTTGAATCAGTGCGGCGAAACAGCTCAGACTTGGCGAAAGAAGTGCAGCAGACCGTCCTTCGCTTAATTCTGCAGGATAAAATTAGCGATGCTCTTGCCTATGTTAAAAAAATCGTTGCTGAACTGAAGAATGGCAGGGTGGAGTTAGGGAAGCTGGTCATCAAGACGCAGATCACCAGGGAATTGTCGCACTATGCTTCGGTAGGACCTCATGTCAAGGTTGCCAGAGACATGGCTGCCAGAGGGGATCAAGTCGGAGCTGGAACCTTAGTCAGGTATATTATTGTCAAAGGTTCTGGGCTTGTCCGGGAGAGGGCAAGAATACCTTCTGATGTTGCGGAAGGCGGCTATGATGCTGACTATTATCTGAAACACCAGCTGATTCCGTCAGTGTCGGGTATCTTTGCTGTGTTAGGATATTCAGATGATGAGATCTTCAGCAAAGCCAGCCAGAGAGGCTTAGAGACGTTCTTTTGATTTTCAAGATTTAAGGGCAAACGAGAATAACAAACCACAAAGAATTTAAACTCCCACTTAACTGGAAGATGGATGGTCTTTGTCTTCTTCATCTTGCCGAGAAGCGTACAGGTTCTTATCGTTCTTGCACTTATTGTCTTCTTTGCTGGTATTCGGGTAGTCAGACCGACACAACGAGGGATAAAGGAACGTTTAGGGAAATACGCAAAATTCTGCCAGCCTGGATTTCATTGGATTATTCCCCTTATCGATAAGATGTATAAAGTAAACGTTACTGAGCAGATGGTAGATGCGGAACCGCAGGAAATTATAACTAATGATAATCTTAATGCCCGAGTAGATGCCCAGGTTTATTTCCGGGTCAAGCCTGACGAGGCCAGTGTGAAAGCATCCCAGTATGATGTTAATGAGTATCAGAGCCAGATCGTCAGCCTGGCCAGGACGACATTGCGTAACATTATCGGTACTCTGACACTGAAATCAGCCAACAGCGAGCGGGACAAGATTAACGGTGAGCTGATGAAGACGCTTAAGAAGGAAACGCATAACTGGGGCATTGAAGTAGTACGAACGGAATTGAAAGAAATCGATCCCCCTAAGGACGTCCAGGAGACCATGAATAAAGTAGTCAAGGCCGAGAATGAAAAAATTGCCGCCAAAGATTATGCTACTGCGAAAGAAACGGAAGCAGACGGCGTCCGGAGAGCTAGAATCAAGGAAGCTGAAGGAACGCGGCAGGCGCGCATCCTCGAAGCGGAAGGGGACGCACAGGCAATAAAATTAGTCAATGAAGCGGCGGACAAATACTTCAAAGGCAATGCTCAATTATTAAAACAGCTTGAGACAGTGGAGAAATCACTACGGCATAATGCTAAGGTAGTTATCCCCTCTGGTGCTGAGCTGGTCAATGTCATCGGAGAACTGGCCGGGGTTGTGCCGATAAAGAAGAAGTAGATGAGTTTTGATGTATATGCATTTAGGCGTTCTGACGACTGAAAAGTAAAGTGAGGAAAAGGCAATTACATCAATAATCTGATGATAGCAATCAAAGCAATAATAGCCCAAATGATATTAAGAACGCCAGGTTGGTATGCTTTCTTTTTGAATGAGATATATACTATCCCAAGTGCGCCTGTGCCATTTAATATCTGATACAAAAATGTTGAAGGCAAAAGCATGTCAAAGCTTACAAGAGCATAAGCAAGTGTGATTGCACAGGCTCCATACCAACCGATTGATTCATCTATTATTTTTCGCTTCATAATATATTGCCTTAGAGGTTGAAGTTTATAAAAACTCTTTTCCTCCGACTTCATAACAAGTAATTAACAATCTCACTAAGAGACAATATCAACAAGGCTGTATATTCTCTGCCACCAAGGCCTGCTCAGCGCATACTGCTTCTTCGTCATAAAGAAGTATTTTAGGTGAGATCTTGACCTGCCGTATCTGCCCTGAAACGGAACTGTCATAGCTGACGTGCCCTAGATAGACTCCGGCTTTGGTTATCCTGGCATCATTTGCTTCAAAGGTTTCCGCTTTTTGTGCGCCGATGATGTTGATGACCAAGCCTTCCACATTGGTGTTGATGCCGTTTTCAACTGTGAAAGAGAGGTCTTTCTTTGCTTCGTCATAACAGACCTGCTCCTCGCCGCCGATGACGGAAAATTGCAGCTCAATGTTAACAGGGCATTCTGCTTCTGATTCTACTTCTGCTCGTCCTAAATTCATCACCACTACTCCTACTGCCACTGCAAAGGAGACCAGAAGAAGCGTGGTCATCAATGGCGTGATGGCTTTTTTATTCAACATCTTATCGTTTCCAGTGCGTTTTTTCTTTGTGAAGGATCTCGGTAACTCTATGTAGTGGTATAAAAACTTCTTTTCCTTTATCTAAAAATACTAAAAATTCTTTTTCAATGCGTTTCAGTTTGCCTGCATGCAGGAGGAGCTCTTTATCTTTCACATGATCTTTATATTTGAAATGGAACTCATGTTTTTGTGGATGGCGATGTACTTTTTTTGCTTCAGATTTAACTGGTTTTTCTATTTCCCAGAGAGGATTAGCATCCTTGAAAATAACTCCTGATAATCCTAACATTGTAATCCCTAAGACTAAACTCAGCCAGGGATTGGAGATGATAGGATGGATGTATCCTAGTCCGTCCCATACTCCAGCCCAGAAAAACACTACTCCTATCGTTCCAAAGATATACCAAAAATATTTTTTAATGTCTTCGCCAGCAACCATGTTATAATCTCCAATAGCGTTTTCCTTTATAGAGCACTTCACTAACTCTGTGCACAGGAATAAATAATTCTTGTTTTTGTTTTGGCGGCACTACTACCAAGGCGCCTTTTTCTATCTTTTTTACCCAAGCAGCAGGGATAGTAACATACTTTTTTTGTGCCTTGTCATAATACTTGAATTCAAAATTTTTCTTATCCTGATGCGCCTGTATGGAATGCAAGGTTTTGTCGACTGCCTTTTGGATCCCTCCTAAAGGGTCAAATTCTTTAAAGATAGCTCCGGAAATGGTGAGCATAGCAAAGCCCAAAAAGAGGAACACTAAAGGAGTACAAGTTTCAAGTTGAATAGAAGCCGGGCAGCTCAAGTCTCCTAGGAAAGGCACTTCATAAAGCCCGTCCCAAATTCCTTTCCAAGTGAAGATAATGGCAATAGCTATGTATAAGGATGATAAGAAATGTTTATCCTGCTCACGTAATACCACATCAACACCTGTTGTTAAGAAGAAGGAATGTTATAAATAACTTTCTCTTTACCGGGCTTTTGAGTTTTAGGGCCTTTAAGGTTTTATTCCCTACTAATTAGTGATTAATAACCAAAAAGTTTATAAAGATAAGGTAGGCCTATGCACCTAACAAATTAAACGAGGTATCACTAATGCCATACAAAACAGCACAAGAAATGATTGATCCCCAAAGCGTTGACTCGGTGCGGGGAATGAGGATTCGAAACAGACCAGATACAGATCCAGTAGCTCATTGGCCAGGTCATGTGAATTCGACTATTAGCGATCTTGAACGAGATCTTTTTGATTCCTTTGGAGAACACCTGAAAGTAGCAGGGAACCAAGAGCAAGATGCAAAAGTTGCAGGAAAGGATGAAGAAAGGGAATCCTCCTATTTTAATTTTTAATAGTTAATTCCTAAATCTGGTGATAGATGGTCTAAAAGAGACCTACAATGGACTTGTTGGAATTAAAACGGGAACAACTAAAATTATCCTCTAAAATCGTGCTTCAGGACAGCTTCAGCGACATCCGCACTATTGGCGGCGCAACTTGCTTGCAAATGGGCGAGAAGCTGGTTGCCAGTGTCGTGGTGTGTGAATTTCCTTCTCTCAAAATGAAAGAACACAAGACAGCAGTCCTGACTAATCCCCTTCCTTATAAGACTGGCTATCTTGCGTATAGGGAAATGCCGGCGCTCATCGATGCGTATAACCTGCTTGATGAAGAGCCTGATGTACTTTTGGTTAAAGGTCCAGGTGTTCTTCATCAGCGAAGAATAGGTCTGGCTTCCCATCTAGGCTTAGCCTTGAATATTCCAACTATTGGAGTTCAGGATGCCCTGACCTTTGGCATCCTTGAAGAAGGAAAAGTCTTGGTCGATGGAGAGGTTCTTGGATCTGAAATTCGTACTAGGGAACATTCTAATCCTCTGTATGTTTCTCCTGGACATAATGTTTCGGTAAAAACTGCGCTGGAGATCGTTGCAAAAACAAACGTCTATCCGCATAAGCTGCCTGAACCGCTGCATCTGGCGCACAAGTTGGGACGGAAAATAACCCGAAAAACAGTAGAGAGTGGGGGTCAAGAGTGAACCGCTTTGTTACCTTACCAGCGCTGCTCTGCGGGCTTCTCAGCTCCTGTGCTCCAAGGCATCTACAGTCTGAAACTCTCCTGCCTGAAACACCTCTGCCTGCTGTTGAACAGGATCTTCTTCAGCAATACCAGAATGGAAGATATGGCTGGCTGCTCTACTTAAGAGCATTCTCCGCACTAGGCACAGATCTTGGCACGGTCTATATTTATAAGAATAACCTGGAGGTCGACAGTCCAGCTACCTATTCCCTGGCTGCTGAATCAGAAGTTAGTCCATCCAGGACACTTTCCTTTGCAGAAGATTATCTCGATGATCTTGTTGAGAAGTACCATGTCACTGCAGAGGAAGCGGAAGTTGTGGCCGATTACCTTGAAAACAGAACGGAAGCCGCTGATCCAGAACGTCTGCGGATTGAGGTCCGCTATGCTGCTGGCAAACCAAAAGGGGTTATCTTATTATATGCTCGTGCTCTTTCCAAACCAGGTCCTGAAGGAGATGTTCAGAATACTCTTCTGGCCAGGAAACTGATCTCTCCTTCATTGGCTTTGTCGATCATGCATTTTTGTTCTGTAGAGCTGATAGGCTATGATAGCTATAACACCTTCCTTAAATCTGATTATGACATCGCTACAGTTGACGGCAGGATCAAGTTTGTGGACAAATAGTGCTATCGGTGTGCGAAGCTTATCTGTTCTAGCCCTTCCTCTTCAGTGAGGAATATACAATTGTAGTATCCGGATATTTTTTCGTTTTTTCGCTGAGAAAACTCACCTTCGTTCGGGGTCACCGCCAACTCACTTTCCGCTACAACCTCCCTATTGCGGCTCCTATCAAAAACGTGAAACGTTTTTGGGAGGTTCCAGAAATCACTATTTCTGATACCTTCCCGTAAGGAGCAACCCCTAACGAAAATCGGAGATTTTCGGGAGGTTCCGGAAAATCGTTGTTTTCCGTTACCTTCCGCAATCAAGGATTATGCGGATTCTACCGTTCGTATTAAGGCGGTGACCCTTATTTTCTCAGCGAAATAATTTCGGGATACTTCAGTAAGGAATATACAATAGCAATCTTTATAAAGCAAAAACGAAACATTTCTAAGAAGGAAAGGGCCTTAAAATGACCATCATCAACAGGATCACTATACATGGATTCAAGAGCTTCGCCCACAAGACAGACGTCCCGTTTGATGGCAAATACAACTGTATTCTAGGCCCTAATGGTTCAGGGAAAAGTAATGTAGGAGATGCCCTTTGTTTTGTCCTGGGGAGAATCTCTGCCAAATCGATGCGCGCAGAGAAAGCTGCCAATCTTATCTTTAATGGCGGCAAGAATAAGAAACCAGCGTCAGCAGGATCGGTGGAGATAGCTTTCAGCAATAAAAACAAGATCTTCCCCCTTGATGCGGAAGAAGTAGTCATCAGCAGAACCATCACCAAAACAGGGAACAGCATTTACAAGATCAACAACAAAAAGAAAACCCGTTCTGAGGTGGTAGACCTTTTAGGACTAGCGAAAATCAACCCTAACGGCTACAATATCATCCTCCAAGGTGACATCACCCGGTTTGTAGATATGCCTCCGTTAGAACGGCGGAAGGTCATTGAAGAAATAAGCGACGTGTCGGTATATGAAGAGAAAAAGCATAAAGCTCTGCTGGAGCTGAATAAAGTAGAGGAGAAACTCAACAATGCCGGGATCATCCTTAAAGAACGCGGCACCTACATGAAGGAGCTGAAGAAGGATCGGGATCAGGCCCTGAAATTCAAAGGGCTTAAAGATAAAATCGATTCCAATAAGGCGACTTATCTTCATCTTCATATACAGGAAAAAGAGGAGATTAAAGGAAAATATGATACAGAAATAGCTGCTCATCAGGAAAAAATTTCTTCATTTGAGGAGAAGATCGGAAAACTGAAAGAAGAGGTGCAGGCGCAGAAAGATACTATAAAAGATATCAACCAGCAGATCGAGCAAAAAGGGGAGAAGGAACAGCTCAAGGTGCATACTCATATTGAGAACTTGAAAGTGACCTTGGCAGAAGACAGGACCAGGGTTTCTACTTTAAAAGATGAGATTAACAAGATCAGGCAGCGAAAAGACCAGTTTACCTTAGAGCTGGAAGAGCTCGGAGAAAAAACTTCTTCTAACAGGAAGCAGCTCAAAGACAATGAGTTGAATCTACAGCGGAAGAGAAAAGAGCTGCAGGACTTGGAAAACAGCATCGGGCAGTTCAAGAAAAAAAATAAGATTGAAACATCCCAGGAGCTGGAGACGGAAATAGAAAGTAAAGACAAGCTGATTGAAGAAAAGCAGGAAGAAGTGCAGAAAGTACGCCAGCAGCAGCAGGAGCTGCTAAGGGAAAAAGACCGGGTTGACTACCAGCTCCAGACTATCGACGAGCGGATACAGAAAGTCAAGGAAGTGGAGAAGCAGAATCAGGACCAGATCAAAGAGCTTCAGCGTTATAAGTCCCAGTTTAAAGAGTCCACTATACGCCTGAATAAATGTCTGGAATCGGACAGCGGTTTTGCTTCACAGCTTGGCAATGCCAGGCGGAAATTGCAGGAACTGCAGGAAAAACATGCTCATCTTAATGCTAAAACCTTGTCGATCCAGGCCGGATTGGCCAGCAACAAGGCAGTCCAAGCTATTCTCGACAATCGGCGGAAATTTGACGGTGTCCATGGCACAATTGCTGAACTGGGCCAGGTCAATGCTAGATTTGCGCCAGCCCTGGAAGCTGCAGCAGGAGGAAAGATGCACCATGTTGTTGTGGACTCTGACAAAACTGCTGCTGACTGCATCAAATATCTGAAAAATAACAAACTTGGATCAGCATCTTTTATTCCTCTCAATAAGATAAAGTACGGCGAGATCTCCAAGGAGGATGAGAAGCTGCGCAAAGAAGCCGGTGTGCATGATTTTGCGCTCAATCTGATCTCATTCAAGCCGAAATATGAAAAAGCATTTGCCTATGTGTTCAGCAAAACTCTGGTTGTTGAAAATATTGACATTGCACGGAAAGTTGGGATCGGAAAAATAAAGATGGCCACGGTTGACGGCAGCATCGCTGAAGGCAGCGGCGTGATGCGTGGCGGCTTTCTTGCTAAAAGCTCTGCAGGATTTAAGGAGAAGGATTCCCTTGACGATCTTCAGCGTCTGGAGAACGAGATCTCGGAAGTGGAAGGAGTTCTTGCCAATATCGAGCTGAAACGCGAACAGAACATGCAGGAGATTTCTTCTCTTCGCAATCACAAAGCTGAGTTGGAAGCAGAGGTAATTAAACTGGAAAAAACCCTTCACCTTGACACTCAGGATCTGGATGCTTCTGTTGAGGTAAAGAAAGAGCTGCAGCAAAAATTGAAGGACGTCGAGGCCGGGCTGTCAGCCGTTCAAAAGGATGTCGGCACTATTAACAAAGATCTTGCCATGCTCAAGTCGCGGAAAAATACCTTGCGTTCTGAGATCAGCCAGCTGCGCGATCCACGTCTTCTGGCTCAGCTGCAGGCTTTTGAGGAGTCGCGGCAGAAATGCCGGGAAGATATCTTACGCTTGGAGAATGACCTCAAAAACGCGTCTTCACAGATGGACCAGCTTCTGGCTCCCGAGAAAGAGAAAATTGCCGAAATCCTGAAGCAGCATCAGAAAGAGGAGGGAACATTTTCAGCTGAGATACAGGCGCTCAGCGCCAGAATAGGCGGGAAAGAAAAAGAGCTGGCAGTCAAGGAAAAAGAGAGTAAAGAATTCTATTCCAAATACAAGGAGCTTTTTAATAAGCGGGAAGCTGTAAGCTCTGAGATTATGAAGTCAGAGAATGAAATCGAAGCCCTTCGGGAGAAAGCGCGGAATTCTGAGCGGGAAATTAATTTGGTTTCGCTCAAAAATGCTGAAGTGAAAGCCAGGCTGGCCGGACTGGAGGAAGAGTTTGCCAAATATAAAGGTGTAGAAGTTTTCAAAAACAAAAGCGTGCAAGAGTTACAGCAGGAGATCAACAAGTTTGAAGTGATGCTGGCGCAAATGTCTGCCGTCAACATGAAAGCCCTGGAAGTGTATGAGCAAGTTGAAACTGAGTTCAACAGGCTGATTGAGAAAAAGGAAGGTCTTGAAAAAGAGAAAACTGACGTTCTTACTCTCATGAACGAGATTGAGTCTAAGAAAAAAGATCACTTCATGAGAACCTTCGATAAAGCTAATGAGAATTTCCAGGCAATTTTCAGCAACCTCTTTACCAAAGGAAAAGCCTTCTTGCATCTGGAAAACAAGGATAACCCTTTTGAGGACGGCTTGTCCATTAAGGTAAAACTTATCGGAAACAGGTTTATGGACATCAAATCCCTGTCTGGCGGGGAGAAAACCCTCACTGCGCTATCCTTCATTTTTGCTATCCAGGAGTACCAGCCGGCATCATTTTATATCCTGGACGAGATTGATGCCGCTCTTGACAAACATAATTCAGAAATATTGGCTAAACTGATCCGCAAGTATGCTGACAATGCACAATATATTGTCATCTCACATAATGATTCTATCATCTCTGAAGCCGACACTTTGTTTGGCGTGAGCATGAATGACGGTGTTAGTAAGATTACAAGTTTGAAGATCTAAATTAAAGATACCTAGTTCTCATTACTTTTTGATATCTGAAATGCTTCCAAAGCAATGTGCTTAACATCCTTCGGCACTCTTTCCTGTTCTAAATCCTCTTGCGAGAACCATTCTGCATTTCTCAATTCATTGTTTATTTTAAGGTCGTGCGGATTCTTTGCTTTGCAAAGGTAGAATAAGCAGTAATGATCATGGTCACCGACGGAATGAAGGTTAGTATGAAACGGCAAGGCTAGATTCAGTTTTGCGTTTCCAACCAGAGGAACAGCAGATTTGCCGATGATCTCAACATCAAGATTAACCTCTTCCTTGATTTCTCTCCTCAAAGCCTGGTCGGGAGTTTCATTTTCATCGATGTGTCCACCGACCGGAAGCCAGAGGTTTAGCTTGTTGTGATGTATGAGGAGAACTTTATTGTTATGGATGATATAACCACCAACCGTTAAGTCGATTTTTCGTTGCATGCTTTGTCTGGATTGGCAAACTATTAAAATTTTCCGTTGCTGAAAAGGAATCTTTATAAAAATTCAACGCTATTCAGCTAAATCATGAGTACGAAATGCTTAATCATTCTTGGCGGCGGCCTGCGTGGAAACCAACTTAATCAACATACTAAATTGCGGTACGATAAGGGCCTTGCAATGGAGAAGAAATTTGATTATGTCATCTGCTCTTCTGGAGGGACATACCGGAAAGAGGGTTTGCAACGGAGAATATCAGAAGCTGAGGCAGGAAAGAGATACCTTGTTAAGAATGGTGTATCTCAGAGAAAAATACTTTTAGAGGATAGATCAAGAGACACATTCTCCAACGCTTACTACTCCCGGAAAATCTTGGACAAATTAAAGATAACAGCTTTTACTGTTGTGACTTCCGAGTTTCACCTGAAGAAAGCAAAATTTCTGTTTCAAGTTGTTTTTCCTGCAGTTGAATACAGGGCAAAATTTATCAAAAGCAAAAATGGCATCATCAGCACAAGAGCTTTGAAAAACAGGAGGATTCATGAGCGATTAGTCCTCCAATTTTACAAGAAACATCTTTTTACAACATATGGCGTGAAAAAAGGAGATATGAACTCTATTGCGAATTTCCTGAAACGGCATAACTTGGCGACATCAGGAAGAATGGATCAGTACCAGAGAGAATTAACTGAGAAAATTAACAGGAGATTGGATAAAAAGGGGAAATTGTTGTATTAACTAAAATCCTATCAACTAAATAATGCATAAGGTAAAATCAAACATCCAAATTGACAACTTCCTTGGCGTGTTTCTCAATGAAGTTTCGTCTTGGTTCTACTTCATCGCCCATCAAAATAGTAAAAGTCTGATCAGCGACGATAGCATCTTCAACGGCTACTTGTTTCAGTTTCCGTACTATGGGATCCATAGTAGTTTCCCATAATTGCTGCGGGTTCATCTCTCCCAGGCCCTTGTAGCGTTGTATTCCCACACCTTCACCCATTTCTAGAGCAAGTTTATGTTTCTCTGCGTCGGAATAAACATATTCCACGCGTTTTCCTTTTTGTAATCTGTACAGTGGAGGCATGGCAATATAGATATGCCCTTTCTCAATTAAAGGGGTCATGTGCCGATAGAAAAATGTTAAGATTAGGGTCATGATATGCGACCCATCGACATCGGCATCAGTCATGATTACAACCTTGTCGTAACGCAACTTAGCAACGTCAAATTCTTCACCCACTCCTGTTCCTAAAGCAATAATCATGGCGATAATCTCTTTATTTTCCATGATTTTGTGCAAGCGTGCTTTTTCTACGTTGAGTATTTTTCCCCGTAAAGGCAGAATGGCTTGGAATTCACGGTTACGGCCTTGCTTGGCGCTGTTGTGGACAAATACTCCTGAAGCCAAGGCAAAGTTGTGCGTGTGGGGGACTTCAATATCATATACGTCAATCTTTTGATGTAGCTTGATACTTTCTTTTATTTTATGATTAAAATTTTCTACTGCTTCTATTGCTTCTTCAGGATCATTCCAGAAAAATCTTTGGGTAAAAGTGTTGAATTTCAATAAATTTTTATTTTCACTGGTCTTCCGCAATTCAGTGTAAATATTTATATCAATCTCTCCACATTGGTCATATACTTTACGCAATGCCTTCAACGTTTCTATGAAATAGGTCTGATTGTATGTTTCTCTCCGTTTTGCTCTGAATTCTGGAGTCCACTGTTGTTTAGTCTTTTCACTTCTCCATTTTTGCAATTCTTCATTTTCCCATTGTCTTTTAGCTGATTCTGACAATAATCCTCTTTTTTCAGGATGGTCAATAAAATATTTTCTTACTCGTTTCGATTGCTCTTCACGATTTTCTTCTTTATTCCAATATTCTTGTTGAGCCAGGTTGAGAAGCTTATTATTTTCTTGACGATATTCTTCATTTTGATGATAAAATTCTAAAAACTTGTTCTTCATAAATTCTTTATATTCTTCACTTTTCCATTGATTCTTTGCCTGTTCGCTGAGAATTGTTCTGGTTTGGGGTTCTTTCATTCTCTGGCTCATCATTTGCTTAAATTCAGCGGTCTGCTTCAATACTCTGCATTTTTCCTTAACTTCGTCAGTATGCAGAGTTTTGCGGATATGCTTCCTATGTAAATCAAAATGTTCTTGGTCTGTTAATCTTATAATATTAGTTGGGTTATTATTCAATTTATTGAAATTAACATGGTGCCTGTGTGCTCCTGAGTTTGCAGTATAACTCTCGTTTTTAATATTCCATTCATCAGCCAACATATGTGTAAAAATCCATCGATGTTGTTCGTTATCATAAACTAATTCATATCCTTCAATAGTTATCCTCTCCCCTTTACGTGATAATTGCTTTCGTAAGGGCATTAGAGAATCAGTATTAACGAGTTCTTTTGCTTCTTTATATGTTCCGTCGCGAAGCATAAATTGATGATCAGGAGTACAAACAATTTCTTCGTCATTGTCAAGAACAATTTTGATTACTCCAGCATTTTTCTTGGTAATTCTTGGATGTTTAATCTCTTCTATTCCTATTGTTCCATCGTTTTTAATCGTGTAACAAAAATTTCTTTTTCCTTGGTTATGCTCTTCAACTAATTTTTCAAAGGAAAGATTTCTGCCGTCTGCAAGTGCAACTTTTGTATCTCCTGAAAAACAACCGCCCGCAGAATCTCCTTCCACGATAAAAATTTCACATTTAGTCATGTCCTTGCTGCTGCAATCTGCTAATTTTCCTGGTAATCCTGCGCCATCTAAAGCTCCCTTCCTTCTGGTTAATTCACGAGCCTTTCTGGCAGCTTCTCTTGCTCGGGCTGCATCAATGCATTTCCCAATGATAGTTTTTACGGAAGTTGGGTTTTCTTGAAAATATGTATTCAGTTCGTCATTCACGACAGAGCTTACTATCCCAAAGACATCGCTGTTCCCAAGCTTAGTTTTGGTCTGCCCCTCAAAAAGAGGTTCAGGAACTTTGACTGATATGACTGCAGTAAGCCCCTCCTTCATGTCGTCGCCGGTAAGTTTTATTTCTTTTCCGTTGAATAATTTCTTGGCAAAGTTGTTTAACACTCTGGTTAAGGCAGTCTTGAATCCCGAGAGGTGTGTTCCTCCCTCAATAGTATTGATGTTGTTGACGAAGGAAAAGACGTTTTCCTGATAGCTGGCATTGTAGCGTAGAGCTATTTCTACTACGGTATTGTCTTTGCTTTTTTCAAAGTAGATAACTCCATGCAACGGCTGTTTGTTTTGATCTACGAATTCTACGAATTGCTTGATGCCGCCTTCATATTTGAACAGATCATGTTTGTCTTGTTCTCGTTCATCTACCAGTTCTATCTCGATCCCTTTGTTAAGGAAAGCTAATTCCCTTAATCTTTTGGCAAGGATATCATAATGATATTCTGTTTCGGTGAAAATTCCTTCATCTGGCTTAAAGTGTACAATTGTACCGGTTTCGGCAGTTTCCCCGGTAACCCTGACTTCTCCCAGCGGATTCCCTTGCGAATACTGCTGGTAATGGACTTTTCCATTTCTCTTGATCTGGACTTCTAAGGTGATAGAAAGGGCGTTAACCACGCTTAATCCTACTCCATGAAGGCCCCCCGAAACTTTATAGGATTCCTTGTCAAACTTGCCGCCGGCGTGGAGTTTGGTCAAAGCTACCTGTAAAGCAGTCATATTGTACTTAGGGTGTATATCTACGGGGATGCCTCGGCCGTTATCAAAGACAGTGATGGAATTATCGGGATGAACAAGAACCTTTATCTTAGTACAATGCCCAGCTAAAGCCTCGTCGATAGAATTATCGACAATCTCCCATACTAGATGGTGTAATCCGCGGATGCCAGTATCGCCAATATACATGCCTGGACGTTTTTTCACCGCTTCCAGCCCTTCCAGTACCTGGATCTGGGCTGCTCCGTACTCTTTTTTAGGGGCAGGATTTTGGCCTGTTTTTTGGTCTGGCGTAGGTTCCATTTTGTAAGTTCGTGAAATCAACTTTATCGACGATAAAATATAGGATTAATGGGGATTTTTTGGTTTATAAACCTATTGGTGATTTAGTAGTTATTTTAAGGTCGCACATTTTAGCATCTTCTTTGCCCGTTCTTTACTGATATATTTAGAAACATAGGTATGAACAGTCTCAATTTGTACTGAGGTATAGTGCAGTTCATCTTCTAAATGACGGACAGCATAACAATCCGCTTCTCTCTCGAGGTTATTTACTTCTTCTTCAGGGAGCAGCAGATTTTCCACCGCGCCGTGTCCTAGTATAATATGCCCTATCTCATGGTTGAAGATGAATATTTGCACTTCTTCAGGAAATCTTCCCAGATACGATGGATCGTACTCGACAAAGGGCTTTCCTTCTTGATTGTATCCCGCTTGCGCACCGCCTTTGACATCTGCTTTTGACATAAAGGCAATCTGGTTTCTCCGAGTATCGTATTGGGGTGTTTGTGGAGTGTAAACGGATTGGCAGCTGGAAAGAGTTAGCGCGGCCAGGACTATTGCCTTCTTCATTAGGAGTTATTATTTATGTTGAGCAATTTTAAGCCTTTTGCCGAAAAATTTAAATATGCACGTACATACACGTATGTTTATGGCAACGAAAACATTAACTATAACCGAAGATGCCTACGAACGGCTGCTAAAAGCAAAGGAAAGAGATGAAAGCTTTAGCGAAGTAATTGTACGGAATTTTCCTAAGCGCTCTCTTTCTGAGCTGATTGGAATTTTAACTCACAAAGAGGCAGAAGAACTACGAACTCACATCCGGGAAAGAAGAAAGGCATCTAGGGAACGTGTTGATCGCATCGCTCAGAGGCTGCAATGATACTTGATACTTCATTCGTTGTGGATTTGATGGATCGTCAGCCTGATGCGGTGAATAAGTTTTGGGCAATTCAGGGGCAAGAGAATCTATTCGTTACCACTCCCACAATATTTGAACTTTGGAGTGGTATAGCCAGAAGTTCTAGGCCAGAGCAAGAAAAAAGAAAGGTCTTAGAAGTTTTGGATTCTCAACTGGTTCTGGAGCTTGATGAAGAAAGCGCTGAACAAGGCGGAAAGATAGACGGAATGTTAGTACGTGAAGGCTTACGGATAGAGCCGGAGGACTGCATGATCGCAGGGATTGCAAAACATCACCAGGAAAAGGTCCTCACTCGAAATGTGAAACATTTTGGCAGAATCAAGGGACTGTCTGTGGAATCATACTAGCCTTTATCAGATTTTCATTTGCCTAAACATTCCTTGAAGCCTGGAACTTCGTCAGGGAACCAGTAAGGCAGGGATTCTTCAAAAATTATCTTCATCTGTTCCGGCGAGCATTTTAAGACATCTTCAAAATAGTCTATCGCATAACAATTGGCTTCCTTCTCACGTTGAAGAAAAGTAATCCTATCTGGAAGAGGGGATCTGAAATGCCTTAGTTTAAAATGACCTATCTCATGATGAAAGACAAAGGCTTGAAATTCTGCAGGATATCTCTGCATGCCTGTCGCATTATAGATGACTGTTGGTTGGCCGTTTTGGTAATACCCGGACTCCGCCAGATGCCAGCCCCAATCAAGGTCTTCAAACACTATTTCTTTTTCAACATGGTCGTATTGTTTGTGAGGGGGTAGCACAATACCATTGATGGTTGTAAAAGTACAGGTATTTGGTCTAGATAATGGTTCTGATTCTGTTAAAGGGGAAGAGATGGTCTGGCAGGCAGCCAGGACGAGCGCAGCTAATGATAATTTTCTCATACTTCATCAGCTCTCCAATGCGGATTTACTTCCATATCACCATGACTATCTTTGCGCAGGAATCCTTCCCAGGCGATCATCGCACCCTGATCGCCAGCCAAATCCAGGGGTACTTTGTAGAATTTGGCTTCTCGTTCCTGGCACATCAAATCAAGCATTTCACAGAAGCGTTTGTTTGCGCCAACGCCGCCGACTAACAATAGTTCTTTCTTACCAGTATGCGCGAGAGCACGTTCAGCTACTTCTGCGCACATGGCGAAAGCAGTTTCTTGCAAGGAGAAACAGAGATCTTCTTTACTGGCTTGTTTTCGCTCGAATAACTGTTGCGCTTTAGTTAATAGTCCTGAGAAAGAGACATCCATCCCCTTAACGATGTATGGCAGCTCGACATACTTTCCCTTCTTAGCCAATTCTTCAATTTTAGGACCTGCGGGAAATCCTAAGCCTAAGATACGGCCAAATTTATCCAGCATGTTTCCCAAGCCGATGTCCAGAGTTTCGCCCATAACATGATATCTTCCTTCTTTACCCTGTTGTCCTTGTTCCTGCACAATAACTTGTGTATTTACACCGGAAACGTACAAATAGGCTGGATCTTTCAACTCGTTCCACAGCTTTCCGATACTGAGATGGGCACAGCAATGATTTACACCGGCCAGTTTTTTCTGATGTTTTTTTGCCCATTCTTTGACGATATTATAGCCTTTCCAAAGAGCTGGATCCAAGCCAGGACCGGCAGAATAAGCTATCAGATCAATGTCTTTCCAGTCCACTTCTGCCGCTTTGAATGCTTCCTTAAGAATTTTATCGGCAACCTTTTCATGATGTTCAGCAATCTCATGCGGGATCATGCCTGCATCTTTAGAAGTATAACTATCTTTGACGTTGGCAAGGATCTTGCCTTTATCGGTAATGATGCCGATTCCGAAGGTATGGGCGGTTGATTCTACCCCTAAAATGATCATGGCTAAGGAAATTCCGATCTATATTTAAAAAAGTTTAGGCTGCTTAAGGGACTTTGCAAAAAAATACGACGAAAATTTTAAAAACGGTGATACAGAAGACCTCAATCATGGCTGAAACACATCATAAAGGATTTGATATAGACAACTCTGGAGACTACGTGACTTTTCTTCCAGTCATTGGAATGTGTCCTCTTTTTGTGACTCCGGAAGGAGGGATGGAGTATGTAGCTCATATGATAGACACAGAGGAAGAGATACAAGTCCAGGAGGAAATTCAAAAATTGAGAAGTGTTCTCGGGTTTACAGAAAGGTTTTCCGGAAGAAGAGTGCTTACAGTTCCAAGAGATTTTCCCCGTAACGGATTGCCTGACGAAGCGGAACTAGAAAGGGATGCTAGATTACTATTAAGATCCACTAATGTTACCTATAATGGAAGGAATATCTTAGGACAGGAAGGATTATATTTAGTAGAACTATTGATCCAAAGAGCCCCTGGGAAAGATGTTGCCCCTTTTTTAGGGGGATATTTCAGTTTATTGCAAGCGGCTGCGGATCGATTGGGGTCTGGGGAACTATATAATAGTGGTGTACTCTCTTTTCTAGAGGAAGTTTGTACTGCAGGAAAAGTGCCTTCTGAACAAAAAGGGATCTTACAAGAAATTCCTGGGAATACTTTCCAAAGAATGTAAAATTCTGGGTTTATTATCTAATTAAAAGCTTAGCCAAAGAAAATGACCTTCACCATAACTCATCAGTCTGGAAACGCACGCGTAGGAAAGCTCAAGACAGCCCATGGCATCATCGAAACACCATTCTTTATGCCGGCAGCAACCAAGGCTACTGGAAAGTATCTTACCACTGATGATTATCAGAAAGCAGGAGTAAAAGCATTAATTTCCAATGCTTTAATCCTGAGTTTCAAACCAGGAATAGAGACAGTACAAAAATTATCTGGTCTGCACAATTTCATGAATTTTAAGGGTATTATCTTTACTGATTGCGGCGGATTCCAGATGTCCCGCACCATGTTCCAGACCAAGAGCAAGAAAGGGCTGCATTTCAGAAACCCGTTCGATAATAGCTCGGTGGTCATAACACCGCAAAAGATCATGAACATTGAATTAACCTTAGGCAGCGACGTAGCGATGATGCTGGATGACATGTCAGGATATGGAGTAAGCAAGGAAGAAGCCAGAATGGCAATGGAAAACACCCATCGCTGGGGCAAGGAATCTTTACAATGGCATCAGAAATTGAAAAATGATTCCAAACATTCCAAACAATTATTGTTTGGTATCGTGCAGGGCAATTTCTATCCTGACTTGCGAGAAGAATCCGCTAAATTCATCAACTCTCTTGATTTTGACGGTATTGCCATCGGTGGAGTAGCCATTGGTGAATCAAAGGAAGAGATGTATGCTGCTGTTGATGCGGCTCTGCCTTTTATTACTAAAGATAAGCCGCGGTATGTGATGGGTGTAGGAAGTCCTGAAGAGCTGCTGGAATTGATTGGTAGAGGTATCGATTGTTTTGATTCTGTCTATCCAACGCAAAATGCAAGACACTGTACTCTTTTTACCGCTACTGGCCGGATATATATTGACGGATTAAAGTACCAACATGATTTTACTTCTATCGATAAGAAATGCAAGTGCCATACCTGTAAAAACTTTACGAAAGCATATTTACATCATCTTACCAAAATAAAAGAACCAGCTGCAAAAAGATTGATGAGCATCCACAATCTTTACTTTGTGCTTCAGCTGATAGAGAAAGCGAAGAAAAATATTAAGACAGGGACATTTACAGAGTTTAAGGATGGTTTTTTGAGGAAGTGGAATAGTAATAAGAAAGAGAACTAGTCAAAGAGAGGGGGAGTGTATCGTTGTATTTTCCATTCTTTACCATCGTAATTTGCTTCTTGTACAAGATTCAAATCTTCTTCTACACAACCAGCCCATTTTCCAAAATTACAATTTCTCCAGTTCCAAAGTGTAAAATCTCTTCTACGTTTTGATTGTAGGTCTGGTTTAAGGCCCATGTGAATTGTACCAAAAATTATGCCCAGAAGTGGTTTTCTTCCTACTCTTTCAGTTATAAGGGGAGCGACAAATTCTTCTATTTTTTGGGCATTAACCGCGTTTCTTTCTTCAATAATTAAATCTTGAAGAATGAATTGATAATTAGCACAAATGTTGAGAACTAGATTATTTATTTTTTTTGGAGTCGCCCCATAATAGGAATAAAGTGGACCAAGTAATACTGTTGGTATAAAACTTATTATGCCTCGTAAGGATCCAGAAGGCGTATGTGCTGCATCTGTTCCGAAAACAGGGATATTATTACCGGCACAATACTGAAGTTGGAGTCCATATTGGGGATCATTTTCTAAATAATTTTCTAGACGGTCTTCTCCAGTTTCAACCACTAACGCATCAATCCCTTCAAAAATATCAACCTGCTTATTGAGAGTTCTATGATTCCCTAACTGCAAAACATAATCTGCCTTGTCCGTGCTAAAAGTAGTATAAGCCATAATTAAAGAACACGTAAAACCACCCCTACTGCTTACTTACTACTTATCGCCTGTCGTTCTAAATCCCGTTTCTTGGCGATAGCTGCGCTTTTCCCGCTGCACATGGCAGCATTAACAAGCTCATCTGCTAATGCATCTTCGATCTTGATCTTCTTGTTGAAGCTGCGGACATATGCACCTTGGGTGATATTACGAAGTGCAAGATCGACTCTTCGCTGCGGCGCAACTTCTACTGCTTTCGGATATCTTGCTCCACCGTATTCGATGGAAATGACTTCCTCGCGTGGAGCGGCATTCTCAACAGCTTTCACCAGCACAGCAAGAGGATTCTTTTTCAGTTTCTGTTCTGCTTTTGCCAGTGCTTTTTGAGTGATGAGAAGGCCTCTACTTTTCTTTCCGGTGTTATGTCCGGAACTCATAAAATGCTTCTTGCTTCTGTGCCCTGAATTCATAAGTTTGCTGGCCAATCGCTCAACAATGAAAGTTTGTGACTTATGGAACCTGTTTCCGGCATACCGTGCTCCGGTTTTAGGAACTATTTTCGGCTCAAGGGTGATATAGGTCACTAAACCTGGATCTTCCACAGAAATCCCTTCCGCAGTCCATTTGTTAAAAAATTTGATCGTGGTCATTTTTAGGTTTTACCTTCTTGCCTTCTCTAACTTACCTCTCAGCAAGGCGTTTAAACTCTGATCGTTCACTTTGATAACTCTCCATCGCACGCCGGGAATCTCTCCCTTTGCACGTCCCATCTTTCCGCCGATACATTCAACTATAACTTCATCGTGCTCGTTAATCAATTTCTGCGCACCGTCGCCAGGCATGAAGGCAGTAATCTGTTTTCCATTCTTCACCAGCTGCACCCTGGCGCATTTCCTCATGGCTGAGTTAGGCTGTTTTGCTTCGACCTGAATCTTTTCTAAAACGATCGCTTTTGCCTGCGATGAGCCTGCGAGGGGATCAACCTTCTTTTTCAGCTTAGTCCTGCTCTGGAGCCGGAACTGCTTGCGCCGCTTCTTCAGCTTATTTGCCGATCCTAATCCTCGTGACTTGTTTGCCATTATAGTTTTTGACCGATCTTTTGGTTTTAGATATGGGATACTGGTTTATTTATAAAGATAACGGAAATTCTCAGAATTTCCGTTTTTTCCTATGCCACCTTCACTTCTTTATTAAAAAACCGTTTTACGGCCCTGTTGATCAATTGCAGATTTTTACCGCCCCTGCCGATGAGCAGGCTTCTGGTTCTCTTGTTGGCGTCTCTGATCATTACACTATCGTCTGCTTCAATGATCTCTTCAGCAGTAACGGGGTAAATAACATTCTTGACAAAACCGACTGGATCGTCAGCAAATTCAATGATCCTGATTTTTCTTCCTAATTCCTGCTGGACTCTCTTAACATTTGCTCCTTTCTTGCCCACGGCCTTGCCCAGGAAGCCTTGAGCGACAATGAAATAAATTATGCCGTCATCATCCTTAAAGCAGTCTTTAACACGTGTGCCGGTAATCCGTTCCATCAAAGAAGATAACCCGAATGTCTCTTGGTCCAGTATTACTTTTTTCATGATCCCCTTTACAGTTTACTCTTCTGTTCCAAGCACCGCTATCAAGAAGTTTTTCTTGCAGAATAATCCCAGCTCTTCATTATCTAACTCTAATTGCAAAACAGGAACCCCTGCCAATGCAGCGTAATGCATCACATCACCCTTTGTCTTCACCGGGCAATTGCTGGAGAGAAACACTTTGGTCACGGCATTCTTCCTCAAGGCTTTCAGGACCCTGTCAGCACCAATAACTACTTTCTGCTGCTGGAGTTTTACTTTCAGATCTTTTAAATCATTGCTTATGTCTTCTTTTTGTGCCATTGTCTCATTCCCTACTTCATTTTGGTCATCAAACCAGGGAGTCCTGTTCCGAGAGGAACCGGCTGGTTAATCATGACATTTTCTACCACCGAGGTCAAATTATCAACTTCGCCTTCCAAGGCAGCATTGATCAGGTGTTTTATGGGGGTTTCGAATGATGCCCGTGCCAGGACGCTGGCTTTTTCTTTCACTACACCGTATCTAGTGATACCTCGGACTTCTCCTGTTGCGCACATGATGTCAGCGACAAGCATGATATGCCTTATGTCAATGTTCAATCCCTGTGCTTCGATAACTCTGAATACTTCATTAATGATCGTCTCCCGGGCTGCTTCAATGCCCAGGACAGCATGGATCTCGTAAATATCATTGCTGAAAGTTCTGATAGCATCAACTTCAGGAAGAGCAAGGATATCTTTCAAGTTAGTTCCAGACGTGAGTACGATATATTCCTCCCCCCGCCGCACCGGGAGAACCTGCTTTATCCCTTTGATGCCCAGTATTTTAATATCCTTTATTTTCTCTTTAAGATTGTAAAGGTCTTTGATATCCTCAGCTTTCCCTTTTTTGGTGAAGAGGATCTCTTCGTCACTGCTTTGGATGGTGAAGCCCTTAGCTTTGGTCTTGACGAATTTAACCAGCTCCTTTCCTGGCAGGTTATAGTCGTCTAATACTGCTTTGTTAAGCTTTACTTTCAGCACCTGATCAAAAATATTTAGTGAATATTCAGAAACAAGCTCTCCCAGAACAGTTTCCTTGATCTTTGTGGCAAACTGCTTGACGTTTTCGATGGAGTTGTGAGTGCTTTTCAAAAAGATTTCCATCATCGGCGTTTTAAGCTCCTTCCGCGCGTCAAAGATCTCAATAATCCTCGGCAGACCGGTAGTGACGTTCATCTCAGCAACTCCGGCAAAGTGGAAGGTGTTAAGCGTCATCTGCGTGCCAGGTTCGCCGATACTTTCTGCGCTTACCAGCCCGACACATTCGCCAGGGCTTATCTTTGTAGAGTTATAGGTAGCAACAATCGTTTCCATAACTTTGGAAAGATCCGATTTTGAGATGCCGCTAGGAAGGTGTCTTTTGACTTCTTCGCGTATTGAATCTGGAAGGATGTGCGCATAGCTGTCAATTACTGCTTCATGTTCTGCTTTCATTGTATTCCCCCGGAATGATTGAAAATCTGATAGATTTTCATTGTATTCCTCCAGAATGCTTGAAAATCTTTATAGATTTTCATTGTTCCCCTCCGGTCATTTGTTCAATAATCTCTTTTACGTCGATGACGCCGTTTTTGGTTTTGGAAACATCCAATGAGTCTTCTCCATAGGAGAACTGAACTATTTTCCCACTGGCGTCCCGGACAGAGTTGTCATAGGCAACTTTAAGATCCTGCATGGCGTTTGATAATCTTCGGTACAGGTATCCTGATTTCGGCGTCCGTAAGGCCGTGTCCATCAGTGCATCCCTTCCAGTCATGGCGCCGAAGAAGAATTCACTCGGCGTCAGCCCGCTCTTAAAATTATTCCTGATAAACCCTCTCGACTTGGGGCTTAGATCATTTTTCTTGAAGTACGATAAAGTTCTTTCCTTGAACCCGGTTTCGATTCGCTTTCCCCGCAAGGCTTGTTGGCCTACTACTGCAGTCATCTGCGCGATGTTAAGGGGATTTCCTCTCGATCCGCATTTTGCCATCGTCAAGGCTGTGCTTTCACGAACCTGGCGTATGGCGATGTCGCCGCTTTTGTTTCGCGCTTTATTTAGAACTTCTAAGATTCGCAGTTCCAGTGTTTCTGCCATGGTTCTTCCTGGGAGGATTTCTAATTTTCCGGCATAAAAATCATCAATCAACTTTAGCGCGTCTTCCTCTGCTTTCCTGATAATGGCATCAATCTCTTCCCGCGTCTCTTCAGCAAGATCAAGGTCTCTCACACCTATGGAAAAACCGCGCCGCGCCAGGACAGCAATTCCCAGCTTGGAAATCTTGCCTAAAAGGTCTGCGGTGTAGGCAGGACCGTATTTCTCATACATATTTCGCAGCATCAGACCGCTTTCCTGGCCTAGATTTGCTTTATCCATCAAACCGGTCTTTAGGATTCCATTTACAATTTTGACTTCGTTACTGCTCTTATCCTTGCCGGTGAAGGTGAAGTCTTTTGGCAGCAATACAGAAAATACTCTCTTCCCGTCAATCTTATCTTTGTCAGGCAAAGAGGAGAAATCTTCCACGCCGCAACTGTACAGCAAGTCTACAGCTTCATTCCTGCTTAATACCAATTCTTTGGTCAGCAAATAATTTCCAGTGATAGCATCATGGATGCAGCCGACCACGCTTAAGCCGTAACGCGGGCTGATGATCTGTGTTTCTACCAGCATCAAAATCTTTGCTTCTGCCCGGGCTTCTTCATTTTGTGGGATATGGAGATTCATCTCGTCACCGTCAAAGTCAGCGTTGTAGGGGTTGCAGACAGATGGATTGAGGCGGAAGGTCTTGCCGGGTAAAACTTTGACCAGATGGCACATCATGCTCATCCTGTGCAAGGACGGCTGCCTGTTGAAAAGAGCAATATCACCATCAACAAGATGCCTGTCGACAATATACCCTTCTTCAAGCTCTTCCAGGATCTCTTCTTTGGTTTCTTCTGTGATCGTTTTTCTTCGTCCATTAGGCTTGATAACATAATTAGCACCAGGATACTTCTTAGGGCCATTCTCTACGATCTTGCGGAGATGTTGCTTATTCCATTCGGTAACCCGTTCTGGAACAGTAAGGTGCATGGCCATGCTTAGAGGCACTCCTACGCCATTGAGGGAGATTAATGGATCCGGACTGATGACGGTCCTGGCTGAGAAGTCCGTCCTTTTACCAGCAAGATTATGCCGGATACGCCCTTCTTTGCTCTTGATACGTTCGGTCAGCGTTTTCAACGGCTGTCCGCCCCTGTGCCGGGCCGGCGGTAGTTGTGAAACAGAATTGTCAAAGAACGTCGTAATATGATACTGAAGCAGATCCCAGAGGTCTTCAATGATAACTTCCGGTGCTCCTGCATTGATGTTTTCGAAAAGGCGCTGGTTGATCCTGACAATGTCTCCGAGCTTGTGGGTCAGATCATCTTCGCTTCTTTCTCCAGATTCCAGAGTAATGCTCGGCCTCATCGTTACCGGAGGGATCAGCATCGTGGTAATCACCATCCATTCCGGCCGGATCTGTCCTGGAGTGTATCCAAACATGATCAGGTCCTCGTCGGGGATCTTTTCAAGGCGTGCCCGCACTTCAATCGGGCTTAATCTAATCTCTCCTTCATAGAAGTTGTAAGGCTTCTCGATCCTGATTTTTTCCTGCTTGGTGTCACAGTGAGGACACTTGTCTTTTGTTTTATACCTCGTGATGATCTCTTTGATCCTTCTTCTCTTTGCTTCGAAATCATCTTCTGCATCAATCTTAGCCAGCATTGCGCTGTAGCTTTTGATTTTATTATCAGGGATGACTACTCTGCCGCATGATTTACAGCTGGAGCGGAGGATATCTAAAATTTGACGGACAAAATTAATATGCACTACTGGCCGGGCTAGTTCAATGTAGCCAAAATGCCCAGGGCATTCTTTCAGTTTCTGGCCGCAGGTCTTACATCGTAAGCCAGGATCAATAACACCGAGGCGAAGGTCCATCAATCCTCCGTCAACTGGGTATCCTTCCCGGTCGTACAGCTCTGGAGTTACAATTTTTGCCGCTGCAGAATCGGTCATCTGTTTTGGTGAAAACAAACCGAAAGAGATACTTTTGATTTTTTTGTGTATGCTATGGATCATGGTTCGTGCCTCAATATTTGCTCTCCAAATTCAGTTTTGCGTAGATTCCTAAAGTTCTTATTTCATCCAGCAGAAGCTTGAAGGCGTAACTCATCTCTACATTGGACATGTCTGAAGTATCTCCATAGAGCGGTGAGATTGCTCTTCCGTTCTTCCGCTCGTCATAGTATCCCATCAATCCAGACTTCTCGCAGACCGGCACGGTGGTCCTGTCGGAATCAAACCGTTCTTTGAGGAGGAGTGTGGCTCCATGGGCGATAAAGGTGTCTTTCTCCATCTCTCCCAGCCGAAGCCCTCCTTCCTTAGCCTTTCCTTCTGTTGGCTGTCGGGTTAACAACTGGATCGGTCCTCTGGCTCTGGATTGCATCTTGTTTGCAACCATATGGCGGAGGCGCAAATAATACATATTTCCAACGAAAATCTTAGCCAGCATCCGCTTACCGGTCCTTCCATCGTAGAAAACTTCCGTTCCGTCTTCTCTGAATCCGCCTTCCAATAATTCCTTCCGCAGCATTTCTTCCTGTTCTCCTTCAAATAAGGTTCCGTCAACAAATCTTCCTGCCAGCGCTCCAACTTTTCCGCCGACTAATTCAATCAGGTGGGAAACGGTCATCCTTGAAGAGACCCCATGCGGAGTGAAAATCAAATCTGGAATGATCCCTTTTTCTGAAAATGGTAAATCCTGCGCAGGAACCAAAATTCCAGTAACTCCTTTCTGCCCATGCCGAGAGGTGAACTTATCGCCGATCTCAGGAATCCGTTCTTCACGCAGCCGCACTTGAACCAGCTTATTCCCTTCTTCGTTCTCTGTGAGGATAACAAAGTCAGCCACTCCATTTTCACCGTGCTTCAGGCTGAGGGAACTTTCCCGGCGGATTCCAGCAGAGAGGTTATATTCATCCATGCTGCTCAGGAAACGCGGCGGGCTGGTCCTGCCGATGACAACATCTCCTTCCTTAACATTTGCTTCAGGATGGATGATTCCATCGCCTTCCAGGAAGCGGTAATCATGCTCACTTCTATACCCTTTTACATCTTTGTCAGGAACGGAAATTTCGTCGATCAATCCGCCAGAGTAGCGTAGTTCTTGGGCTTCGACCGGCCTGAAATAGGTGCTTCGCGCCAGTCCGCGTTCTACTGATGCTTTCCCAAGTATGACTCCGTCTTCCATGTTGTAGCCATCATAACACATCACTGCTACGATCATATTCTGTCCAGAAGGATGTTCATCATAATCGGTGATAGTATGAATTTTTGTCTTGACGATCGGGAACTGAGGGTAATGAAGGATATTTGAATCCATGTCCATACGCAGGTGGTAATTTGCTGCGTAAAAGCCAAGAGCCTGTTTCTGGTTCTTGCTTCCGATGATCAGACGTTGCGAGGGCATGAAATTACCGAATGGCACCAGCGAGGTCGCGATCCCGCAGATCGATCCCTGCGTGATTTCCATGTGGGTGTGGTTTGGTGTGATCTGCTCCTCATTATAAGCAACCAGGGCATTTTCCTCTTCGCTGGCATCAAGGTACTCGATGACTCCCTGCCTGACCAAATCAACCCAGGTGATTTCACCTTCTGCCAATTGTTTGACGTGCTTCTCTGTCAGCAAAGACTTGCTTTCCTTGACGATGATCAGCGGCCGGCGTGCTCTTCCTTCGTCGCTGCTGACGTGAATCTCTTTTGCGGCTTCGTCAGAATATACATTGATCTCTTCTGATAAAGAACCTTTACGGCGGAGATCCTTGATCTCTTCTACAAAGTGCCTGGCATCTTCCACAGTTCCGATAAATCTTGAATTTAAGTATACTTCTGTCATTTTCTTACGCTGATTCTTTCAGGCCTATATTTTTTAATTTATCCAGGACAGCTTCATCTTCAACATTTTGTGAGATCGAACAAAGCATGGCCAAATTCTTTCTGAGTCCAATATTTGTACCTTCCGGCGTTTCAATTGGACATAATCTGCCGACATGAGTACAGTGTAATGCACGGGCGTCGAAATTCTCCTGCGACGTTGACAAAGGACTGGCTACTCTCTGCAGGTGCGAGACCATGTCTAGGAAATTAGTCCTGCTCATCCTCTGCGAGACTCCCTGCCTGCCGCCGACCCATTCTCCCGTAGCCATGGAAGAATATAAACGTGAGGTGAGGAGCTTTCCCCTGATGATGACTCGGATTGAAGGCAGCTTCCCTCTCTTGATAATCCGCTGAAAGTTATAAAGTATGTCTCCTACCAGGATCTTAAAATTAACTCGGAATAGATCTATGAGCAAGTCCCCGCTCATCCGCAACCGTTTATTCATGTAGTGGTCTTTGTCATCTGCAGGGCGTGCGCCGCTGCTGATGTCAATAAATTTTTTCAGCATCTTGCAGATATTTACAGCTTTCGTACGCCGCGCAGGTGTTTCCACGCCGATATTAGGAAGCAGATACTTATTAAGAATCTCTTTGGTGCGTTCCATCCGGATATCTTTTGGCTGCGTCACGCCGATTCTCTTGCCGATATAATCAATGGCATCATCTTGTGTTTTCACTTCAACAAATTCAAAGAGGTTAAGGATGATCTCTTCATAATTCTTTTCCATAGAGATTGATTTCATGATCTCTTCGTCTTTAACCAGGCCGAGGGCCTTGAGAACTATGATGATCGGCATGCTTTTGACGCGGGTGAAACTCATGTAGTAAATTCCATCCTTCTTCCGCTCAAAGGTGTGCGGGATCTTGTACGATCCTTTGGTCGCAAAGAACCGGCCATTGAATCCGGAAGCTCCTTTCTCGACCATAAAATTGTTGCCGGCCAGATCTTCAACAGTGACAATCAGTTTTTCCGTGCCATTGATGATGAAATACCCGCCTGGATCGCTGGGATCTTCGCCATGTTTGATAAGATCATCCCTGCTCAACCCGCTGAGATGGCAGAACTTGCTCCGCAGCATGATAGGCATCTTTCCAATTTCGGCGACGAAATTCTCTCTTTGGATATCATTAACATAGGTGCTGATCTCTAAATTTATTGGCGCGGAGTATGAAATCTTTCGCAGTCTTGCTTCAACAGGATAAATTGCCCTCTTACTTCCGTCAGCTTCAGTGATCTCTGGTTTCCCGACGGTGAGTCTGCCAAAACGGATCTTAAACTTTTCAATGTTATGCGGGATGATGGTCGGTTCTGCTTCCTTGTTTTCTTCGATGACTTCCTGCAGGCCTTTCTCCATCAGGTTATTGAATGACTGGATATTGCTCTCCACAAACTTTTTCTCTTCAAAATACTTTTTGATAAGGACTGATCTATCCATCAGACTCACTCTCCTCAGGCTCTTCGCTTCTGGACATCGCACTGGTCCGCTGTGCTTTCGCGCTGTCGACAACTGCCCGGTAATATGCTGTTCTCCCGGCTGTTTTGCTTTGCCTTTCTATTTTCACAAGATCGCCTACTTTTAGGCTGAGATGCATGATTGCAGGATCGTCTTTCATGATTTTTGGCAGGGCTTTAGAATCGATATTATATTTTTTGAACAGAGATTCTTTCTCTGCGTCGCTTGCTTTAAGGTGCTTGTTAACCAGTTGATGGGTGTCTACCTTGAATGCCATTTTGTTTTGTACCTGTTTTGTACTTTCTTGAGCATGAGCGGGCCGGAAGGGATTTGAACCCTCGACCGCTTGATGTCCTTCAGCTTGCTAAAAGTCAAGCGCTCTACCAAGCTAAGCTACCGGCCCACGCTGGAGTGGAAAGGCCAAATCATGCGATTTGGCCAGTCAAGCGCCCTGGCCGGGATTTTCTTTGATTGTCAATCAACTACAACCACCTTTGAACCCGGGTCGAAGCCTTGCTGTAAACTCCCGAAGGTCTCTTTTGATGAAACTTTTCGTAAAAGTTTCCGACAGGGCTTCATGCTAGGCCGAACTACACTACCAGGGCAGTAGTGATGACAGCGCTTCTTCTACAGGTCATCTGTTTTAGAGAGTGAATTGTAGAGAACCGGCTGCCATTTTCCAGCTAAAACTACGGCTTGTTTATAAAGCTTTCTATTTTTAGTTAAGAAAGGGAAGAACTTTCCTTAAATCATCGCCTTCTACAACATGGCTTGCCGCTTCTTTCAATTCCTTTGATTTTGAGTTGAAGGCGATGGATAAGCCGACGTACTCACAGGCATGAATATCGCTTTCCGAATCACCAATGAAGATCACTTCTTCTGGCGGTATGCCTAAATCTTTACAAAGGTGGCTGATGATCTCTACTTTTTTCTCCGTACCTGCTCCCAGCGGCCAGACAAACTCGCCAGTTACGAGGTTATTTTTAATGATAAGTTCATTGGCATAAATGAAATCGATGCCCAGATCGTGCTGCGCTCTTCGTGCCAAATCAATGCTTCCGCTGCTTACAATTGCTACCAGCAAGTCCTGTTTTTTGATCTGACGAAAAAGCTCCTGTACGCCATCAGAATAGGGTATTGTTTTTACCAGACTATAATACGATGTTGCATCTTTTCCTTTCCATAGCTTGGTGACGACTTCTTCCACTAACTTGGCGTAATTAGTATAGAGGTATTTTTTCGTCAGTTTCTTTCCTTCTTCCAAGGTGCCAAATACTTCATGCAGCCGTAACCAGAAGTTGCTGTCCTTAAAGATGACTCCGTCCATGTCGAAGCAGATGAGTTTATATGTCATAGTAAATCTGCCCTAGTAATTGAAAGGAAGTCCCCCCTCCCGGATTTTCATGCAACAAATACTTGATTGCTATTCGAACCGGGGATCCCTCGGTAGCTATTGGCTGGCTCTTTTTCATATAAGTCTTGACGACACTTCCAAAGAGCATCTACAGCCGAGTGTTCTAGCCGTTGTTCCCTATTTTTTTTAGATAGGTCTAAACTAAGGGGGGATAGGTGTCTAAATTAGTATCAGGCTTATTAAGTTTTTGTTCATTTATTGGTATAATCAGTCCTTATCAAAAACAAAACTATTATAAATGAAATAGTATTTCTTAACATATATCATTAAGAGGTGATAGTTTGATGGCAAAAAAAATGAGTATGTTGCGAAGCGGAGATAATATGCTGGGGAGCTGGTCTTTCTTAGTGGGCTTGGTTCTTGCAGTGCTTCTAGGCTTAGGCTTTACCGGCTCATACCAATCTCAGATGTTATGGGCAGTATTCTTGCTGGGCTTAGTGGTGGGAGTGTTAAATATTACATCCCAGGAAACCTCGGCTTTCTTGACCAGTGGAGCAGTATTAGTATTAGTGGCATATCTTGGTGCAGACGTATTATCAAGTGCTGCTGAAACAGGATTAGGAGTAGACAGATTAGTAAATGTCCTTAATGCTATCTTAATGCTCTTTGTTCCAGCAACAATTATCGTAGCCCTTAGATCAGTTTTTGGATTGGCAAAACGATAAGAAGTTATTTCTTTTTTTTAATTTCTTTTTACTGGTAAATATTTTACAATAGGCTCTGTCCTAAAGTCAGCGCCATCAGGTCAAAACTCCTCCTTTCTTCTCCATCTGGCGCGTCGCGAGGGGTCGCTCCCTACGGGAACGCAGCGCAATACTTTAAACAGAAGCGAGAGTTTTGAAGGCGCTGAACGAACGAAGTGAGATTTAGGACAGAGCCTCTACAACAAAAAAGTTTATTAATAATTCCTTTTATTCTCCGCTTTATGCGGTAGTAGTATAGTGGTTAGTATACGGCCTTGCCAGAGATTTTGTAAAAGTCTGTAATGAGGCTGTGACCGGGGTTCGACTCCCCGCTACCGCATTTTTACTCATAGCATGACTGTAAAGAAATAATTATATACCCCTTCTCTTTTATTATTCTCATGAACTGGGAATTACCTCAAAAACTGTATTCAATCTCTTTTTTCATCGTATTATTGTTTCTCTTCGGTTGTGAGGAAGTTTCAACTCCAGTAGAAGAAATAAAAGAAGTGGAAGAAACGGCTCCACCTTCAGAAACTCCCAAAGAAGTTACAGTAGAAGAGCCTCTTCCAAAGGTTGGCTGTGAATACAATTCAGATTGCGGACAAGGCTTGTTGTGCATCGACCAGGAATGTAAACCCTTAGCTAGCTTGTATAAAACTGATTGCGACAATAAATGTACTATTACAGCCGTTGCGGTAGAAACCAGCGACGGGGAAGAGTATGATCTGGCCTTAGGGCAAGGAAGCTATACTGCTGCCGGGGCCTTGGAATGGAAATTATTGAAAACACCAGATTATTGTCAGGGAGAAGATCCATTAGTGGCTGTGAATATTATCAAGAAGACTACGGGTAAGGTGGTTGGTGAGCAAGTATTAACGCTACATAAAGGCGATACCAGCGAGATAATCACTCATCCTACTGTTAAGAGTGTGAAGTTTACCGCTACGCTGGCGGATGTTACTGAGAGTTGTTCTTAAAGAAATAAAAAAATGGCCCTGCCGGGACTTTCAAAGCTTCTCTCGTTGTGTGGGGCTGAGCGCAGCGAATGCCGCACCTCGCTCCGGGTTGGCGAAAGAACCCCTTTGAACCCAGGACCTCTGGCTGTCCAAGCTGATTAATGGCATGTTTGCGTGAACCATTAACGGTCATATAAGACCAGCGCTCAACCAGGCTAAGCTACAGGGCCGGATTGGAAAGAAGTACCTTCCTTTAAAAGATTTTCTTCATGCTTTTCTCTACCTTATAATTACTACAAACTTATTTAAAGCAAAAAATAAGCATTTTCAGTACTGGCAGTACCATGAATGTAAATCAAGTCAAGAAATTAATGGACCGGAAGAAGACTTCCCATAAAGGAGAGAACGGCTATGCCTTGGTCATCGGCGGTTCTGAAGAGTATGTCGGTGCTGTCGTCCTTGCCGGCCTGGCTGCTCTAAGGGCGGGTTGTGATGCAGTAACAGTCGCGGCGCCGGAAAAGATCGCCTGGGCAGTCAACCAGTACAGTCCTGACCTGATGACCTACAAAGTTAAGGGCAGTACTTTCAGCATCAAGAATGCCAAGGAAATGATCAAGTATGCAGACAAGTTTGATGCTGTCCTGATCGGCAACGGCATCACCAGGAAAGCTGACAAGTTCTGCCAGCATTTCATCAAAAAATCGCCGAAGCTTAAAGTAATCGATGCTGATGCCTTAAAGTCCTTGTCGTTTAAGGAGTTCAGCAATTCCATCATCACTCCGCATGAAACCGAGCTTGAAGTGATGTTAGTGAACAGCCATAAGGAGTTTTTAATACCAAAATTGCGCAGTTCCAATGCTAAGGAAAAGGCTGAAATTCTTCAAGGCAATCTTCGCTATTTCCTGCAGAACAATAACGTCCTGCTGGTTAAGGGCCCTACTGATATCATCATCTCCCGCAACAAGATCGCTTATAACAGGACTGGTAATCAGGGCATGACTAAAGCAGGTACTGGTGATATTCTTGCAGGACTTACTGTAGGATTCCTGGCTAAGACTAAGGATCTTTTCAAGAGTGCAGTTGCGGCATCCTACATCAACGGCTATGTCGGCGATCTTCTGCTCAAGAAAAAGAGAGGATATACATTCATTGCCTCTGATATCCTTGAAGATCTGGAAAAGATTGACCGGAAAAGCAAGAAAAAGAAGAAGTGAAATCGTAACAAGTCATAAACCGCATCCTTTTTATAGGATGGAGTATTACTTCCTGTTGAATAAGATTACCAAGTCTTAAAAAAAGAGGTGATTGTAATGAATTGCTGTGACGGTGTGTGTATGAAATGCCATGGGATTAAGAAGGTAGTATTTGGTTTGCTGCTTCTCTTAAATATGTTTGTCTGGCCTAAATGGTTAGGCGTTGACGGCTGGGTAGCATGGTTAGCAGTATTGTTAGTCCTTGCAGGTGTCCTGAAGCTGGTTAAGCCTACGTGCGGGCATTGTGACTCAATGATGCCTTCAAAGATGAGCGGCAAGAAAAAATAAAAACTTTATTTTTTTTATTTTTTAACTGTCAAAAACTTTAAATAGGAAAGCTCTTTTCTGTAAGATATGGGATTATATGCTATGTACCAGCATCCGTTTATGTTTGGGTTTTCCCTAGCTCTTATCGGACTCTGGACGTTGGTGTGGAAAGGCTTAGGATTATGGTATGCCGGCAAACATCAGCAGAAAGGCTGGTTTATCGCTATTTTGCTTCTTAACCCTGTTGGCTTATTGTCAATAATTTATTTGCTCTGGTTCAGGCCGAGGACGCGGCGGAATGCAGAAAGTATGGTCATGAAGCGTTCTGTGCGCAGAAAGGCAAAGAAGTGATAAAACAAAACTCTTATTGCTAAATTCTAATTACTAAAATTATCTCATAACTAAATCCGGTTCTGTAGAAAATCTCTGAAAAGTCGCCTTGGCCGCTCATTCGGTCAATTCTTGCTTTGTATCTTTTTGTAAAAAGCATGATTTTTTGAAGGAATTGAACTACCAATAGGTCTTACGAAAAGCAGTTCCTCATTCGCAACGTGGCCGAGGCGGCGACTTTTTCTACCGAGTCACTAAATCCTAAACTCTTCGACGTTCAGTTTTCCTTTCCTGGCCTTGACAAGGTACTCTCTCCTGTCATTGAAGCCAGTTATCTTGGTGATCAATTCCGGAAGAAGAATCCGCTCACCACGCAGCGTCAAGTGGGTGATGATCTCATGCCCAGCATCAGGATCAGCAGAGAGCTCTTTCAACACTTTTGTTGTTGCTACCTTATGACTGGCATTAAGGATCGCGTCAGTCTTCCTGAACAGGAATTTGGCAATCTCATCGGCAATATCAATGGTTGAAACTTCACTTAACCCCTGTAACCCTGGAGAGATGTTGGCTTCTATCACCAGCGGACCCGACGGTCCTTCCAGTATATCTACGCCGCAAATCTCTGCTTTCAAGGCTTTGGCTGTATCTAGCGCAATGTTGATAGTGTCCCTGTTTAGCTGGACGGCTGCGCCTTTTCCTCCGGCATGCAGATTAGCCCGCTTATCTTCCGTCTGTGATTTCCGCTTCATCGCGGCAACGACTTTTTCCCCAACAACAAGAGCTCGGATATACTCCCCGCCAGTCTCAACGTATTCCTGAATGATAAAAGGCTGGTTCAGTACGCCCAAAGCATCTAACAGTGAAGAGGCCGAGCTGATCGAATCCGCAAACATCACACCCTTGCCCTGCGTCCCTTCCGGGAATTTCATGACGATCGGATAGTTGACCAGTTTCAGCAGTTCTTTCGCTTCTGCTGCCGATGGCGAGATATACGTCCTGGGCATGGGAATATTTTGCTGCTGCAGGATCAAATGGGTGAGAAGTTTGTTATGCACTGTTGTGAAAGTACTTGAAGGAAGCGGCATGTAGGGGACTTTTCCTTCCAGCATCGAAGCGATGGAGCAGAGCAGATTGGCATACCTGTACGATCCTTTCACATAGACACAGTCATAATTATCTAGCTCCTTCCCTTGATATGAAATTCCAGCTTCCTTGCCTAGATGCACTTCAATCTGTTTCAGCTGGATCATGTCAACCTTGGTAAAATATTTTTTCATCGCTTCCGCTGTCATTACTGAGCTGGTACTTCCCATGGAAATGAGTGCGGCTTTCATAAGTTTGGATCGATCAGGAAATTTCCCTTCTTCAAGATATTCTGCCCGATAAGTACTCTGTAGGTCATGTGGCTTCTGTCAGCGATGGTGACTTCTTCTTCAATCTCCTTGCCTTTTATTATAATTGTTGCTTTCACGATAGGCCTTTGCTTGACTCCTGAGGCGGATTTTACAACCTTCGTCCGTATCACCGGACCAAGTTCAAGTTCTTCCGCCAGGTGCTTGCCGATTGAGGAGGATGTAGCGCCGGTGTCTATCCGTGCGGTAAGTTCTATTTCTTTCCCGGACTTTCCTTTTATGGTTATAGTTTCGGTGAGGCCTAAAATTACTTTTCCCGGCATAGCAAGCATATTTCCTGCCAGTTTTATAAGATTTGCTGTTACGAGTGCTGGGATGTTGTCACATTAAGACAGAGCCAGCTGCACCCAAAACTTTATAAAAGATCTCAAGAATTTACAGTCCAATGCCCCGGTGGTGTAGACGATAAATCAATCTTTGATTTATTGACACTCTCCGGACTATCATACTGCCCTTTCGTCCAGAAAGGGAAGATAGGCAGTGACCCGGGTTCGAATCCCGGCCGGGGCATTTTCTTTTCAGGGCTTATCTTTTTCATCTTTCTCTCTACGTCTTTTCTCAAAACTGTTTCTCTCAATTTCTTCTCTAAACCATTTATACGCTTCAAAGGAAGTTTTACAGATGTCCCTGAATGTTTCTTCGCTGATGTCCCGGCGAAGTTTTGTTTCATACCACAATTCTTTGGTCAGGCTAGTGCTATCGATATTAAGGTTAGGGACAGTTTCTTTTGTATAAATGGCGTTTCCATTCTTTGTCTGGCATTTGTAGGCGCTGACCATACCTTCATTAAATCTGAGATCATAGCTGCAGGTTGCGGCTTCGGCAATGCAGTTACGATGCGCTTCCTCCGCACTTGTTTGATAGAATGTGGTGGTTTCTTGAACGGGAAGGTTTGTCGGCTGGGCGGTGCAGCTGCTTGCCAAAAGCACCAAGCTTACGATTTTTCTCATTCTGCTTCAGGAAATACCGCTTTTTAAAAATATATCTTTCAAAAGATAATATTTATAATGTTTTTAAGTATTTTATCACCATGGACAGCATTGATATGATTCTGTACCAGACTGGCGCTGATGATGGGGAGGAAACCCAGTTCTACATACGCGCTGTTTTTGATGATGCTGATACCGATAGATACATCAAAGGATTTCAAGAACTGGGAGCAAAGCTTATCGATAAATTTCATAGCATTCCCATGGATAAATTTACGCAGATTGCTGACCTGACCTGCCGATATAAAGGGCCGCTGGAAGGATTCATGAAGGAGTTTACCCGTGTTTTCCACTAAGATAGGGGTTTTTGCGCTCAGTTTCCCTGTTTTCAGTGATCTGTAAACATAAGAAAAGGGCATTTTACAAGCAATGTTTTATAAAGAGAACACCTTTATGGGAACGTAAACATTGTAGCGAAGATGCAATTCTTCGGCTATATGAACATGAGGTACGAAAATAAAATGGATAACAGAAGGGATAAAGGAAACCGATCTCGTTCGCAAGGAAGAAGCGATCGAGGAGATCGAGGAGGAAGTTTTGGCGGCGGGAATTTTAGAAGCAGAGGCAGCTTTGACCAAGGGCCTAGGGAAATGCACCCAGCTACATGCGCAGAATGCGGCTGCAGCTGTGAAGTTCCGTTTAAGCCTACCGAAGGCAAGCCAGTCTACTGCCGGGATTGTTTCAGGAAGAAAAATCCAAATCCGCGCTTTTGATCGGCAAAACATAACGTAAATACGGTCATTTTTGCATATTTTCAATGTGCAAGGTGATGTTTTTTACTTTTTTGTATATTTTTCTTTGTTTTTTACCAGAGTAAGAAGGCAAGCCCTTCGTAGATGAATTTTAAACTTATCAGTCCGATAATGAGCAGTACAAACTTTCTAAATGAAGGCTGCGGGATCGCATCAACTACTTTCTTACCTATATAGGAACCAGCAATGGCAATTATAAACAGTGCCGGAAGATAGACATAGAATCGCGGCTCAAGGAAGCCGCTTCCAAGATAGATCGGAATTCTGGTTATATCTACTGCCAGTGCAATAGCCGCGGCGGTGGCAATGTAGACATTTTTCTGTAGGTTAAATGCTGTAAGGAAGGCACTTCGCAAGGCCCCGCCAGTGCCGATCAACCCTGCCAGGAAGCCGGAAACACCACCGCCAATAACTGCTGTTTTATTGGAAGCTTTGAATTTAAAATCAGGTTTTACCATTGAGATAATCGCGAATAGGAGTAAAAAGATTCCCAGCCCTAATTTTAACACCTCCTGAGAGGTATAGTTCACTAAAAGCGCGCCAACGATAGTGAGGAGTACGCTGGGCAGACCAAAAATGAACAGCAGCCTTTTGTCTAACCCATGCCTGAAGAAAGCTATCCTGCCCAGATTGCCGGAGATATGGAAAAAAGCAACAAGGAGCAATGCTGTTTTGAAATCGACGAAAAACAAGGCCAGCGGCAGGAAGATGGTCGAGGAGCCGAATCCTGCTATGGTGCCGATGACTTCTGCTACGAATGCTGCAATGAAGAATAATAAACTTACCATGTTATCTATACTTCAATTAGTCTATAAAAGGATTTTGTTTTCACAATCAGAGAGCTAATCTGACGGGCTCTGTCCTGAATCTCACTCATGAAAATAAACAACGATTTATTTTCAGAGCTGAAATGAAGTCGTTGCTTTATTTCAGGCTTTGTTCGGGTTAGCGTGACCTCGCTTTTGGGAAATATGATAATAATGCGGCATCCCCGTACATGAAATTAAGAAACTACTTAATTTCAGTACAGAAAATCAATAGGTTTTGATTTTCTTGTAAGGGACAACCCCCTGCCGCAATCAATGCAATATCCAAGAAACGCTCGTACTCACACGCTAACCACATTCAAGACAGATCTTATCCAACGATTAAATTTATAAGGAACAAAGGAGTACTATAGTGAAGATCAGGATGGAAAAAAGAGGACAGGTTACAGTATTTATAATTGTAGGCATTATGATAGTGTTGCTTTCCTTAGGTTTCTTTCTTGTTAAAAACAGTTTTCTTACCGAGAGCCTGGCTGCCGAAGAGAAAGGACTACCGGTAGGGGTAGTGCAAAGCACTGTCGAATCATGCCTGGAACGAAGTACAAAAGATGCGCTGGTCATAGTCGGAAAACAGGGAGGGTATTATAAGGCGCCTCTTGACTCTGAATTTCTGTTCGGTTCCTATGTTCCCTATTATGTTTATGAAGGGGAGGATGCGGCTCCTGATTTGGAGGATCTGGAGAAGCAACTCTCTCTAGCTGTCAGTGACCTGCTTCCCGAATGCCTGGATCAGATCGTCGAGTTCCATGCCCGCGAGGGGGTTGTTGTTGAGTACCGCATTGATAGGATCAGCGCCATGATCCGTGATGACGCTATTTCTCTGGAAGGAAATATTCCAGTAGCAGTACGCTTGAAAGAGGAGCAAAAAGTTGAAGCAGAATTGTCCCATTTTGCGGTCACGCTGGAAGTACAATATAAGGAATTGTATGAATTCAGCACGGAAATAGCACGTTTGCAGAAGACAGACCTGCAGTGGTTTATGTTTGGAGACCTTTCTGATCTGAGCTATAAATCTGGTATACAGTTTGAAATTCTCGCTCCGCAGCAGTTTGTCAGCGAACGAGAAGAGACTGGTGCAGAGATTGTACCTGACAATGATCAAGAGGATTATAATAAGATCCTCATTTCCCTGGTCAGCCGGGATTTTTTCGACGAGCCATATTATTACACTTTTGGAATCCTTTTTGATGCGGATTATGATGCCGCTTTTAGTAAAGATGCTGAACTGGAAGAAACGATGCTGCAGGAGGTTGACCTAGCATTAGCAGAAGAATGATGTGGATGATATGAACAGACACCGACAATTCATCAAGAGGACTGGATTTCTCGCTGTAATCCTTGCGTTTATGTTAGTGCTCGCGCCGCTGGTTCTTTCCCAGGGCGAGGAAAGTGCTAGTGTGTATGATCCTTCCAAACCAGGAGAGTTTGATTACGCAAAAGGAAGTGAGCAGGACAAAATGAAGTATCTGGAAGATGTCTATGGCGTGAAAGGCCTGCCCAGCGGATTAGCTGGCGTAACTTTGGCAGGGGATCAATTAATTGTCAGCAATTCAGCTTTCACTCTCAACGGCGCCAATTTCCAGGGCGGAACAGTCAAGCTGGGCAAAGGGGGAGAATTACTCAGCGTACAAAGCACTGAAGTGAAAAATGATTTGTCATTGAAAGGCAGCGTCGTCACTGGTATTTTCAGCTTTTCCGGGAATTCAATTACCATAGAAAAGGGAAAGCTAGCTCTTGGAAATGATGCCAGCTCCCAGTTGACAAAAGTTACAGCACGGAAGGGAACAACTGTTGATGTTTCTAGAGGAACAGGATATACAGGAACGATTACTGCCGAGCAAGGGCCTTTTAATCTTGGAACGACGGAGCAGCAGGTTTCAGTTGGGAAGAGTGTTGCTGTCAAAGATGGGAAGATTGACAAGGGCGAAAGCATTACTGCCGTGACACCAGTCAAAGGGCTTTTTGCTGGCATTCCTGATGACCTTGAAGTGTCAATGACTAATGGTAAGGTTGACGGCAATACTATTGAGAGCAGCAGATACTGCCTCTCAGCAAACTGTTTTTCCTCCAAGGACGGTTCGGCAGCTTCAAAAGTGGAGATTACGAAAAGGCAGGATGAAGGCGATCACAAACTAACAATTACTGGAACCAATGTGCGTTACCGCTGGAAAGGGGAATTACAGCGCATTATCAGTTCCCCGAATGGCGCAACGTTAGAACAACAGCCCTCTCAATTCCTTGAAGCCGGGGAAAAATGGAGGTTAACGCCAGGCACGACGGTAACAGAAGTAAAAGCAGGAGGAGCTTCTTCAACTATTTCTGTTTCTAAAGAGACGCTTTATTCTCCTCGCGGTTTTCGAGATGATTGTAATGATATCCCTGGTAGTTGTATTGCCATCGACCAGTGGAATTCCGTCCGCGTCAAGGTGCAAGGCAACAACAAGATCACAGTGAACAATTTTATGGCCATGCCGACAATAACTGTTGATAAGATTGATGACCAAAGCACGGTCGAATATATTGAGCATAATCTGGACAGTGCCGTCAAGGAGAAGGATAAAGTCAAATTGAAGTTTAGCAAGGATCCTCTCCAGATCTACCCTGCTGCTAACCTTAAACATCTGCAAACACGAGTATTTCACGAGTATACCGGCAGGGATGATCAAAGGCACGCCTTGGAATTAGATACTGCCGGGAAAAGTGTTGCGGTTGATGGGAAGATTCTTGGGCATTATGATGAATGGGTTCAGAAGAATTATTACCGCACCCGGTTCAGTGATGTCATCAGCCAGGATAAGAAGAGAGAAATTGAAGACCTTATCCATGGAGAAATTCCAGTAGGAGAGTACGCCGCCTTTACTGAGGAGCAGAAAGATGCGCTCATCATTCTTACGTATAATAATCCTGAAGCTGTCAAGGGCAAGCTTCAGCCGATCGGTTTTAACATCAAACAGTCCTTTGACAAACTTCCAAAGGATCTAGATAAGGGGGAATTCCTCCGGAAAGCCTCTACTTATCTGGGAGGACAAGATCCGTTGACGGTATCATCAGATCCGTATCTAACAATACTGCCGAAAGAAGCGGCGGAGTTGGAAGAGTTGTATAGCCAAATGAACATTGTGAGCGGCAATTACATCTTAGAAGCACAGGTCCTTGATGCTTATCAGGACGGGAAAATAAGCAATGCAGCAGTTGCCGGGTTTACAAAAAGGTTTCTTGCTGACGGCTCTAAAGGAGAGCAGCTTCCCTATAGCGCGGAAGAGGCGCAGGTCTTTGTGACGGTATTAACAAAAGTTCCTACAGATAAGGCGAAAGTGGACCAGCGCCTGCAAGAATTAGGTAATGTCGACGAGTTTTATCAGAAATATCATCAGGGAAACGCGCGTCTGGCGCTCTTTGATACGGCGGGAAGTCTTCTGGAAACAGGGACAATTACGATTAATGAAAATGATCTTGCGGTTCCCCCTTCGCTGCAGGGAAAAGTTCCTCAATTCATTAAAACATGGAGCAATTGGGAAATAATGGAGATCTCTTCAAGCATGGATTTAGGTTCTTCCCTTTTAGTCTGGGAGCATGAGCCAGAGCTTGTGAAAGTGGCTGAAGGTTGGTCTGCTGAGAAAGGCGGGCTCACTAGCGTTCCGCAGGAATTCAACAGGGATGTGCGTGAGCGGATCGAAGTGCTAAAAGCTCTTGCTAAGGCACGAAACAATCCTGCATTATCAGAGGATCTGCGATTCGGATTCTCGGTCACATTTGCATCAACAAGTTCCAAGCTAGGCACATTGATCAATCACCTGGGCCATGTCGGACAGGAAGACCAGAGAGGAGCCCTTGTTGAAGCCCTGCCATCGGAAGTCCAGCTTGAAATACTAAACACGAGGTTATCAATATTAGGAGAGGACGAAGGGTTGTATACATCCAGTGTAGCAAAGATATTCAAAAGTTTAACCACAAAAGTCGGCGGCGGGGAACATTTTGTTGATTTCATGGAAAAGCAGGGGGAAGAGTACAAATTAGGCGGTAGCCATGCTAACAATATTTTACTGATTTTAGCAGCATCCGGGCAACTCGGCGAGGTGGTTCCAGCGGATCCAGCGAGGCGTAAGATGGTCTATTCAGGTGTGATAGGCACTTTCATTGACGAGCATCCTTCTCTTGCTGCGGTGGCAATACGGCAGATCCTTTCCAACGCAAACTATAAAGATGAGTTTTCAGAGACGTTCTTACAGGAATATGTGAAGGCAGAGAAAAACGCTGCACAGTCCAAAGAGGACGCAACAAAACGGAACGTCTTTCAATTTATCGTGCGGCAGAACTTGGACAAGTTTAATGCTGCTGATCCTACAGTTGCAAGTATTGTGAGAAACCCCAGCCCGGCAGTCCAGAAAGTAGAAGCAAGTTTAAACATCCCTGCCCAGCGATGGATCCAGGAAGCAGAGAAAAAAACTGACGGAACTCCTGTCATCAGGCATTTAGTCGGGTGGGTAAACACTGAAGATAAAAATGAAGAGATAGCGTATAAGCAGTACAAGACTTCAAGTCCTGGTTACCTTGTCGTTTCTGAGACAGATACGGGATACGTTCTTGAAAAGAGAGGGACGATCGTGGTCGTTGAAGAAGGAAAACCAGTCACAAAAAATGTTGTCTTTCAGAAAGTAGTGACAAAGAGCAGGGATGAATTCGTCCAGCAATCACGATCCGAGAAGTATCAACTACAATCCTGCCGAGGACATTCTTATGGCTGCGGCGCGGTGGCACAAAAATTAAGTCCGGCAGACGTGAATATCTTTGGCTCCTGCGGCGGCGTTGCTGACTTTGATGCCATGAAATCCAAAAATCCTTCCGCAGCCTACATAGGCACGACTAAGACAGGCCTAACCGATATCAATGATAATCTGGATCAGCATATCGAAAGCTCTTTCGCCTCATGCAGCGATTATAAATGCTCCTGGGATTTTGTCACGCAGCAGGCAACTGTGGATATCGAAGATAGGGGGTATGTTGGCCCCGTGGAAAATATTTATGGTGCTCTTAATGAGCGGCGTGAGGAAAGCGGCACAGCACCGAGTGGAGTGGCTGCCAGCCAGTAGTCATGTTTAAAAAGAATTGAGATTTTTGGCACAGAATGACCGTTAATGTTAAACCGGTGCTACTTTCTGTGCTTGTTGCCTCTTGCGCACCGCAGGCAGTTTCTTTCCGGGAAGAAGCATATGAAGCATCCCTGCAACAGGAAGAAAAAGAGAGAGCCGATGGAGTTCCGCCTGCTGCATCGTTCCACTTTTTAGAAGCCAACAGAAAAAGCCAGGAAAATCAAGAAAAAAGTATAGATGACAAGATCTATCAACTCTCAGAGCAATTTGCGGAAAAACATCAACGGGAAGATCCCAGAAAGAGGGAATACTTCAATTCAGATAAACCATTGCAGGAGATTATCCAATCCTATTCTGAGACAGACGCTGGATCTGCTCATCAGCAGCGCCGGATCGTTGTCCGTAAATCTGAACGGCTTTTATCGCTTTACATAGGGGAATCACTATTGAAAGAATATCCGGTAGGGCTGAGTGTAGGATCTAGAAAAGACAAAGAACAGGAAGGAGACGGACAAACTCCCGAAGGGACATTCTACATTTCTCTAAAAATTTTAAAAGGTACCTATGATAAATCACTTCTGATAAGCTACCCCGACAAGGAAGATGCCGAGAGAGGTCTTCAGGAAGGTCTTATCAGTAAAGGAGAATATAGAACTATCGTTAGTGCGATTGATTCTTGCAAGGCTCCTCCACAAAAAACTGCTTTGGGAGGAGAAATTTTAATTCACGGCGGTTCTGGCAGCTATGATTGGACTGCCGGATGTGTCGCTCTTGATGAGCATGACGAGATTTATGCTTTTGCCAGAAGCGGATGTTATTGGGCCAGGGATGAGCAGGGTAGAAGAATGTTGATTCCAAAGACAGTAGTTGAGATAAGGAAATGAAGATTCTTCTTCTACACCTGACGCTAATACTACTCGTCCAAATTCTGAGTTTTTTCCAAAGTTTCCATCTTTAAATTATTTTTATCAAAAACAACTACTTTTCCATCTACATATAGGGTAAGAGTAGTGGTATCTTCTCTGAGGTATTGTCCGCGGACTTCACTCACTGCTGAGCCGCGATAGACGGCAGGAAAAGTTCCCTCAACTACGATCTCATCTCCTTCTATAATTAGTTTGTTAAAGTCGATGGCATTAAAAGGCACTACTATTTGTCTGCCATCATCCAATCGGGTGACTTTAATTTTACCTTCGGAAAAACCATCAAATCTAACTACAGCTGTACTAGGTGTTTCAAAAGAAGGTACTCTTTCAGTTAGCCGTAGCAGATCTCCTTCTACAATTAAAGAGTTGAGATCAACTGATAGTAACGGAATAAGGTCAGAGTCACTGATCACTCCAGAAGTTTCAAAATCAAAGCCATTCTTCATATTGATATCAACCTCATCAGTTATGGGCGAGTTAGCAACATTCTTAAATTCTCCACCCCGGATATGTCTCTTGTCAGTATACGAAAATATAAGAAAATTTCTTCCTTCTTCCAAATCAGCAAGAGTCCTAGGGTAATTCACTTTTTTCTCAACCCTTGCTGCTTCCAATTGATTATGTAAATCGCTGCCAACAGGTATTTCTTTATCTGCCCAATACCACCTCTCTCCGGCGTATTGGTTGGTAACAGCATCATAAGTATATGTTCTTCCTTCCAACTTTACTCCCCCTGTAACATGATAAGCATCGGTGTCTACGGTAGGTAGTGTACAACCTATACTTGCAGCTTGCCCGACTATCGCTCCGCCAGGAGGGCAGGGAGGTAAGTCTAGTGATTTAAGTTCTTCTCCTGCTTTCTTCCGCGACACTAACACTAAACCTTCATCGATGTTATCTAATGTAGGCAGGCTGGAACGTTCAACATCAAGCTCCCAGCCGGCGCTTTCCATAATTTTATAGGCTGGCGTTTCTTTGATGGCTTCAACCGGCGTAGCGCCAGGATTTCTTCTCAAGTAATCAATGTACGGATCACGATTTGTGCCGGTCAAGAATCCTTTCACGTAATCTACTTCCGGATGCAGCTCTCCCGTTTGCTGCATGATGCGGCGGTTAACTCCCGCGCCTTGATAGTCCGGCGCAACGAACGTAAAGTCAATTTCCATTTCGTTGCCATTAACCTTGTAGTAATGCGAGGCTATCGGCTGATCAGTGATGGGATTTTTTATTTCAATCGCCAATGAGCCGTCAGGGAGATACTTGATGGTCTGCACCCCTTCCACTACTTCATCACGTGTGAAGAAGAATAAAAATTTATTTTTCTTGGTGGTGTAAAACTTACCTTCACCGATGATGACGGGCGCTTTTGATGCTGCCGCTTGCTGTTGTAGTTTTACTCTTCCTTCCGGTGAAACAGCTTCTTTCCATTCAGGAATGCTGTCTTCAACGCGTCTGGGCAGGCCTTCCACCGCTTTGGCGTTATCTATCTCTGCAAAAATTTCCGGATGCTGTGTTTTGTCTATCCTCTCATCCCATGGAGGGAAGGCTCTCTTACGTTTTACTGTTCCTTGAGCAGTTTCATAATACTCTTCTCCCCCTAACAGGAATGCATCCCTGCCTTGGCTGTCTTTTCCTTTGTAGAGGGCTTCAGGCGCTGCTTCAAGAGGAGCATCTGGAGTTATTATCCTCACGCCTGAAACAGGTTCAGAAATTGCTGCTGCCTGGCTAGGAGTACTTACTTTCTCTACAGGGGGAAATCTCTTTGCAACTGTAGGAACTTGTGTCGAGGTTGAAATCTCAGGAAGATTTCTAGCAAGATCCTCAGGATCAACAAAGGTCAAAGGAACATGGTCCAGATCAGTGATATATAGCCTATGAATCCGTTGTTTAGGATTAGAAATATACTGGACAAGTTCGTTCAATTCATTCTCATTCGTAACTCCTAAATTCCGCAGGGCCACTTGCAAATCATCAAGGCTGGCTTCTTCTATAGCCTTGGCAAATTCAGGGGTTCTCTTTTTGAAGTTGAGAGATTTTTTTGCAGCCTCTAACGGCCCTTCTATGGTTCTTTGCACACTAAAATCAACACGCCTCTTATCAATACCAAGAATCCTATTAAAGAAACGCTTAATGGAACCATCTTGCCCCCATTCCATTACATCTATAGTTACAAAATCTCCTTGTTTGTATCTGATAACTTCCCCATTTCTAACAACATCAAAAGGTTCATCAAGAATCATGACTTGTTCATCAATCGGCTTGGCACCAGCTTTTACTGCTTCGGTAAGTTCATCTCTGAATTTATCAATCCTTTCCGGTGTCAAATATTGTACAAGTTCCTGATCAGACATGTCAAATAACTGTTTTCCTGGAACTCTGTCAGTTACTAAATATGGAACACCATCTATTACATAGATGCCATGATACTTTGGGCAGGCCATGTGCTTACACACTCCCTCAGCGTTCTCTAATTCTTTAAAGAGCCCATCAACATTCTCCTGCAAACCACGCCGCGGCGTATCCACCTTGGCTGTTTTGAAAGCTAAATCTTCACCTACACCGGGTATACTGCCTCCGTATACAACACCTACTTTTCCTTCACCGATCTTTCCCTTGAAGATGACTTCTGCTTTTTCAACTTTAATATCTGAATGCTCTTTGATAATTGTTTCTAAATCTATTCCTTGGCTCTGATAACCTTGTTTAATTGTATTTATTTCTTGAGAGATTTCTGCTGGTGCTCTTTCCGAAATAGGGAGGGGTTCAGGAATTCTAGCTACTGGCACTTCTACTCTTAGCGGTGGAGCGATTTTCGCAGACTTTTTGACATTTTCTAATCTTCTTTTGATTAAGATTTCAACATCATCATCAGATAAGGGAATCCTTGTAGTAAATGAAGGATCTTTTGCAGCTTGCTCGGAAAATTCACGGAACACCTTAACAATTTTAGGATCTGCAGCACGGGAATCAATGCCAAAGGGGAAGACTTTCCTTTTTAGAGCTTCCAAGGGCGTTCCTCTTCCAACAAAAGATGATGGTAAATAGTTTTCGTTAATAAAATCAAAACCAGTCATGGAATCTACATCGTCAACAAGTTTTACCAAACCTTCATCATAAGTGATTCCTAAGCTGCCTCCACCCGGGAGGTCCCTTAGACCTCTAGCTTCAATGAATTCTCCCCAGTTAAGATAAATTCTGGCTTGATCCTGGCTAATTCCAACCTGTTCATTTGGCAGTAAGGCTCCTTTGGCATGAACATTTATATCATGGAGAGCTTCATCTCCCTGCGTGGCAAGCGGAAGTTTACCTTCATAGGCCCAACGCCTGAGATAATCTTCCGGAAAGACACGGCCAGTAGCGTCATAGAATCGTATGTTGGTCTTTAATTGAGGATCTTGAACGAGAGCGTCTAATCTATCTAACCTTACATTAAGCTCTGTCGCATCAGGGAGTAATATAAGGTTAGAACCTTCTTTTGTAATTCCTAATTGTGCAGCCGCAGCTTCGCCAAAGATTTGGATATTGTCCTCTGGATTGCCTCTAAACCTGTCGCCATCTCTGATATTATAATTCACCCAACTGTCTAGATTTTGGTCAAGTTCAAGAACTCTCAATCTTCCCCCAGCATCTCCTGATATAGTTCCGGCCATGCGGTATGATGTAGGTTGCCCATCAGCTCTGATGAAGGTTGTTTCTGCATTTGTTGTATCTAATGGCACTACAGTACCATCAGTTCTTGTAAATTCATCAACAACCTCAGGAATCCTACAAGCAGATCCAACAATTATTCCTGGAGCACTCTTGCAGCCGTCAAAGATACCAGAAACGCCCGCTCTTCCCTCAAACAACTCCTCTCCCACTATTGAATTTCTATATTGCCCTGCAACCCCTGAACTCGCTCCTTCACCAACCACATCAACGATTCTCCCAGTTTCAGCATCAACAACAATCCGTACAGCAACGCTGTTGCCTAGCACTTCCTGCGGTACAGAGCCGACTCCCTGGATGCGCATGCTGGCTGGATCAACATGAACAACGAGATTCTGTTTTCCATCAATAGTTGGCACCCTATTGGTCTGGTCAAGAATCCGCTGTTGGTGAAGATTAAATTCCAAGCCAGGATTGGAAACACCAGCTCTGGATGTAGTGGTAAGGCTGGGAAGATCAAGGCCATTCTTAGGAACAGAGCGTGGCGTTCCCCGGATGTCCAGATAGAGATTTGCCTCATCTTCGCCGAGATATTTTCCGACATACAGATCACCTGATAAATCTTGTCCTCCAACGCCTCTTCGAGGACGGGAACGTATATGGATCGGTTCCCCTGCTGGAACAACATTGCCTAAAGGAATTTTCTGCTGTACTTTCTTTTCTGGGAAGAAATATCTTAGGACACCTTCTCTCTTCTGTGTGGTTTCGATAATGATATTCTGGCCGTCGCTGCCGAGGAATCTGCCTTCCACCGTGCCATCAACCGACCTGATTTTAACATTCTGGCCAAGAGGAGCTGTGCTCAGGTCTGTAGGTGCTGCTGCGGAAGGAACTTCCACCTTTTCAAGAGGGGTTCTAGAACTTTCCCCTATCGCTTCCAGCCTTCGTCGCGCTTCAGCAATGGCTTCTGCTTTTTGTTCTGGTGTAACCCTATAAGCAAGAAGCGAGTCAATTTTTTGTACGTTAGAAGCTGCTAAATCAGCAAGCGGCTGTGTGGAAAAAGATATTTTCCTGGCATTTTGAACTATTACTTCTCCTGTGGCTGGATTGAAGACAAGATCATCTAAGGTCAAGCCGGTCAGGTCATAATTCTTGGCCGTAGCTATGAAATGAATCTTCTCCAGTTGCGGCCGTAATTGTGCTATGGTCTCATAAGGCAATTCATCCAATGGAGTTCCTTCAGCTTTTTTCGCAATGTAATACTTATCCCCTTTCCCAAGCACATCCGGAGCGATATCATCCTTTGCGAAATCGGCAAGAATGTCAGCCTGCTCGGCTACAGAAGCTTCTCCGGGTGTGGGAATGGCTACTTGAACTTTGATGACGGCATCATCAGCAATCCCTAATGCTTTTCGTGCATCATCTGGAACTTGGAGCGTGACTGAGAATTCATCTTCTAAAATATGCAGAGGACTGTGTTCTAATTTAACTCTTTGAATTGGACTCACGCCCTCTGGCGACTGTGCTGTAGCAACTACGTCATTAAATGCATCCAGTTCTGCTGGGTTTTGAACTTCTGATGCGGTTAATGGACGGAGCTGGTCTGGAATTTGAGGGAGAGGCTTTATTTGGGAGATTTCTGGTGCTTCGCCGACAGACGGTCTTGCTTCACGCTGTAAAAATTCACCGGCATTCTCCCACCCTTCACCCGAATTAAATTCTAAATGTTCAATTGGGATTTCATCAGCAAAAATTCGTGTCTGTGCTGTTGCTCCTCTGGAAAGAGGCAGATGTGCTTGCACATATTCTGGTTTAACTCGCACCAACACTGGTGACAAGCCTTCCTTAGTAATATCTCCCCTAGATAGATAACCGCTTGCTTCCGCGGCAGTATCAACCATCCTTCCGGAAGCGCGTGCTTCTACTGCATATACTCCTTGACCATATTCACCGCTTGTTGTTCTAAGTTTTCCTGAAGAAATTATGTCTAAAGCTGCATCAGAAGTCGTAGCATGGACAACTTCGCCTTGTTGAAGAGGTATTTCGCGTACTTTTTTTGCTTTTCCAAGATATATTTCTGCATTTCTAACTTCTTCTGGAGAAGCAAATGTTGCTAAATCTTCCAGAGCTCGTCCTTCGTTACTTAGTACTGCTGATTCCCCGCTCACTCTCTCAATCTGTCTCGGCAATGCTCCTTCAATCGTTTCATCAGAAAATCCTCTTCTTTGTGCTTCTGTTATCCAATCACGCACCTCTGCACGTTGCGTATCGCTAAGACTGTCTACATTATAACGCAAGAGGTGGTCGTCTGCAGGTTTAGCAGCTCTCTCTGGAATAGTGCATGCAGCTCCGACAAGTGTCCCAGGATAAATCGCACAGCCTTGCAATGTATCAGAAACACCTACTCTTCTTTCCAAAGGTATCGCTTCAGTTGCTCGTGTAGAAAGCACTCCAGGTTCTGAAGGCAGTTTCTGTATTGCTAATGTAGCAACTTCAGCACCTTCAGCACTTTTATAACTTAAGCTGACCTCTCCTTCCTTGCTCGCTATTCTTATCAATAATTCTCTGGGATTTTCGACATCTGGATTAAAACCTCTTGCTCTAAAGAAATCTTTATTGTTTTCTAAAATCGAGTCAATTGCTTGAGCATATTGCTTCTCGCTGTAGGTTTGACTAAATCCGCCGCGGTAAAAATCATCCGTTTTCGAAATCTGGGCACCAATGGCTCCATCGTATTCGTCTAAGTGATTAATATCTCCTACTGGACCATCAAATCCAAGCGACAAGCGGAAGTCTTCGCCAGGACCATCAAACCATTCGGGAAGTATAGCTTGATATTGGTTTCTTCTATTAAGCTCTACAGGCCCAGGAGCTTTACTCCAGAAAGGATTATTTCCAGCAACAAAGTTTCCTTTGCCGGAGCCGAAGTCGTGCCTTACATCACGATAACGAACCACTCTCTTTCCTTCAACGAGCGGAGTACTAACTGGTTCTGGACGGAAAGCCCAGCCTGCTCCTTCGCGCTTATATCCTTGCAAGTTCTTGACCACATTGTCATAGCTGCCTTTCTCTCCGGTAGCAAAATTGTTGGCCAGTTGCTGTGCTAAAGTAGAATCTTCGATCTTTGCGCTGGCCTGCAAAATAGCAGGATTCTGTAAGGCTTTTTCGAATTCAGAATTGAGCAAATTTTCTATTCTTGCAACTTCATCTGGAGGCAAGGAAGTAAATGACCTTTGATTATCTAATATCTGGTAAGCTTCTCGCACTTCATTATTGGTTTTAGATAGTTCATCAAGTAAGTTAAAAAGCAAGTCGTCAGTAGAACGATAGTCATTCTGCTGACGCAGCAAATCTTGCACCTTTTTTCGTAAATTGGGATTAATTGCAGGGTTTATTGAAGCTTTTTCCAATTCAGAGTTAAGCAGGGCATCTATTTTGGTAAGTTCATTTTGAGGCAAGGAACTTTGACTGCGTAGTACACTAAGAGCATCTCGCACTTCATCATTGGTCTTGGCAAGTTCATCAAGCAGGCCGTAATCAGGAGCTCTGCGCAGTACGTTTTGCACTTTATTCCGTAAATCAGGCATAAAGGAAGTAAGAGAATGATACTCATAATTCCAATGTAGATTAGGATTTGCTTCTACTGCCAAACGGAGCAGGGCTTCTCTGCGCTGATGTTCAACTAAATCATCAAATCTAATTAAATCATTCGTAGCACGACGTTGTTCAATATTGTTTAATACTGCAGCAAAATAATTGTCTGGATTGTAATCACTTCCTAATTGGCGCCTGATACCCGCTGCATCATTTGCTGCATTCCTTACGGCATCGTCAAGATATTCACCGCTGTCGACTACTCTTTCTAAACCTTGCCGTAATTCTGGGCTGGCTAGTTCAGGACTTTGACGCACTAAGTCATCAATTGTTTGTTGCGGCGTTGGAACTGATCTCACTCCAGAAACATCAAGCTCTGACACAACAACTTCTGGAATCGTACACGCAGACCCAACTATTATTCCTGGAGCACTCTTGCAGCCGTCAAAAATACCAGAAACTCCTGCTTCTGGTCCTTCCGGAGCAAAGGATGCCCCTGAATACTCTTTCAATCGTTGTGTTCTAACATTGCGAGCAGTAACAGCTTCACCGTCAGCAAGAGCTTCCAAGACTTGTCCTTCCAATTCCCCTTCTGCTCGAGCATTAGTTGTATCTATCCTTAGCAGCAGTTGATTTCCTTCCTCAACCTCTATGCGCAGCTGCAGTGGTGCATCATCAGGAACTTCAAAGCGTAATCCAGTTCCTTCTGGTTCCAGCCGCACCGTTGGATTATCTACAAGAGCATCTACCTTGGCAGCTCCATCATTGCCGATTGCAGTAAGAACTTCATCAGCTTGCCCTTGAGTTGCTGCCTGCCGTGCTTCTTCTATTCTTGATTTAATGACAGACTTGCCAACTTCTGTCTTTCGCGCATCATAGGCATCCTTTACTCTTTCTACAGCCTGGCCGAGGTTTTCCTTCGCCGCATCGGCTCTTGCACGAGAAATAACCGCATCAGGAGCGTCCCCAGGCAAGGCTCTGGCAGCAGTTGCTTCGGCAGCTTGGTTAGCTCTCCTTACATTTTCTTCGGCGACACGAACTTCCGTGTCTGCCGGGCTGATAGTTCTCGGTAACGTTGTTTCTCCTGTTCTTCGCACCACACCATCGGGAGAACCAGCTATTCGTGACACACGCAGCGTCTCATCAACATCATCAATAGCCCGGACAGATTGTTCTATCGAACTGTACGAATCAGAGATTCTAGTTAATGCTTGGCCTTGCGCAACAACGTCTTCTGATTGCTGCGCAGCACTGAAATCCCGCTGCGCCTGATTGAATTTTTGCGTCTGCTCAGCAATATTATCCACTTCTGCATTTCGCAGTTTTATGAAATCCCGTTCATACGAGTTTGCATTTAGTAATCTCTTTGCTTTCTGATATTTACTTGCCTGCGTTCCGGCTTTAACTTCAGCCTCGATTGCGGTCTTGGCTGCCTCAACAGCTCGTCTGGTTTCAGCAGCAGCTCCTACTGTCGTTGCAGATCGTTCCGCGGCTTTTGCTGCTGCTAATGCTGCTCTTGATTCTTTTGAGGCAAATCTGACTGCATCAAGGGCTGTTGAGGCAGCAGCTACTCCTTTCTTAAGGTCGCTTAGTTTGCTTAGCGCCTTAACTACCTTTAAGGCTGCCGGAAGAACTTCTAAAGCATCAAAGACATTCGTTGCATCCGTCGCTATGGCAATGGCGGGATCTCTAAAGGTTTGCTCAGTTTCAGCGGTGTATCTTATACCTACTTTCTCTCCCGCACTTGCAATAGTCTCACCAAGCTCTTCCCGAGTCTCTTTGGAAAGAAATGGAGTAATGGGGATGATGGGAACAAATTCAATAAATGTCGCAATAATCTCTCCAGCTACATTTTCATCTAGAGTATCCAGTTTTTGTTGTACTATCTCAGCACCAGCACAGTCTGGGCAGATAGCAACAGCTTCTCTATAAAGTGCTGCCGGTTCCCCTGCAAGTTTGTCGCGATTAAATCGTACGGCGTTTTCTGCATCACGCGCAGCGAGATCAAACTCAAACTCGCGCCGCTCTGCGTCGTATTCTTCCTGGCGCTGCTGGATGAACGCGGCTCTCTCATACGGAAGCAGGGATTCCATTGCAGCTCTATCTTCCTTGGAAAATACCTGCCTAGTGGACTCAAATTCTAACAAGGCTGCTGCTGGTTCGTCTCCGACATTGATTTGCAGGTCATCGCTATCAGCAATGACAACCCCGCCAAACGTCCTCGTCACTCCAGCGCGCGCATCTGCAAAGGCCTGTTCGGTGGAAAGACCTTTGGCATGATAATCTTCTACTTTAGCCTTCAAGGTGCGCAACTGTTGCAGCTGCCGTTGTTGTTCAGCGAAAGCATCCTTATCGAGGTCCTCTTTTACAGCAGTAATACCTAAAACATCCGCGCCGAGATCTTCTGAAGCTTTGAATAAAAATCCAACTGATGCTTCTCCAAATCGGGCGATTTCACTGGCGCCAGTTAGGCTTGGAGTGATAAAGCTTGTTGCACTCAAGCCTTGCCAGGCAGCAATAAATTCTTCCCCAACACCCAGATCTTCTTCTCTCTTCTGCAGCTTTTTTTGGTAGTCTTGGTTTTCTAACTCTTTAATCCGATCTGCAAACACTCTTTCATCATATCTGCCTTTGGCTATCTCAGCTTTTCGTAATGTTGCCAATTCTGGGCGCAATACTGCTCCAGCTCTTGTCGCTGCTTCCAGCTCCTGCGCTAGTTCAGGATTCTTTTCTTTAACAGAGTTCAAAATTTCTGTCGCCTCACCACCTCTGTGGTAATCAAACAGCAATGCTGCCTGATCCAGCGTTTCATCTCGTTGCTGCCGGGCAGCCCTGCCGAGAAGGTTTGTTTTCGTTTCTTCCGATACCAGCGTCTGTCCAGCCAAAACAGAAACATCTATACGCTCGACTTCTACAACATTACCCTGGGCATCTGTTCCGAGCTTTACAACTTCGGTTATTCCTCCTTCTGCAGCAATGCTTGGCCCATTAACAATATTTCCTACTTGCTCATATTGGCCGGCAAGAAGGGAAAGCTCTGCTGCAACATCGTCCTTTCCTTCCCATCTATTTTTGGTGATCAAAGCGTGGTTTTGTGATTCCAAGGCCGCAACTTCCTGATCCAGTTGGGCGATCCTCCCTTCAGTCGCTACTGCAGCTCTTGCATCGTTCCTGAAATCTTCACGGAGGTTGTAAACATCTGAGTCTAGTTTATCAGAAAAGAACTCCCTTGGCGCATACTTATTTACCAGAGAGATAACATAGTCTGGATCTGTATTAAAACTGTCTTCATCGAGAGTAGGATAAATATAAATAGTTTCTCCCTTCTCTCCCTTCTCCAGCAACCTTGCTTTTTCTCGTTCAGGGATCCATTCATTTTTCAGCTTAGAGAGAATCTCAGCTCGCCTTTGAGCTGTTCGCGCCTTCTGGGCTGAATGGGTGTTCTCTAAATCAACTTTCTTTTTCTTCCCCTTATCAATCTCTGCTTTTGTATTTTCAACTTCTTTCCGATCTGCTTCATCGATACCTTTGTCTTCTCTATTTTGTCTTTCCGTAGCTTCTTTCTTCAGTCTTTCAAGTTCTGCTTTTGCAGCTAATGTTTTCCAGCGGTCGTAGTTTGCAGTCCGTGTCTTCAATAATTTACGTTCTTCTTCTTTAGCTGCTCTGAGATCTTTCTCGCTGACTGGACAATACGAAGAGCCTTGACAGCCTGCAAGAACAGCTTCCACTTCCCGAGCATTCATCCGTGCTAAATCCCATAAGGCTTTTGTGACTCTGTCAACATCCGCGCCAAGGCCTCTATTGACGAGGCTCTGCAATTTTTGTTGATCTTCTGTCCTGACATTGCCTAGTGCATCAGTTTCAATCCCTTCTCTTGCCAATGCATCTCGCGCCTGCTGCCGTGTCCTGAGAATTGTGTCAACGTTCCGCGCATAGCTAGGATCAGCGACAGCGTCAAGATTTAGGCCGCTTTCGAGAAGGTATTTTTTCTTTAAAGAAGCATAACCAGGATCGTTTTTGTCAAAATCAAGGGTTGTCAATTGGCTGGTTCTGCCTTCTTCCAGCAAGGCTGTGAGCTTGTTTATCTCAGCAGCGTTCTTCTCGGAGACCAGAACTACTTCATTGCCGATAATCTGTTGCACTTGAAGGGAATAGGTTACTGGCTCGAAAAGCAGCTTATCAGGCTGTTGCGGATCGACTTTTTGATATGTAGCTCCTCCATGAGAGAGGCCAAAATTACATTCCAATTTGCCGCAGTGGACGGAAACGAGAAGGGTTCTTCCTACTGAAACTGTTGAACCTTTTCCTTCCTCGCTGGCGAGAAATCCAAGATCGCTCAAATCAGGCTCGAACATAACCTGTCCTTGTTGATCAACTTGCACCTTCAGCTTTACACTCCCTCGTTCTGCGCCGGCGAAAACTCCCGGCAGGTTTGTTGGCGTAGCAGATGCTACTGATTTATGGATAACGATTGCCTCTCCTGCTGCACAATCAAAACAATCGGCTCGTATCAGGTCTTTCTGAACTGGATCAAAGCGGTCATGGCTAACCTTAATGACCGCACCATCTTGCTGAGTACGTATTCCTTCCTTGAATTGTTCGTTGCTCAATTTTGCCTGCCCGCGAACATTGGTTTGTGTTCGTGCAGAAAACTGGACATCCAATTCAGACAAGCCATTGAGGCCTTTGTAACTGAATTTATCCTGAAGCGGTTTTGCAGAATTCCCTCGGGCATCGTAAAGACCTACTGCAACCACCCCTTTAGATGTTACGGTTACTGCTTGAGTATCTTTATCCGTATGGATTGATACTTCCGCATTATTTCCTGGCAATGGCGGTTGGTTTGGCTTGCGTAATTGCTGTGCTTGTTCGCGAAGTTGTTCAGCTTTATCTTCTTCCGTAGGTTGAGGCTTCTTAGGATCGTTGTAGAAGGAAGAGGTTGAAGAGACTTCGTCAAGATTTATTTTTAGAGTGCTTGCTTTTTCCTTAATCTCTTTTTCTGACCACTGAGGAAACAATTTTCTTAATTGGCGCTCATCCCATTGGCCTGATGATGCTACGCCAACGCAAGCACCAACTTCCGGGCAAGCGTTCTTGTCAACAACAACAGTTTGTTTTCCGCCAATGCCAACATCCCAGGCTTCAATCTTGTTCCCTCTTTTACTGTACCTTCCATCCATAAACAATCTGGAAGTGATCACTTCGGCATTCTCAGCGTCAAGATTGCCGTTAGAGTAGATAACTAAGGTGCCATCGTGATTCCTGAATTGGCAGTAATCATTTCCACAACCAGTCTTTCCTTCAACATCACCGGTGATAACAGTTTTATCACCATCAAATCTAAATGACGTTTTCTGATCTGAAGGATTAATAGTAAAGCCGTGGCTATTTCCCTGGGCATCAACAAATGAAATTTTATTGCCTTTTACATCAAAGTTTTGTACAGTTCTCTCCTCCTGTCCAGAAATAGTAACTTCCTGCGCATCCTTAAACTTGATCTTCAGTCCAGGCAGCGGCGGTTCTTTATCATCCAGAGCAGCAGTGACTGTTTCAAGATAGGGAAGGTCAACTTTGGTGCTTTGTTTTCCGTTTTTCAGAAATTTAGTGGCAGGATCATATTGGAAGTCATCGCCGATCTCCAAGAAAACAAAGTCAGCCGGGAACTGCCTTGAAAAATACTGCGCTGCAGCTCTTTTTTGAGCCTCTCCGGTTCGTAATAAGTCCCGGAACCGTGTCTCTTTGAACAGAACCTCATCAGCTTTTGGATTCTTTCCCCAATTGACCGGTTCAGCATAATATTGGTTTGCGAATTCCTGCCGGTAATTTTGTTCCTTGCTGAGGAAGACCCCTTGTTGATCTCCTGACAGTTTATTAAAATTGTCTATGGTCGGAGTATAGCCCTTCTTAACAAGCTCTTCTAAATTAGCCGCTGTCGGATTAGGTAATTTATCAAAATTTTCCGGAGTAGGATCATCATTGAAACTTTGTTCCGGCGTCTGTTGTTGTTCTAATTCTGGATCTTGCTGCGGTAAATCCTGCTGCGGCGATTCATCTTGGGCGATGGAGAAGGGGCTGACAATTAGAAGATACATAAAAAACAGTGCAGCTATCTGATTTATTCTCTTTTTCATTTTTCTAACACTAGGATGCTTACTTGTTGTTCATCTTTTCCGCCGCGAGCATCTTCGACAGTAAATGTAACATCAAAGATTCCTGCAATAGTCATCTCCACATCGATTGTTCCGTCTTCAGCTATCGTAAATTGATCTGGATCAGAAGAATAGTGCAAAATATCATTATTGGGATCGTCAGCGCTAAGCTCTTCCTGCCATCGATCTCCCACTCGGAAAGCTTTATCGGGAATGAAGGCTAATGTAGGAGGCTCATTCACAGGGAAATCGTTGCGCACGGCAAAGACAAATTGAAGAGGTTCATCCGGCTCAGTTCGTGATAAGGAATAGATCACCACTGATTCATCAAAGGGGAAGACAACCGGCTGGTAGGGAAGAGCCTGAAGATCTTGCGGGCTCGGGTCAGGAAATCTCAGAGCTTCAATCACCTCAACCATTGCACCCAGGCTGCTTTGTTGTTGTGCACTAAATTTGTTGATCCTTACTGTATCACCATTAGAAAGAACAACCTGCAGAGGAAACGTGAGTTCTGTCTTTATCGTTAACTTCTGGATGATGACCTCAGCTTCAAGATCTGCATAATCTGGCTCAACTGAAATGTTCTGTCGTTTGAAACTGGCAAAGTCTCCAAGACAAAAGTCAATGTTTTCTTCCAGATATGTCGCCAGGTCTTTTTGCATCTTTTCTTTGGAAAGACCATTCAGGCCGTTCAGCCAGGCATAGTTTACAATCCCATAGTCGGTTAACAGAATCTTTCCATCTTCTTCCGGATAAATTACGCCGCCTTGAATTGCAAGCAGGTATACTGCTGGATCGATGGTTTCGGTCACACATTTTTCTACAAACGTCTGTACTGCTCCTGGAACTCCAAGGTATTTTGTCGCTTCCTCTGATTCCACTTCCAGCGGAGCTGTTTTGATCTTGGAAAAGATAAAGAAAAAGCCTGCTGACAAGAGCAAAATAACTATCCCTATAACTAGGAAAATGGTGATTTGTCCTCTTTTTAACATCAGCCAAAACGAAGGAAAGAGGGTATATAAAGCTATTGCTGAAATTGAGCTTAAATAAAGAGAAAAAATAAGCTTAAAAAATAAAGAAAATAACAGAAAACCTTACTGCAATCTCAGATTTGCTCTTCTGCTCGGCCGGGCTTTTTCATAGCCTTTGCCCTTGCCACCCATTCCTCGGGATTTCTTTCCGGCAGAGGTTCTTCCGTGGAAGACTCTGTTCCTGTCATTGGCAATCCAGCTGATGCGTGGATCTGCTTTGATGACCGGATGCTCGGGATCGACAAGAATAATTTCATACCAGGCGTGCTTGCCGTCCTGGGCTACCCAGTAGGAGTTGAGAACAACAAGATTTTCGTATTTCTTCTGAGCTCTCTCTTCAGCGATAAGCTGGTAGTTTTTTCGCAGCGACAAATTCGTGCCAAAATGTTTGGGCCTTCTTCCTCCCTTAATCTGCGGCCGGGTATGTCCGCCCCGAAGAACTCTCTGCCGTACTACAACATAGCCTTGCTTTGCTTTGTATCCCAACGATCTGGCCCTGTCAATCCTCGTAGGATGTTCCAGCCTCGTGGTGACCGGCTCGGTTCTCCAAGCTATCAGCCGTTCACGCCATAATTCAGGGATATTTTTCTTTGGTTTTTTCCATGCATTGCGCACGTATTTGTATAAACTCATTTTTGGCCTCCATTTCTGGTATTATTTATTTTCATCTTCAGGTAAGCCACTACCCACATCGATGAATTAGTCTAATTAGATGGGTGATTTAAAAAGGTTGCGGGGAAATGTCCCGTTTCTTGTTTTAGAACAGAAAACAGAATACTTTAAATACTTCTTTCATCATCTAAAACGAAAAGGTGAAGATATGGAAATCACTCCTATTGTCAAAACGGATTTCTTAGTGTTTGCTCATGATTCAATGCTTTCAGAGATGATCGGCAAATTGCGCCAGTCTGAAAGTAGAAGCGGCTTAGTGTTCCGTAATGACAAGTATCTTGGCGTTCTGGAGAGAAAAAAGCTGCTCCGCGCCAAGCTTGATGCCAGCAAGACCAAAATCGGCAAATATATCCATCGAACTCCTATCGTGAGCGAACATGCTGATGTCATCGAAACCGCTTACCTGATGCACCAGAGCGATGCCGATTTTCTCCCTGTCGAAAGCAGGAAGGAGATTGTCGGCGTGGTCGATTCCCTGAACGTAGCCATGCTGGGAGCTTCTCTTTCAGAGTGCAAGTCCTGCAAAATAAGTGATCTGCGCATCATCAAGCCGCCAAAACTGAATAAAGATGATTCACTGGCTACAGCACTTGACATTATGTACCTGAAACGGATTGATCAAGTGCCTGTTTTTGACGGGCGAAACTTATATGGGATCATTAGTTACCGTGATGTTCTCAATAAGTATTTCAACTGGTCGCCGAAGCGGGAGTTTTCAACTAAGATGAGCAAGGCGGTGGGAAGAACAACCAGGGGAGCGGAAGCTGACAAACCATCGCTTCCTAACCTGCCGGTGAGCTCTTTTAGCACCAATGATAATATCGTTTCTGTCAGCAGTACTGCACGCCTGTTGGATGCTCTTACGCTGATGACAAAGCATAATGTTTCTGATGCCATCATCATGGACGGAGGAAATGTTAAAGGTATTCTTACTATGAAAAGTATCCTGCGCATGATCGGCAGCCTGAAAATACCGCAGAATTTTAATATCAAATTTATTGGCTTGCAGGACCTTAAGCTGAAATCTTATGAGAAATATAACGTTACAAAAATAGTGTCCAATGAAGCCTTCAAATTGCAGCGGGAATTGCATAACCAGTTTTCTCTGGTCTTGCACCTGAAAGAATACCAGAAAGACGGCAACCGGCAGAAATATGCTGTTACTCTTCGTTTGGAGTTTCCGGGCCGGATCGTAGCAGTCTCACAAGACGACTGGGATATCGAAACAGCAGTGCGAAAGACCCTGGACAATGCCAAGAATAAGCTCAAAAAGAATTTAAAAGGGAATGTCCATCAGAAAAGAGTTTTTGAAGTTTGATCATCTAATTTTTGTAGTTATTTCTTCTTCTCTTTCTTTTGTTTTTCACGGAACTTTTGTGCATTCTTCTGGTTCACAAAACGGTACGTCTTACCGTCAATAACAGTTTCAACAACCTTATCAACATCCATCAACGGCTCGCCGGTGAGGGCATCTTTTCCCAGCTGTCCGGCTTGGGACGCTCCTTCCATAAACCCTTCTTCTTCAGGGCTAAGTTCATCATCTTCTTCCAGCTTATCTCTTCCCTCTTCGCTGTAGATGTCTTCATCCTCATCGCCATGCTCCATGGCTTGCTTTTTCTGTTCAGAAGTCTCTTCTGCCGTAATTCCCTGCTCTTCAGCCGGATAGACGTCATCCTCTTCCTTAGCATGGACAGTAGGATCATATTTTTTAGGCCTGTGATCAGCTTTCTTTTTTCGTGGTTCTGCCATGAGTGAAGGAAGAAAGTTTTGCTTTTTAAGGATTGTGGTAGTGAGGTGCTATTCTTTTTGTGAGGGATGGCTAGGCCGAGAAATAAGAGGGTTTCATAAAAGCCATTTTACCACATAAATTTAAAAATGGTATCTTTATCTCCAGAATAATGGTCCAGAAAATAGCTATTGCAGAAGCACTTGTACTTCCAAAGGCTCTTTTCATAGATGCCAGAACGCCAAAAGAGTACGCAGAAGACCATATCCTTGGAGCAGTGAATGTGCCATTGCTTGATGATCAGGAACGGCATGAAATTGGCATCATCTACAAGCAATATTCCCGGGAAAAAGCTATTGAAAAGGGAATGGAGCTCTTTCCGGCAAAAATTCCTTCTATTTACGACGCTGTCAGGGAGCATCGCGAAAAAACAATCATAGTTTACTGTGCTCGGGGAGGAATGCGCTCCGGCATTATCGCTTCTTTACTGGAATCCATTGGTTTTAAAGTATTACAGGTGGAAGGCGGCTATAAAAGTTTCCGTAACCATATTCTGAATGAATTGCATCATTTTAACCTAAAACCGAGAATCATCTGCCTCTATGGCCTAACTTGTTCAGGAAAAACCAAACTGCTGGAACAACTGCCAAACTCTCTTAATCTTGAAGAATTAGCCCAGCATCGCGGCAGTTTGTATGGAGGAGTGGGATTAAAGCCGAATCGCCAGAAAAAATTTGAAAATCTGTTGCTGCAACGTCTGAGAGAGCTTAATCATTATGAATATATTTTTGTAGAAGGCGAAAGCCGAAAGATCGGAGAGACGGAGATCCCTTCCTTCTTATTCAAGGCTATGAAGGAGGGAATGAATGTTCTGGTCAACAAAGACTTTGAGCTGCGAGTGAAAGAATGCGTAGCGGAATATTTCTCTTCGCCGGAGAAAGTGCAGCAGATCCGAGAGATTACACCTACCTTGCGTGACATTATCAGCAACAAACGGAAGCAGGAGATAATCACTTTCATTGATGCCGGACAGTATGAAGAAGTGGCCAGGATTCTGTTGAAAGAGTATTACGATGTGTTATATGCACATACGTTAAAGAATGTTAGATTTGATGTTGAGATTACTAATAACCGTTTGGAAGAAGCAAAAAAAGAACTGAGAACAAAAATTGAAGAAGACATAAAAAAAATTAAAATAAAGTCTTAACAGGTATACGTTGCCGAGCCGCCGTTATCCGCTTTGCTTGTTTCTACAACCTCATTATTAGGGTCTGCAAATACAGATACCGAATGGCCATACATTGGGCTAGGACAGTATCCCTTCAAGGTAACTGTCACGGTCGTGCTTTCTCCTACTGCCAATGCAGGCGCAAGTGTGTCCGTTTGCGGCTGTCCCAGCACAGTCAACTGCTGGAAGCGAACGGCAAATCCTGTTCCTGTTGATGCAAAACCATCGTTCATTATTTCTGCTGTAACCGTAGTTAGGTTGAGTACGGCATCAAAGCCAGTAGCATCAGCGGACACTAAAACCAATGCAGCCATTCCTCCGGTGAGGTTGCAGGTGTTTGTACAACTGTCATCATTGGCAGTGTTTCCATCATCACACTCTTCAGTACCTTCCTTGTTTCCATTACCACAGACTGGTCCTGCAACAGGTCCTTGTCCTGGAGTTGTAGCTCCTTCCAGTACGCATGCTGCTGAACAGCCATCACCACTTGCAGTATTCCCATCATCGCACTGCTCTGCGCCAATGAACAGGAATCCATCCCCGCACCTGTTTCTTCTGCAATCATTGGTGCAGGCATCAGTATTATCTGTATCTCCATCGTCGCATTCTTCAGGCGGAGTTATAACACTATCACCACATCGAGGTGGAGCGGAAACACAAGCTCCCTCCAGGCACTTCCAGACTTCACCGGCTTTCTCAGGGAAATCTTTTGGCCCAACTTTATCACACTCGATAGTAACCTCTCTATGGTATCCGTTTTTTAAGCAATATCTTTCTCGCAGCAGTTCGCTTCCTTCAGGAGCGCATTGGTCTACCCCTTCGCCATTTTTAGAACCAAACGTCCATACATATTTCCCTTGTTGATAGGGATTTTTACTTGGCGGGACGAAATTCGGCGCTGCAGGGTCTTTATCGGTATCAGTGTCAGAACATTTTGCAGGAGGAAGCTTGAGTTTTACTCTCGTTGCTTGCCCTGCCAATGCTCCAGAACCTTCCGCAGTGGCTGCTTCCAGCTCTTCGTCAGACATCTGGTCTAACTGCGCTAATTGCTCTTCATCGCTCAGTTTAGGAGCACAGGAAGCAACAAACAGTAGAACTGCTAAAACACTTATTAATAATATTTTATTTCTCATCTAAACACCTCTTTATGATTATACGAGAAAGGTCTTAGTGAATATAAATATTTTGGTTTTATAAAGAAAGGCTAAAGGAAAAAAAAGAAAAATAACTTAATAGATTCCTATACACTTATGATCCTCACCACATATTTCTTGAGGACTCGTCGGGCATGAACCACAATTAAGGCGTTGTTCGGGGGTCACTATTGTTTCTACTTTTTCAGGAATCACATATTCCCCACATTCATATGTGGAAGGACAGCTCGGCACTAATTGTGCTACTAGCGGTTTTGACGACAGCCTTTTGTACGCTACTTTATACGCAGCTCCCAACTTGGATGCGCTTACTCTCGCTTCTGGTCCTCCTGCCTGTCCAGCTACTGCTGCGCTCTCTGCCGCTTCTCCTTCGGCAATAGCCTGCTCTAATTCTGCATCAGACAATTGCTCTAGCTCGGCTTCAGCTGCTTTACCACTCTGTGCTGGAGCGCAGGAAACCACAAGAAGAGAGAATGCCAGAATGCTTACCATTACTAAAATCGCTTTTCTCATTATTTCACCTCATATTGTTTTTGAGCTTAGTAGTACGTTGACCCTTATAAAGATTTCTTTACTGAAGAGATTAAAAAAGAGAAAAAGAAAATAAAGTTAATACAAACTGCTGTAATCACAAGTAGCCGTAAAGGAGCAGTCGTACTTGTACTTGTCTGTAGGCTTGGTGATGGTACAAGAGTTCAAGGTCATGACCGGATCAACCTTGTAACAAAGATTGTGTCCTGCCATATCATTTGTCCAGTAGTCGATTGCTTTACTTACGCAAGAATCTTGCGTAGCAGTGTTATTCATGCTGCTTTGACAATTAGGGTTCTTGATGTTATTCAAATCCCAGGGCTCACATTTGCTCGTAAATTCTCCACAGAAATGACTTGCTGGACATGCTGTATTCTTAGCGCAGGTCTTGGGAAAAGCAAGTACTGTCAAGGTTTTTTCAATCGTAGCAAGACCATCAGTAACCGTAAAAGTAACGGTATATCCTAATGGTTCCATGTCAATAGCCTCAAGAAGAGCTTGGCCAGTAGAATTATCTACTTTTACTGCTAAATCCTTGCTTTTTACACCATACTCTAAGGCATCTCCATCAGCATCGGTCGCCGCTAAAAAAACAGTATAATCTTCATTAACCACAAGATCCAGTTTGCTAGTAAGCTCCCATTCCTCGCTAAACTGCGGCGGCCTGTTAGTATTAGCGATAGTCAAGGTGATTGTCTTTGTCGCCGTAGTTTTACTGTCGCTGGCAACAAAGGTCAGTTCATAGCTTCCTTCTTGATCAAAGCCAGGAGTCCAGGAGAACTTTCCAGATTTACTCAGATCAACTCCGGCAGGAGCGTTCTTAACACTATAAGACAAGGAATCATCATCTTCATCAGTTGCGCTGATGGAAAATTCCAATTCTTGTCCTTCCGCCCCGTTCTGGTTTGAAAAATCGTCAAAGACAGGAGCATTATTCAGCTTTTCTTCCTCAGCGGCATCCGCAGTGTCTTCAGAACCTGCTGCCGTGCCTTCTCCAGTCACTTTTTCCAGCTTTACTTTATAGGCGATCGTTAACCAATCGGGATTATTATAGACTTGCTGGGTTAACGGTTTCCCTTTGTCTGCTTCACCAGCTGCAATAACGTTATTCAATTCCTCTAACGGCAATTTTTCCAGGTCTGCCTGCACTTCCTGATCGGACAGGACTTGTATTCCTGCCTGATCAGACCCTTCCTGTGTTTCTTCTGCAGTTTTCTCTTCCATGACGTCAGGCTGCTGCGGAGCGCAGCCCGATAATAATACTAAAAATGTAACAACTACAAGACAAACCAATAAGAACATTCTGTTTCCATTCATATAAACCACCTGAAATTATTTTACTCTTATACTGGATATAATCTTTTCTAATGAAGCCTAAAAGTTAATAAATCTTTCTGAATCCTTACGGTAAAACTTATAAACTAACTGCCTCCTTTCTGATTATGAACATGGAAAAACCGGCAGCAGGGCCTCCTCCTGAGACTAAACAGATTAGCGATACTATCTGGGAGCTTCCTGTAACCTATAAGAAAGGAATGCGAGTTCCAGCTCGGATCATCGCTAGTAAGGAACTTATGGCTACTATGGATGCTGGAGTCTTTAACCAGATTTCCAATGTTGCAACACTTCCTGGAATTCAAAAATATGCATACTGCATGCCTGACGGTCACTGGGGATATGGTTTCCCTATCGGCGGGGTTGCAGCTTTTGATCCAAAGGAAGGCGGGGTCATTTCTCCAGGTGGAATCGGTTTTGATATAAATTGTGGGATGCGTCTCATCACTACTAATCTTACTGTTGACGAAGTGAAACCAAAAATTAAAAAACTTGTTGATGAACTCTACAAAGCCGTTCCTGCCGGCGTCGGCTGCAAGGGTTTCGTTAAAGTATCTAAAGAAGAGTTCAAAGAAGTCATGAAGGATGGCGCTCAATGGTGTTTGAAAAATGGTTATGCCTGGAAGTCAGATATTGAAAACATTGAATCGCAAGGTAAGATCCCGCAAGCAGATCCTTCTACTGTTTCTGAAAAGGCGATAAAGAGAGGCTTCGACCAGCTCGGAACACTAGGAAGCGGAAATCATTATCTTGAAATCCAGGTGGTAGAAAAAGGAAATATCTTTGACAAGGACGCAGCGAAAGTGATGGGCATCACTAAGCCTGGACAGATTGTTATCATGGTCCACTGCGGTTCAAGAGGCTTCGGCCACCAGATTGGCACGGATTATTTACGGACATTTCTGGACGTGATGCCAAAATATGGCATTGAAATATTAGACCAGGAACTTGCCTGCGCTCCCTTCAATTCCCCGGAAGGGCAGGCCTACTATAAAGCCATGGCTTGTGCAGCCAATATGGCTTTTGCAAATAGACAGGTTATCACTCACCGGATCAGGGAAGTATTCAGCAGTGTCTTTGGCAAAACTGCGGAAGAGCTGGAAATGAATTTAGTGTATGATGTCGCTCATAATATTGCAAAATTAGAAAAACATAATGTAGATGGTAAAGAGAAAGAATTACTGGTGCACCGCAAAGGCGCAACTAGGGCCTTTGGACCTTCTCGAGCATCAGAGCTGCCTAAAAAATATGCAAAGATCGGCCAGCCCGTGATTATTGGCGGGAGCATGGAAACTGGCTCTTATTTATTGCTGGGCACGGATGGAGCAGATGAAACCTTCGCTTCTACTGCGCATGGGGCTGGCAGGACCATGAGCCGGGCGCAGGCCAAACGCGAAGTTCGCGGTGATGAACTTCAGAAGAACATGGAGAAAAAAGGAATTTATGTTCACGCTGTAACCATGGCTGGTCTGGCTGAAGAGGCGGGAGTAGCGTATAAGGATATTAATGTTGTTGTCGATACACTCGATAAGGCCGGAATCACCAGGCCTGTCGTGGCCTTGAAGCCGATCGGAAATGTGAAAGGGTAATATTCTTGTCGTTGCCAGTTAGTACCGATCTGCTTAAGCAAAAAGATAGTCGAGGAATAGGCTCTGTAGAATTGCTTTTTAAATAAGAATAAATAGCACCGTTGATTCTCTTTGAGTTGCTTATACCAAAAGAGAGGTGCTATTTATGTCAGATGTAATTCAGTACAAGTTCAAAAAGT